>FWWM01004999.1_pt1 | contig 29878 bp, 28 predicted proteins | sample 2228351 | NCBI WGS metagenome assembly FWWM01 (sample SAMEA103939774, study PRJEB20133) | metagenome | reverse complement strand
CCCGGAGATTGAGCAGGTGGCCGTGACGGTGAATGGTCGGCGTGTGCCAACCCGAATCGTCACCACGCCCAACCCGAGCGATAGCAGGGAACCATCGGTCAAATGGGCAGCGTTCGACGTGACGTTTCCGCCTGGCAAGGACGTCGAGATCGGCGTCGAGTACATCCTCCAGTCCTCGGGTTACATGCCCTACGGCCGGTTCAAGTACATCCTGGAGACCGGGGCCGGCTGGGCCGGGCCAATCGGGACGGCGGAGTTCATCCTGAAACTGCCCTATGCGGCGAACGACCAGAATGTGGTACTCGGTCAATCCACGCCCGGCGGCACATTCACGGACGGCGAAGTGCGGTGGCGGTTCACGGACATCGAGCCGAGCGAGAAGGACAATTTCTACGTGACGGTGATGGCGCCCAGTGTCTGGCAGCGCATCCTGGAGGCTCGCCGGCAAACCGAGGCCAAGCCCACCGACGCCGCCGCCTGGCGCGAACTGGCTCAAGCCTATGCAAGCGCCATCTTCAGCAAATACGGCCCGGAGATCGGAGAGAATTTCGTCCCGTTGATCGAAGAGGCCTACGCGCAGGCACAGAAGAACGACCCATCATCGGCACAGCTTCACGCCGAGCTGGCGCAGGTGCTGCTTAGCCTCTACCCGCCCTTATTCGAAGTTGATCCGACCATCATCGAGAAAGTCCTGGCAGCGTTGAAGTCAGCCTTCGAGCGCGACCCGAACAACCCTCTGGCGCAGAAGGTGGCATCCGACTTGAGGGATTGGTTCAGGCCATTGGTCGAATCCGCGGGGCCGGCGGCTGAGGCAGCCCGGAAGTATCTCGAACAACTCACGCAGATCACGCGCGAAACCGGCGCGGATCGGTTCGCCGCCACACCGACGGCTACGGTCACCCGCCCGGCCGCTCCAGAGCCAACTGCTGCCCCACCCCTCGCCGACACACCGCAACCGACAGCCACTCCGTCGGCTCCAGGCACACCCGAAGCGCCATCCACGCCCATCAGCGAAGTGCTCCTGCTCGACACCGAGCCCGTCGTGTCTTCGAGCATCGTGACGACGACGACGGAGGCCGGCGCAGTGATCACCTCGACGGTCATCAGCACCGCGACAACGACGTTGACCGACACGGCCACGTCGCGGCCGGTGGTAATCGTCACCATCAAGGAGTCACGCATCGTCACCGAGACAGCAGACGTGGCAGGCACGATCCCGGCGACGGTGACCGAGGTGAGCACAACCACAACCGTCACGACGACGGCGGGCAGCGAAGCGGCGCCGGCGGCCAGCACGGTCATCACGGCCACAGCCACCATGACGATCACGACCGCCCTGGATGAGACCGGCGCGGTCAAGCCAGAGGCATCCAGCGCGATCACCACTACCACCGTGACGACCGCAACCGCCGAAGCAAGCCCTCTGGAGCCCACACAGCCGGCGACGGTGACAGTGATCGTCGCTCAGACGACCATCTCGCCGACCATCATCGTCACGCGGCCCGCCGAGACAGGTGAATCCAGCGCAATCGAAGCATCCGTGACGGAGTCCATCGTCGTCACGACAACGACCGGGGTCGCCGAGCCGGGCGCGCCGCCGATCACGTCCATCATCACCGAGACCAACGTCATCACCACGACGGTCGAGCCACCACGCACCGAAGGCACGCCATCCATTGTCAGCGTCATCACGGGAACAACCGTCGTTACAGCAACGGTGGATGCATCCGGCATAGTCACACCGGGCACGCCGGTCATCATGGTTGTGACGGGCACGTTGCCCGGTCCGGCGCCAGAGGCCGCCGTCGGGGTGACGCCCGAGGCGACTGCTACGCAGACCGCCGTGCCGACGAGCGAAGTGACCGCAGCGACGCCGGAGGCCACAACGGTCGAGCCCGCTGCGACGGCCACAGCAGCGATCGCCATCGAGACGTCGGCCGGTGAGGGCATGGCACCGGCTGCATGGCTCGCCCTACTGTTGACCTATGCAGCAGGAGGTGCGGCAGTCTATGGGGTGCACAGCGCAATCATCGAGCGCGACCGCAAGCATGCTGCTGCAGCAGCGGCGGAGGGTGAGCGGCCCGAAAGCGCCGAGTCCGAGACGGGCGTCTGACGCAGGAAGAGGGCGGTCACAACTTCGCGCACAGCGCGTCGAGGTGCACCGCCCCGCGGATCACCGGCCCGTGGCCGACGACGATGATCTCCGCGCCCAGCGCAGCCTGTTCGCGCAAGCTTTGCAAACCACGCTGGTAATCCCACGTCACCGGCCCATCCACGAAACGTAGTTTCCCGCCCGTTGCATTGAGCGAGTCGCCGGCAAACAACAGCCTGGGCACCGGCGCGTAGAACGAGAGATGGTCGGGCGTGTGCCCTGGCGAGGCGATCACCCGTAATCCGCCCAGGACGGGTAGGACCTGACCGGGCACGAGCAACTCGTCTACGGGCGTCGGCACTGTTGGCATCAGGCGACCAAACAAGCCGAACAGCCCACGCACGACGGGGTTGCCGCGTACTTCGCGCGACATGATGCCCTTCGTCATCGCATTCACCGCCAGGGCGCCGGCGAGGACGCGCGCGCCGGTTGCGCTGCGCAGCTCGTTCGCGCCGCCGTAGTGATCGGGATCGGCATGCGTGATGAGGATGCGCCGGAGGTCCTGCGGACGCCTGTTCAGATCGGCGATGGCGCGCAACACACGATTCACACTGCTCCCGGCGATGCCGGCGTCAATCAGGGTCAGCTCCTCCGTCTCGACAATGAGATACAGGTTGACGAATCGGTCTGTGAGCTGATAGACGCCGGGGGTGACCTCGATCATGAATGGACGGATTGGCTGCGCAGCGCGGCGACCTGTTGCAGGAAGCGCACCTCGAGGTCGAGCGTCTGCTCGACCATCCAGCGAAAGACTTCCGCTATCAAGTCCGCGCTGAGCGCGTAACGCAGGGCGGCCTCCCGTACCTGTCGGATGACATCTTCTTCGCGTCGCGAATCGCGCAGCACGGCGCGAAGGGCGTCCGATTGATCGGCCAGACGGATGATGTGAGGTTCGCGCTCGAGCTTCGTGTGGGCAACGAAGGCGCCCAGGTAGACGCGCTCGTTGATTCGCGCCAGCAGGTCAGCATCCGCGTATGCGGTCTCGCCGTAGTAGTGCGGGTCGTCCCCCGGCCGGCATAGGCGAGGCAGGATTGAAATGTAGAAGCGGATGAGCTGATCGCGCGGTGGGGACGCGATGGCCGGCAGGCGCGGCAGATCGAGTTTGCGGCGCACCGGCGATGGCGCGACCACCTCCGGCAGCAGCGGGTGTTGATCGGGCATATCGAACCGGCCGAGCGAAGCGTGGTAGCGCTCCAGCCCTTCGAGCGACCACTCCATGAGCGAGATGCCAGGCCGGCCTTCGATCGGAATCGCACCAGGGGTATAGACCGCCTCGTTCAGGCTGAACCACGAGCGATCCTTGAAACGGCCGACGATCTGCTCGTTCAGCCGGTCGAGTTTCGCCCGGAGATCGTTGAGGTCCATGGGGCGCAGCCTAATCTTCCAGCTTCAACATCGCCATGAAAGCTTCCTGGGGGATCTCGACCGAGCCGAACATCTTCATGCGCTTCTTGCCCTCCTTCTGCCTTTCGAGCAGTTTGCGCTTGCGGGTGACATCGCCGCCGTAGCACTTGGCCAGCACGTCCTTGCGCAGGGCCGGCTTGGTCTCGCGCGCGATGATCTTCGACCCAATGGCCGCCTGGATCGGCACTTCGAACATCTGTCGGGGGATGACTTCTTTGATCTTCTTCGTCAGCGCACTGCCTTTTTGCTGAGCCTGATCGCGATGGACGATCATCGCCATGCTGTCGAGCGGGTCGCCATTGATCAGGATGTCCATCTTGACCAGGTCGCCGCTGCGATAGCCGTCGAAGTGGTAGTCGAGCGAGGCGTAGCCGCGGGTGACGCTCTTGAGCTTGTCGTAGAAGTCAACGATCATCTCCGCGAGCGGCATGCTGTATTTCAACATGACGCGGTTGGCGTCGAGATACTCCATCGCCTCGCTCACGCCCCGGCGCTTGGTCACCAGTTCCATGATCGGGCCGATGTACTCCTTGGGAGTGAAGATCTCGATCTTCATCCACGGCTCGCGCATTTCAGCCAGCCGGGCGGGATCGGGCATGTCGGCCGGGCGATCCACCTTGACCACCTCGCCGGTGGTGAGCACGGCTTCGTACTCCACGCTGGGCGCAGTCACCACCACATCCAGGTTGTATTCGCGCTCCAGCCGCTCCTGGATGATCTCCATGTGGAACAGCCCGAGAAAGCCGACACGAAAGCCGAAGCCGAGCGCAGTGCTGTTTTCGGGCTCGAAGGTCAGCGAGGCGTCGTTCAGTTGCAGCTTCTCCAGCGCATCGCGCAGCAGCGGATAGTCGTCAGTGTAGGTGGGGAAGATGCCAGCAAACACCATGGGCTTGGCCGGCTTGTACCCAGTGAGCGGTTCGACCGGGCGCGCAGCGTCGATCATCGTATCGCCCACGCGACACTCGCGCACGCTCTTGAAGCCGGTGGCGATGTAGCCGACCTCGCCGGCACTCAACTCGCCGACCACGGTCATGCGCGGAGAGAACGTGCCGATCTCGATCGCTTCGCAGGCTGCGCCGGTAGCTGCCATGCGCAGCCTGGTCTTCATGTTTACCCGGCCGTTCACGACGCGAACATAGGCGATGACGCCCTTGTAAGCATCGTAGTGCGAGTCGAAGATCAACGCCTGCAGCGGCGCATCTGGATCGCCCCTGGGCGGCGGCACCTCGTGCACCACGCGCTCCAGCACCTCCTTGATGCCGATGCCCTCCTTGGCAGAGATGCGCAGGATATGCTCCGGGTCATCACCCAGCAGGTTGCCCACCTCTTGAGCCACCTCGTCCGGCCGGGCATGCGGCAGGTCAATCTTGTTGATGACCGGGATGACGTGCAGGTTGGCCTCCAGCGCCAGGTACAGGTTGGCCAGCGTTTGGGCCTCGACCCCTTGCGAAGCATCCACGACCAGCAGCGCGCCCTCACACGCATTCAACGCCCGGCTGACCTCGTAGGTGAAGTCAACGTGGCCGGGCGTGTCAATCAGATTGATTTCATAGGTGCGACCATCGTCGGCCGTATAGAGCATTCGCACAGCGCTGGCCTTGATCGTCACGCCCTTCTCGCGCTCGATGTCCATCGAATCGAGCAGTTGTTCCTGCATCTCGCGCTTGCTGACCGTGCCGGTGAACTCCAGCAAACGATCGGCCAGCGTGCTCTTGCCATGATCCACGTGCGCAATGATGCAAAAGTTGCGGATTCGGCTGAGCGCGTCGGCCGGAGAAGAAGGCGCGGCATTCGTTACAATGTTCGTCATCACAACCCAGATGAATGCTCGGATTATAGGTCAGCGACACCTTGCAGCGCCGCAGACCGATTCAGACGTCATCGCGAGGGAGGAGGCACCTTGCGGCCTTCATGCAGAGGACAACGCGCAACCGTTACACGTGCCGCTCCATATCCGAGGCAGTGTGACCGTCCTGAGATATCGAGTGCCATCCGCTGTTCGAACACCATGACCCATCCCTACCCCGGACCAATGCAACCTGCAGCGCAGCTTGCACCCCACGCGCGCACCGCCGAGATCCGGCAGCACAACCTGACCGTCCACTACGTCGAGGCTAATGTGCGAGGCGCTCCGGCCATCGTCCTGATCCACGGATTGCAGGATGAAGCCGATACATGGCGTCACGTCTTCGAGCCACTGGCAAGGTCGCATCGCGTCGTCGCGCTCGACCTGCCGGGATTCGGCCGGAGTGACAAAGCGCGCCGCCGCTACAGCGTGCCGTTCTACGTGCAGGTTGTGCTGGCGCTGATGGACGCGCTGAAGATCGGGCACGCTTGGCTGGTCGGCAGCTCGCTGGGGGCGATGATCGCTGAGACGATTGCCCTCACCTATCCCGCACGCGTCTCGCGGCTGGTGCTCGTCGGCGGGACGATCCACATCGTCGAGCGGCCGGCTGCCGCGCCCAGCAACGTGTTTCAACTCCTGCGCCTGCCGGCAAACGATCGGCGCTACTTCGAAGAACTGCGCCGCTCACCGCAGGCGGCTTACGACTCGCTGCGGCCCTACTATGCCAATCTGGACGCGCTGCCCCAGGCCGACCGAGACTTCCTGTTCCAGCGCGTCAACGAACGGGTTTGGGACGAGGCGCAGCGTCTGGCGGCGCTATCATTGCAGATGAGCCTGCCGCTCTTCCTCGCGTTTCGCGCGCGCAGGCTGGTCCGGCGCATCCCCAACAGCCCGGTGCCCACGACCGTGCTATGGGGTGAAAAGGACGCCATTTTGCCGATCAGCAATGGGCTGGCGCGCACCGCAATGCAGCGGGACGCGCGCTTCATCTGCGTCACGGATGCAGGACATTTGCCACATCAAGAGAGGCCGGAGGCGTTCCTGCAGGCAATCGGGATCGGCTGAACCGAGACAGCACGCCGCGAAGCCGGCTTTCAGGAGGACGGCAGCAAGCCACGCGGCCCTTCATCCGACGAGCCACGCGCATCGGGATCCTCATCGTCGAAGCTGCTGCCCTCGAACCAGGCATCAATGCGCGCCTGCTCGCGCCCGGCATCGTAGCCGACGGCGAACATCGTCTTGCACAGGGAGCGAATGGCGATCTCGAACGACTCGCGCGCATCTTCTTTGGCGAAGAGCCAGGCGCGCTCCTCGCCCTGCAACTGCAGGCGATCCACGTGCTCCATGATCTCGGGGTCCACCAGCTCTTCGATGGGCGTATCCCCGAGCACGTTCTCCAGCCACTTGGCAAAATCAGACTGAGTCATCGTTCCAGTAAACGATCGGCCATCAGCCGGGATCAGGCGCAGCCGAACACCAACGCCGGCCCCTACTATTACCCGCGATTCGCGAATCACACAAGCCGGCCGACCATCGCGCCGATGAACCCGAGGATCATCAGCCAACCGAAGCGACCATGCAGGCTGGCCGTAGCGCGCAGCACCCGGTTGAGCTTGCGCGGCTCGTCGGTCGCGAATGCGCGTTGCACGAGCGAGATGCCGGTCGGCAGCACCAGCAGCGGCAACAGCGCCAGCAGCGGCGCGTAGCCGATCAGCACGAGCACGATCAGGACGACGAAGCTACCACCCACCAGGACCGAGTATTCCCACTTGCTAGCCTGTCGCCCCAGAATGTTCGCCAGGGTGCGCTTGTTCCTGGCCAGGTCGCCCTCCAGGTCGCGCATGTTGTTGGCATGCAGGATCGCAGCGACCAGGAAGCCGATGGGCAACGACAACAACACCACGTGCAGCGGCACCGCCTGCGCCTGCACAAAGTAACTGCCGATCACCATCACCGGGCCCATGAAGATGAATACCACGATCTCGCCCAGGCCGATGTAGGCGAAGGCTTTTGGCCCGGCGGTGTAGAACCAACCGGCCAGCACGCTGAGCACGCCCAGCATCAGGATGAACACGCCGCGCACAGCGACCAGATACAAGCCGATGAGCGAGCCGATGGCGAAGCACACCAACGCTCCCCAGAACACCTGTTGCGGCGTGAGCATACCCTCCTGCAGGGCACGATTGGGGCCGAGCGACTCAGGCGTGTCCGCGCCCTTCTTCCAGTCGTAGTAGTCGTTGGCCAGGTTCGTGCCGGCGTGGATGAGCACCGACCCGACCAGCGCGAGCGCGAACAACCAGAGGTCGAAGTATCCGTCGTAAGCAGCCAGCACTGCGCCCAGCACAACCGGCACCACACTGGCGGTGAAGCTAAATGGCCGCGTCGCCATCCACCACACACGCACAAAGCGGCGCAGGCGCGGCTCATGCCCAGGTGCCAGGTCCCTCGCAGCAACCCGCTGCCTTTCGGCAACACGCCACGGCACCAACTGCTGCTCGACTTCGCCCATCAACCAGTTTGCCGCAAAGCCAAGCAACGCCACCACGATGAGCGCAGCGAAGATGGTTGGGATGTCATACACCTGATACGCTGCCCAAATCATCGCGCCGAGGCCGCCCTGGGGCAGCAACAGCTCCGTGCCGACGATGACGGTGAGCGCGAAGCCCAGGCCGAGGTTGACGCCGGTGAGGATGCTCGGCAGCGCGCCGGGCAGCGCCACCGTCCAGACCAAATCCCACTTGCTCGCGCCGTTGTTGCGGGCGATGTCGAAGTAGCGCTGATCCACGTTGCGCACCCCGGCCACCGTGTTGAGGGCCACCAGGAAGAATACCGAGATGGCGACGACGGCATACTTGGCCGGCTCACCGATGCCGAGCAACAACACCACCATCGGCACCAGCGCGATCTTGGGGATGGGATAGATGGCCGCAACCAGTGGGGTGAAGATGGCGCGCGCCACGCCGCTCACGCCCATCACCACGCCCAGCAGGATCGCCGGCACCGTGGCCAGCACGAAGCCCACAGCTACGCGACGCAGGGTGATGGCCGTGTTGGTGAGCAGCGTGCCGTCCTGCAACAACACGACCAGCCTTGCAAAGATCTCGCTGGGCATCGAGAAGAAGCGAGGGTCGAGCGCGCCAACGCGCGCCAGGAGCTCCCACAACGCCAACAAAACCAGCGGTGATATCAACGTCAACCAGCGTTCCCGCGACATAGTTCAGCCTCACAACAATCCGAACGAGACATGCAGGCCTCGAGGCCTGCAGATGAGGCACTATAACCAGCCGAGATAAGCCCCGGCTGAGCGCCGGGCGGCAGACCATCCAGCAAGCCCTGCCGATGCGCTAGCCATACTTCACGTATACCGTCTTCGTCCGCGTGTAGAACTCCATCGCGGCCCGGCCCTGTTCCTTGAAGGTGTTGGCGCTGCTGCCCTTGAAACCACCAAACGGCGCCTGCAGCGCCACGCCGGTGGTCGGCTCGTTCACTTTCACCACGCCGGCCTCGATGCGATCGGCGAAGCGCAGCGCTTTGCTCAGGTCGTTGGTGACGATGCTGGCCGACAGGCCGAAGCCGATGCCGTTGGCCTTGGCGATGGCATCGTCGAAGTCCTTCGCCCGGATGACGCCAATCACCGGGCCGAAGATCTCCTCCTGCGCCAGGCGCATCTCCGGCTCGACGCCCTCGAACACAGTGGGCTGGACGAAGAAACCGGCGCCCGTCTTGATCGGCTCGCCGCCGACCAGCAACCTGGCCCCCTCGCTCTTGCCGATGTGGACGTACTCGAGATCGGTCTGCAACTGGTCGGCGCTCACCGCCGGGCCCATCTGCACGCCGCTCTCCAGGCCATTGCCAACTTTGAGGTTGCGCGCCGCCTCGACCAGCGCCTGCGTGAAGGCGCCGGCCACGCGTTCCTCGACGATCACGCGGCTGGTCGCCGTGCACGCCTGGCCGGTGAGGCCAAATCCGCCGCGCACGGCGATATCCACCGCCAACGGGATGTCAGCATCGCTCAGCACGATGGTGGGATTTTTGCCACCCATCTCCATATGGTTGCGCACCAGGTTGCGCGATGTTTTTTCATAGATCCTTGTGCCAACGGCTTATGAGCCGGTGAAGCTCAGCCCAGCAATCTCCTTGCTCTCGGCGAGTGTGTTGCCGACGGCGCCGCCGCTGCCGACAACCAGGTTGATCACGCCGGGCGGCAACCCGGCCTCGATCAGGATCTCGACCAATTTGAGCGCGGTATGCGGCACCAGTGAAGCCGGTTTGAAGACCACGGTGTTGCCATAGGCCAGCGCCGGCGCAATCTTCCAGGCCGGAATGGCGATCGGGAAGTTCCAAGGGGTGATGACGGCAACAACGCCGAGCGGTTCGCGCTTGGTGAACAGCAGCGTATCCGGCGTGTTGGCCGGGATCACATCGCCGCCCGCGCGAAAGCCTTCGCCGGCATAGTATTTGAAGATGTCGCGCGCGCGCATCACCTCGCCTTTGGCCTCGGCCAACGTCTTACCCTCCTCACGCGTGAGGGTCTCGGCCAGCTCATCCATGCGCGCTGCGATGATCTGGCCGGCTTTGTCGAGGATGGCGGCGCGGCTCGGCCCCGGAAGCGATGCCCATTTCGGCAGAGCTTCCTTCGCCGCCGCAATCGCGCGCCTCGTGTCCTCCGCCGTCGCCGAGGCGAAATAGCCGATCACCTCACCCGTGGCCGGGTTCACGTTTTCGATCGTCTTGCCGTCGGATGCGCCGACCCACTCGCCGGCGATATAGTTGTTGAAAGTAGGGATGGACATTTGCTTTCGATTTTAGCGTCGTCGGTGAGGAACATCCGAGCTTTGGGGCGCGATGTGTGCCGACTTCGTGCAGGGCAATCGCTACGAGGTCAGCGCCCGGATGCGCTCGTTGATCACGCGACGCAACTCGCGCAGCCGGGCGTCGAACTCCGGGTCCCCGTCATCGGCCAGCACCTCGGCCGACCATTCGTTGCAATCGGCCAGATGCAACAGCACGCCGGCAGCTTGGGCCCGGGCTTCGCGGCTCACGCTGCGCCGCTCCAGCAACTCCAGCAGCGTCCAGCCCGACGTCAGCAGCGTGGCGCGTTCGCGGAGCGACTGCCAGAACATGCCCGTGCGACCGAACCTGCGCTCGTGAATCAGCGCATGCAAATCGGCGATGCTCAAGCTATCGTAGTAGGCGCGCTCTTCGCGCGCTTCGATTTCGAAGGCCATCGAACACCCATCGTTGCGCGCCTCTCGTCGAAGCCGGTGTGCCCGAGACGAGAGGCGCGAATCGAAGCATCACAGGATGCCGCCCAGGTTCCAGGGCTGGAACTCCTCTTCGCCGATGCCCTGCGCCTCGCTCTTGGATGGCCGGCCGGAGGCGACTGCGATCATGTAGTCCAACAGTTCATCAGCGACGGTCTGCATCGGCACACCCTCCAGCACCTTGCCGGCGTTGATGTCCATGTCCTCTTCCATACGCCGATACGTCGCGCTGTTACTGACCACCTTGATGCTCGGCGCAGGCTTGAAGCCAAAGCATGAACCGCGGCCAGTGGTGAACACGACCAGGTTGCAGCCACCGGCCACCTGCCCCGTCACGCCGACGGGGTCGTAGCCCGGCGTGTCCATGAACGTGAATCCCCTGCGCGTGATCGGCTCGGCATACTCGACCACATCCACCAGCGGCGTGGTGCCGGCTTTTGCCACTGCGCCGAGCGACTTCTCGTAGATCGTGGTCAGGCCGCCGGCTTTGTTGCCATGCGATGGATTGTTGTCTATCTCGATGCCATGCCTGGCCGCATGCTGCTCCCACCAGTGAATCTTGCGAATGAGCTTCTCGCCGACCTCGCGGCTGATCGCCCGGCGGGTGAGCAAGTGCTCGGCGCCGTAGACCTCAGGCGTCTCGGCCAGCACCACGCTGCCCCCCTGTCGCACGATCTCATCGGACGCCATGCCCAGCACCGGATTGGCCGTCACGCCGCTCCAGCTATCGCTGCCACCGCACTGCAGGGCCACCGTCAACTCGCTGATCGGCGTCGGCTCGCGGCGATATTGGTTCACCACCGGCAACAGCGCTTTCACCACGCCGATTCCGGCCTCGATCGTCTTGCGTACGCCACCAGTCTCCTGGATGGTGAGCGAAGGGGGCGGCAGAACGGACGATCGGCTGCCGGCTGAGGGCCGCTGGTTGTGAAGACGCGGCGCCTCTTTGGCCGCCAGACGGTAGTTTTCGACCAGCTCGGTGATTTGGTTAACTTCGCAGCCCAGGCCGACGAGCACATAACCGCCGACGTTGGGGTGCGACGCGATGCCGGCGAGCGTGCGCTGCAGCAGGGTGTAGTCTTCACCGCCGACGCGCGTCGCACAGCCGAAGCCGTGGGCAATTGCAATCACCCCGTCCACGTTGGGGAAATCGGCCAGCATGGCCACGTCGAAGTGATGGGCGATTCGACGCACCGTGTGCGCCGAACAATTCACCGTGCCGATCACCGCGATGTAGTTGCGCGTGCCCACCCGGCCATCGGCACGCCGGTAACCCATGAACTGCCGGCGCTGGCTCTCGGCCACGAAGGCCACCGGCCTCACGTCCACACCAAAGGCGTAGTCCTGATCGAACCTGGCGTGCAACGTCGCGAGCTCGCGCGATTCGGCGGCAACGGTCAGGTTGTGCACGTGGACGTGATCGCCGGCGCGGATATCGCGACAAGCGAAGCCAATCACCTGGCCGTAACGTCGGACGATTCCACCCGCCGGCACGTCACGCAGGGCGAATTTGTGACCGACGGGAATCAGTTGTGCGACGCGCACATCCGGGCCCGTCCCCACGACAGTCGTGCCCGCCGACAGGTTCGCCTTCGCGATTGCCACGTCGTCGTCCGGATGGAGCCGAATCGCCACGTCGTCGAAAGATACGGTGGCCGGCTCGGCCAGAGGGAGCAAATCAATTGTCGTCATCGTCATCGAGGAGGAATTGTTTCACGATGCGCGCGAACTCCTCGGCCTTCTCGACCATTGGCAGGTGTCCGCACTCATCAATTCAGACCAGGTGTCCACGTGGGGCAAGGCCAGCCGTGTATTCGGCGTTACGCGGTGGCATGATCTGATCGTTGCGACAGTGGATCAACATCACCGGCATCTCCAGCCGCGCCAGGTCGCGCGGCGTGTCCCAGCCCAACGACGCCTTCACCGTCAGGTCGGCCGTCCGGGCATCCATCCGCATGAAATCATCCAGGCCATCGCGCAAGATCTGCGCATCGTTGGGCAACCGGTAGAAGTAGCGGCTGCCGAGTAGACGCGCAAACGCATCGCTTCCGGCAAACGGCAACCTGCGTGCCTTGACCATCAGGCTGGTCACGTTGTGCATGAACACGATCAGGCGCCGCTCGCGTTCGTCGCGAAAGGTGCTGAAATTGCTGATGACCAGTCGCCTCACCAAGTCGGCCCGTTGTGCGGCCAGGGCGATGGCCACGCCGGAACCGTAGCTATGACCGATGACGTCACAATGCCGGATGCCAACCGCCTCTGCAAAGGCCGCAACGATCGCCGCCAGGCCGCGATGAGAGTGGAGGTCTTCTCCCCGAAGCCGGCCGTCGGCTTCGCCACCGAGCTGCCGAGACAACGGCACCGAACACCCGAAACCCGGCAGATCGGGCGCATAGCAGCAGTAGGCATCGGACAGCAATTGCATCGCGCGCGACCAGTAGCGCGAGGCCCCACCCCAACCATGAATGAGCAACAGCGCGGGGTGGTCCGGACAACCCACCTGGCGATATGCCAGTTCACCGAAGTCCAGACGGACGAAGCGTTGATCCGATTGCCCGACAGATGAACGACCTTCCATACACGACCTCAAGCCCTTACCGAACCACGGCCCGACGATCGGACCTGGCCCGTATCTTAATACGAGGCGCGCGGTGTGAACGATTTCACCCCCGGCGTTCGGCTTGACGATAAATCGCTTCGCTGAGGCTCGGCGTAGTAAAGGCATGACGTTTGCCGGGCACAGGACACGCGTCAAGGGCATACATCACCGATTAAGCCATATCTCATGCCTGTCTCAATTGAATACGCACAATGCGTTGCATGGAAGCGTCGAACATGACCAACAACACAGCGCCGAGTGCAGAGGCGGTTCCAACCCGAGAGAAGACGGAGATCATCAAGGTCTCGGCTCAGTCGCGCTCCACAGCGGTCGCCGGCGCTATCGCCGGCATCATCCGCGAGCGCGGGCGCGTGGACGTTCAGGCCATTGGCGCCGGCGCAGTCAACCAGGCGATGAAAGCCGCAGCGATCGCCCGCGGATATCTGCTTCTCGATGGGATCAACATCGTGATCATTCCGTCGTTCTCCGACGTGGTGATCGAAGGGGCGGAACGCACCGCAGTGCGGCTCTCGATCGAACCGCGATAAAAATCGTTCCCTGGACGATGAAGCAGGGCACTCACAACCCAACGGGTGAGCGCCCTTCCGTTTTCGCGCCACGTCCGCTATCCTCTGACGGGTGCGAACCGAACTCCACTGTCACACAACGGCATCGGATGGACTGTGCTCACCGGCGGAGGTCGTGCGCCTGGCACGTCTGCGCGACGTCGCGGTGCTCGCCATCACCGACCACGACACCATCGCTGGCAACGACGAAGCTGAAGCAGAAGGCGACGCGCAGGGCGTGCGCGTGATTCATGGCATTGAAGTCAGCGCGCTCTCTCGTCAGGGAGAAACGCACGTCCTCGGCTACGGTGTGAAGCCACGCGATGCGTCCACGCGAGCCAGGATCGCCTCGCTGCGCGGCGTCCGGGAATGGCGCGCGCGCAGCATCCTCGATAAGCTCGCCCACCTGGGTATCCCAATTCCATTCGAGCGGGTGCAAGCACTGGCGGGCGATGCAATGATCGGCCGGCCGCACGTGGCGCGCGCACTGGTGCTGGCCGGCGCAGTGCGCACGGAACAGGAGGCCTTCGACCTGTACCTGGCTCAAGGCAAGCCTGCGTTCGTCCCCCACGAGGGATTGACGCCGGCGCAAGCGGTGCAGCTCATCCACGACGCAGGCGGCCTCGCTGTGCTCGCCCACCCCGGCCTGTACGCCGGCGATCTGTCTGCCCTGCTCGACGAGATGGTCCCGGCCGGCCTGGACGGGATCGAGGTCTTCTATCCGCTGCACACACCGGAACAGACAGCGCATCTTGCCGAGCTGGGGCGCCGCCGGGGTCTGCTCCTCACCGGCGGCAGCGACTTTCACGGCCCACGGGGCGATGCGGAGCTATTGCTCGGCAGCATTCACGTCCCGCCGGAGCACATCGAGGGGCTGCTGGCGCGGCTCAACCGGTCGTAGGCCAGTTTCATCGCGAAGAGATCCCCAGGCAGAAATACCGCCCCAGTGCGACTCTCCTTCCGGAGGAATCCAACATCATGCTCAGAAACTGGAAGTTCTGGCTCGGCATGGCCATCAGCGCCGTTGCGCTCTATCTGACGCTGCGCGACGTGGACTTTGCATCGTTCGTTCAGGCGGTAGCGACGGCGCAGACGACATGGTTGATCCCGGCTTTCGTCGTCTTCATGGCCGGCCTGGCCATCCGCGCGCTGCGCTGGGCGACGCTGATGGGCGAAGCGCACTTCAGCGCCACCTTTCACGCGATGAACATCGGCTATATGCTCAACATGGTCCTGCCGTTCAGGGTAGGCGAGATCGGCCGCGCGTTGGTCATCGGTCAGCGCACAGAGGTCAGCACGGCGACGGCGCTCTCGTCCATCGTCGTGGAGCGCTTGCTCGACCTGGTAGCCGTCGTGCTGTTGTTCTTTGTCTTCGCCCAATTCATCCCCATGGATCCGGCGCTTTCGCGAGCTGCGGCCGTCAGCGCCGGCCTGGTGTTCATCCTGCTCATCGCCGTGGGCGTGGTGATCTGGCAATCGAACCGCTTCGAGAGGATCCTCGCCCGGCTGCTGGCGCGCTTCCCGCGCATGAACGCGCAGAGCTGGCTGCAGCGCTATCGCGACTTCTGCGCGGGCTTCAGGTTGATCAACTCCGGAAGGCGCTTCGTCATCGTGCTCCTCACCACGATGGGCATCTGGCTGGCGCAGCTCGTCGTCACCTATTTCATCATGGCCGCGTTCCTTCCACCGCGCATGGATCAGGCCGGCCTTATGCTCGTCGCCGCCAACCTGGGCGGTGCTGCACCATCGGCGCCCGGTGGCCTCGGGCCGGTGCAATTCTTCGCGCGCACTGCGCTGGTCGTGCCGTTCAACATTGACCCGACGCAGGCCACTGCATTCGTGTTCGTGTGGTCGCTCTCGCAACAGCTGGCGCTGATCGTGCTGGGCCTGATCGGGATGGTGCGCATCGGGCTATCGTTCGGCCAGCTTCGCCCGGTCCAGGCCTAGCGACCAGCAACGCACCACAGGCGCGCGCAGGCAAGAGGCCACTTGCGACAATCCCCAGAGTTGTGTGTTCTCACCCGAAGCTGGTAACCTTCGGGGCGGAACATGCGAATACTCCAGGTCCTCACTTACTATCGGCCTCACATCAGTGGACTGACCATCTACGTCGAACGGCTGTCGCGCGGGCTGGCGCGCGCCGGCCACTCGGTCACGGTGCTGACGTCGCAATACGACCGCAGCCTGGCACGCAGCGAGGTAATGGATGGGGTGTCCATCGTGCGCGTGCCGGCCTGGGCGCGCATCAGCAAAGGAGTGATCATGCCGGCTTTCGGCGTAAAGCTACGCCAGTTGCTGCCCCAGCACGACCTGGTCCATTTGCATCTGCCACAATTCGACGGCGCAGGCATCGCAATCAACGCTCGATTGTTCGGCAAGCCATCGTTGCTGACGATCCATGGCGACATTCGCCTGCCCGACACGCCGTTCAACCGCATCGTGCAGCCAGTTATCAACGTGATGAATCGCATTGCGGGCCACCACGTAGACCGCGTGGTTTCCTACACCGAGGACTTCGCGCGGCATTCGCGCTATCTCGCACGCTACGCGCACAAACTGTCCGTGATCCCACCGCCTGTGGAGGTCGAGTGGCCAAGTCACAGCGACATCGAGGCCTTCCGCCAGACATGGCGTGTGTCGGAGGCACAAAGGCCGCTGATCGGCATGTGCGCCCGGCTGGCGACGGAGAAGGGGGTGGAGATCCTCGTGCGCGCCCTGGAGATCATCCGCCAGACGCGGCCAGAAGCGCGGGTGATCTTCGCCGGGCCATATCAGAACGTCATTGGCGAAGAGGAATATGCGCGTCGCCTGCAACCACACTTCGACGCGCTGGGTGAGGCATGGTTGTTCGTCGGCTCGCTGCAGGGCCGCGCGCTGTCGGCCTTCTTCGCCTCATGCGATGTCACTGTGTTGCCCAGCCTGAACTCCACCGAATCGTTCGGCCTGGTGCAAGTCGAATCCATGCTGTGCGGCACGCCGTCCATCTGCAGCGATCTGCCCGGCGTGCGCGTGCCAGTGCAGACGACCGGCATGGGTGAAGTGGTGCCGGTCGGAGACGCACCGGCGCTGGCCGAGGCAATCATGCGCGTGTGCGACAATCGAGTCCACTACGTCAAACCGCGCGACTTCATCCTCCAGCACTACAGCACCCCGCGCACCGTGAGCGACTATCAATCGCTCTACAGTCTGTTGATTCGAGAACACGCGTCACAACCGGAGCCGGCCTGACACAGTGGCACACCTTGCTGAGTGAAATGGAATCAAACGAACAGACCTTCGATGAACCCACGCCGAACCGCGACCGCCTCGCGCTCAAATGGTTCGCCATCGGATCTATCTTCGGCGCGATCGTCGTCACAGGGGCAATGCTGATCTTGACGGCTGCGCGCACACCCAGCGCAGCCACGCTGCCCAGGGCCGGTGACGCTACTACCGGCATGTCGCTCCCCAACGCGCAGCCGTTTGCGCCCAGGGTCGAGATTCGACCACAAAACACCCTGGGGAACGCCGATGCGCGCGTCACCATCGTGGAATACAGCGACTTCAATTGTGGCTTCTGCCGTCGCTTCTACGACGAGACGCTCCATCGCATCCTCGACGAATACGTGAAGAGCGGCAAAGCGCGTTTCAGCTACAAGCACTATCCATTTCTCGCCTCTTCGTCGGTGTGGAAGGCCGAGGCTGCGGAATGCGCCGCGGAACAAGGGCGTTTCTGGGACTATCACGAGGTGCTATTCACCAGGCCCATCACCGGCGACGACGAGGCCGCGGTGAAACGAGCATTGACGGCTGCCGCCGAAGAGATTCGGCTCGACGCCGCGCAGTTCGTCGCCTGCCTGAATGCCGGCCACGTACGCCAGCAGGTTCAGACCGATGCGGAAGAGGGCCAGCGACTGGGAGTCACCGGCACGCCCTCGTTCCTGATCAACGGCCGGCCGCTCGTCGGCGCACAGCCCTACGAGGCGTTCAAGAAGATGATCGAAGAGGAGCTGGCGAACGCACCCATGCCGTAGGGCCGACGCCAACGGCTAGGATGCGCGATAGAGCGCAAACGCTGCCCGCTGCCCTTCGCGTGCGAGCAACTGGCCTTGATCGGCGCCCTTGGCCCGCGCCATGTGTATCGCCAGCGCCAAAACAGCCGCATCAGCGGACTCGTCAGCCGGATTCGACGCACGGCTACCCCCGCCGAAAAGTCGCTTCAGCCCCCCCGAGCGCGCGAGGTTTCCCCCGCCGACGAAGTATTGTGCGTCCAGCCGCTGGACGGCGTCACAGGCCGCTTGCTCGTGCAACCGTGGCAGGTTGGCCGCAGCGATAATCAGACCAAACCCTCGAGCAGCCCTTTGCCAGTCGGGCGAAGTGACGTCGGCGCCGATCGGAACGCGCAGCGGCAGGAACTGGGTGTCGCCCATCACGACCTGGATGAACGGCAGATGACTCTCCACGACCGGCTCTTCATCGGTCCGACGCAAGACGGGGATGCCGATCCGGCTCAACCCATCCACTGCGGATGTGGCAACGCCGATCAGATCGAGTGGTGTCGCGTAGGCATCGGAGGGGTCGCACAACACGGCCGGCGTGTCGTCCGCGACGTCGGCCGGCGCGAGCAGGACGGTGAGTTCTGCGAGCAGTGGGATGCTGAGCAGCAACTTGTAGCCATAGCCGGCAATCGGGCCAAATTCACGATGCGTGCCATGCGGCACGATGATCGCGAGCAACGTGCCGGGGACGCGCGATGTAGCGGCGTCCTCGACGAAGGATTCGACAGAGGCGCGCAGGCGGCCGGGATCGGCGAAATAGTAACGACCGGCATAGCGAGGGAAGCGCACCACGGCACGTCGTCCTGCTAAGGGGCGAATGGTCGCTGCAACGCGGTTGCAATCACCGTGAGCGCAACCAGGCCGAGGGCGAAAGCAGCAACAGGCACGGCCTGCCTGCCCAGCGAGTTAGTATCCATGACGATGCCGTTCCACAGCTCTGGCCGGCGCCGCCCGGCAATGACCGGTTCGAAGGCGCGCTCGAATGGGTCCACCGGCGCATAGCGTGGGCACAGAAACCAACCCAGGATCAGGCCGCCGACGAAGCCGCCAAAGTGTCCCCAGTTGTCTATGTTACTGCCGGGCGAGAGGCCGATGATGACGTTGATCAGCAAGATGATGCCGAGGTTGATCAGCTGTTGCTGGCCGATCCGGCCGAACATCTCCCGGTGCCGGTAGAAGTAGACCACCAGCGCGCCGAACAAACCGAACAGCGCCGTCGAAGCACCTGCCGATCGGCCCTGCGTGAGCATGTAGCTGAAGATCGCCCCCGACAGCCCCGACAGCAAATAGATGGCCAGGAAGCGCGAATGGCCATACAACGCCTCGATCTGCCTGCCGAGCTGAAACAAGGCAAACATGTTGAACGCCAGGTGGACGATGCCGATGTGGATGAAGTTGGCCGTGAACAGCCGCCAATATTCCTGTTGCGTGGCAATCAACCAGGCGTTGTTGGCGCCGAACCGGTCGAGCACCGCTGGGTTCTGCGTGCCGCCAGCCAGCGTCATGACGAGGAAGATGCAAACGTCAACCGCCATGAACACATAGGTCCAGAATGGCTTGACCGTAGGGATGGGAGCGTACGACTCGGCTTGTGGAGGCGAAGGCCTCGGATAGGAATTCATCACAGGCAGATCGGCTTGCGACCGACGCGACAGTGCTCCGCAGTGACGATGGCAACGATCTGATCCACGGCCTCGTCCTGCTGACCGGCGCGGTTGACCACCACGTAATCGAACTCGTGCAGGCGCTTCATCTCCTCGCGGGCGGTGGCGATGCGCAGCTTCAACCCCTCGGCGTTCTCGGTCTTGCGCTCGGTCAGCCGGCGCACCAGCTCCGCCTCACTCTCCGGCGCCAGGAAGATCGTCACTGCGTTCGGCACGATCTTGCGAATCTTGGCCGCCCCCTGCACGTCTATGCGCATCATCACATCCTTGCCGCTGGCAATGGCGTCGCGCACCTGTTGTTTGGGGATGCCCTTGTAATCGCCATACACCAGGCTGTGCTCCAGCAACTCGTCTGCCTGCATCATATCGGCGAAGGTGGACTTGCTGACGAAGATGTAATCCACGCCATCCACTTCGTCCTCGCGCTTCGGCCGGGTCGTCATCGTGACGACGAAGGCAAAGTCGTAGCCGCGCTCCTTCAGGCGTTTGAGCAGGGTATCTTTGCCGACACCCGATGGACCGGAGAGCACGACCAGCATCGGCGGGCTGCGAAAGGAATACAGGTCGGACGACGCGCCGGATTCGGATTGCATGCCCACGAGATTGTAGCGTATGACCGCTCCCGCTGCGCTAGAATGTTCGTATGCCGATATACGAATACCGATGTCAGGATTGCGGCCGCAAAGTCTCCATCTTCTGGCGATCGTTGTCGGCTGTGGACGAAAAGCGCACGACATGCGACCGCTGCGGGAGCCGCCGGCTGGTGCGGTTGGTTTCGCGGGTGCGCGTGGTGCGCGGCAACGGCTCGGATGGCCTCGACACCTCCGACAGCGCGGACGACGCCTTGATGAACGAAATCGCCGGCCTGGACGAAAACGATCCGCGCGCGCTAGGCCGCTTCATGCGCAAGATGGCTCAAGAGAGCGGCGAAGACCTGGGGCCGGAGTTCGACGAAGTCGTCGGCCGGCTGGAACGGGGGGAAGATCCCGAACAAATCGAGAAGAGCATGGGCGACTTGTTCGGCGATGACATGAGCGGGCCGGCGGGCATGGGGCTCGACGACGATTACGGCTCGCCCGCGGAAGATCCTGCCGCCAAGGCCGACAAAGAAGCCGAGGAGAAGGATCGAAAGGCAACCGAAAAGCGCCGCACCGTGCCGATGAAGACGAAAGCCAAAAGCCAGCCCAGGACCGGCAGATCATCGAAACGGAGCAAGCCCAAAGGGGCTTGACGCCCTCGGGGCTCGCTCCGCTCACTGCTCCTGAGGTCTCACCAGCAAGACCGGGCAGTGCGCCCCGTGCACGATCTGCTCGGCGACGCTCCCCATTAGCAACCGGCTGAGCCCGGTTCGCCCGTGCGTTGACATGACGATCAGGTCAACGCCCTCGCTCTTCGCGAATTTGAGGAGCGAATCGGCCACCTTGCCGTCGAGCACGGCGCTTTCCACCTTGAGCCCGGCCAGCTTCAGCCGCGAGGCGAGCTGCTCCAGATACTCGCCGGCGCTGAGGCGAATGACCTCCGGTATGGACGTGGCAGGCACGAACACACCGGGCGGCGGCTCATAGGGTTCGTCCACCCGCGCCAGGACGAGCGTCGCATCACCGCACCCGGCCAGCTCGCGCGCATAGGGCAACGCTTCCTCCGCAAAGGAAGACCCGTCCAGAGTCACGAGAATCTTCTTGAACATCGCGGCCCTCCCATCAATTATCCTTCGGCGCTCAGAAGTGGAACCGGTTTATCACCGGCTTCTGCTTCGGACGGCGCCGGCTCCGGCTGCTCTTCGACGATCAAGGCGCGGAAGATATCCGACTCGGTGATGATGCCGACCAGCTTGGGGCCATCCATCACCGGCAGGCCGCTCACCTTGTGCTTGACCATGAGCTTGGCCGCCTCACGCAGCGGGGTCTGCGGCGTCACGGTCACGACATTCTCGGTCATTACCAGTTCCACGCGCATCTTCGCTGCTTCGGGGTTATCCACCGTCGCATTCGCCTGGCGCAAGTCACCCAACGTAACGATCCCGACGAGCCTGCCACCATCCATGACCGGCAAGCGGCGCACCCTGCGCTCCTGCATCAGCGCATATGCATCCGGCAGCGGCGTCGAAGGCAGGACGATGACCGGATTGTGCGTCATCCAATCAACCACAAGGCGCTTCTCCATGCTGCACCTCCTGTCCGCCACATCGCGGCAAATCGAAAGGTTGAACTCGTGTAGCACAGCATAGACGATCGGCGCCAGGAGTCACCGGATGTCTGGCGAGTTCGCACCTGCCTGATCGGCCGGTTGCGAGCGAGGAGAGGGTCGGCACGCAGGCTCACGCCGTCAGCCGCGCCTCGAACATCGCCAGGAAGCGCGCTTCGTCCACCCGCATCAGACAATTGACTTTCGGCGTGGTCCAAAAGAGGCCGCGTCGGTCGGCGATGGTGGTTCCCGCTGCCGGGCCGTCCACCGGCACGACCACGCTCCAACGCTCGGCGTGGAAGAGCGACGGGTCAATCAGGTAGGCAATCGCCGAAGGATCGTGCGTATCCACGCCGCCGTTCTCGTATCCGTAGCGGTCCCGATGGAACCGTTGGTAGAACGGAACGATCTGTCCGATGAACTGGCCGAAGCGGTTGCCGGAGCGGCGCAGCGCCGAGAAGAGTGCCTCATCCATGCGCACTGCCATCGTCACGTCCAGGCCGGCCATGGTCAAGTCCCAGCCGGCGCTGAAGACCAGCGATGCCGCATGTGGGTCGTTGTGGATATTGGCCTCGGCCGTCGGCGAGACATTGCCGGGAGTGGCCACGCTCCCCCCCATGATGACGACGTTGCGCACGGCCTGCGCAATGCGCGGCTCCAGTTGTAGCGCCAGGCCGACGTTGGTCAGTGGCCCCACAGCCACCAGCGTAACCTCGCCCGGCCGAGCCACGATCGCCTCGACGATGAACTGGGCGGCAGGTTCGTCGAGTGGCTTCTGATTGGGATTGTGCACATGGGTCCAGCCGATGTTGCCCATGGCATCGTCGCCGTGCACGAATTCGCCGGTCTGGCCGCGCGGCAACACCATCGGGCGATCAGCCCCCCTGGCTACCGGGATGTCGGGGCGGCCGGCCAGGTCGAGCAGGTTGAGCGCGTTGCGCGTGGTGGCCTCGACGTGCGAATTGCCGAAGACAGTCGTCACGCCAAGCAGTTCGATCTCTGGCGAGCACAGCGCAAGCAACAGCGCCATCGCGTCGTCAATGCCGGGATCGGTGTCGAAGATGATGTTGTATCGAGCCATTGTTCATCCATCCGTCCAAATCGAATCCGAACAACGCAGAGTGAGTGATGCGACGTGTGAGAGCCGGCCGAGCGACGACAACCGTCGGGGTCATTCCTCTTCGACCATCGCCCTGGCGATCTGCGCCGCCACGAACGCGTTGTTGACCAGCAGCGCCATGTTGGCACGCACGCTGGCGCCTTTGGTCAACTTCGCGATCTGATCCAGCAAGAAGGGCGTGGACGCCGGGCCGTGAATGCCTTGCTCATCGGCCATGCGTTGTGCCTCCACGATAGCGGCTTCGGCGACATCGCGGGGCAGCTCGGCGTCGCGCGGCACCGGCACACACACCAGCTCACCGCCGGGCAGGCCCAGCGCACGCCGCGCCCGCACAATGCGCACCACGTCTTGAGGTGTCTCGGCGCGAACATCGGCCGGCAGCCCGCTGCTGCGCGAGTAGAAGGCAGGAATCTCGTCGGTCTGATAGCCGATCACCGGAACGCCGAGCGTTTCGAGGTGCTCGAAGGTGAGCGGCAAGTCGAGCAGCGCTTTGGCGCCGGCACACACCACCGTCACCGGCGTTCGGGCCAGCTCGGTCAGGTCGGCACTTACGTCGAAGGGATGGCCGCGATGCACGCCGCCGATGCCGCCGGTAGCAAACACGCCGATGCCATGGCGCGCCGCCAGGAACATCGTCGCAGCCACCGTCGTCGAGCCATCCAATCCCATGCCCACGACGACGCCCAGGTCCCGCACACTGCACTTGCGGGCATCGCGCGAACGGGCCAACCGTTCGATCTCATCGTCGCTCAAGCCGATCTTGACCTGGCCGCCCAGCACGGCGATGGTGGCCGGTTGCGCACCCCCGCTGCGCACCACCTGCTCCATCTCGCGGGCGATCTGCACATTGCGCGGATATGCAAACCCATGGGTGATGAGCGTGGATTCGAGGGCGACGATTGGCAGGTTCATGGCGCGCGGATTGTAGCCGAGGATGGCCCTTTGACCACAACCAAGGAACTCATCCGGCGAACCGCAAGAGCTGAACGCGGCAAAATCCGAGCCGTGTTCCACGTCTCCGGTGCGCCGAGAAACCAACCCACTTCGATCGGCTTGACGCTCGATTTTAAGGCGTGGTATCATCTTTGCCGTTACGTTAGCACTCGCAACCTATGACTGCTAATTCACCTGTCATAACCACGGCAGAGCTGACGCTGCGGCAGCAGAAGATACTCGGGTTGATCGTGAAGAACTACATCAGCACGGCGACCCCGGTCAGCTCCAAGGCGCTGATGGAGGCCGGCGACCTGGGCGTGTCCAGCGCAACCATCCGCAACGAGATGGCGGTGTTGGAGGAGCTGGGCTACCTCACCCACCCGCACACCTCGGCCGGCCGCGTGCCGACCGACAAAGGCTATCGCTACTTCGTCGAGCGCTTAATCGGCGACGTGGAGCTGCCTCAGGCCGAGCAAAACATGATCCGCCACCAGTTTCACCAGGCCAAGCTGGAAATGAGCCAGTGGATGCAACTGGCGGCGGCTGTCCTGGCGAGGTCGGTGCGCAGCGCAGCGCTGGTGACGGCTCCCAAGGTGGAACAGCCGCGCCTTCGGCACCTGGAGCTGATCTCCACGCAGTCGCAACTCGTCTTGCTGGTGGTTGTGTTCCAGGGAGGGACGGTGCGGCAACGGTATCTCACGCTCCAAGAACCGATGGATCAGGCCGCCCTCAGCCAGGTGGCGGCAAAGTTCAACGCGCTGGGTTACGAGCTCGACGCAGCTTCGCTGCGCACGAGGATCACCGATCCAACTGAATTCGAGCAGGACGTGCTTGACCTGCTCAGCGAGCTGGCCGCCGGCGACAGCGAGGTGCCGATCAACGAGGTCTACCGCGACGGTCTAACCGAGGTGTTGCAAGAGCCGGAGTTCAACAAGCGCGGCGAAGCCAACGCACTGGTCAACGCCTTCGAACAGCCGACCTTCCTCAACGAAGTCGTCTCGTCGCCGGTCGGCACAGTGCAGGTGGTGATCGGTGGCGAGGGGCGCTGGCGCGAACTCAGCTCGTGCAGCATGGTGATCGCCCGCTACGGCGTAGAAGGGTTCGCCACCGGCGCACTGGGTGTGCTCGGCCCGACGCGCATGCCCTACGGGCGCGCCATCGGCACGGTGCGCTATGTGGCCGACCTGATGAGCGACCTGGTGAGCGACCTGTATGGGGATTGAGGCCCGGCGCGCACGACGCACAACATGAGGCCGATATCAGCTTGCATTAAGCGTGCACGACTATGCTTGTCTGAATCGTGCTGTTCAGCCATTCAGGGAGTGGGGAAACAACGATGATGATGGAGACGACTTCTCAAGACCAAACCGCAACGGCAGACGCCGCGGAGGGCACTGCTCAAGCGGAGACCACGCCAGCCGTCGCTGCAGAAGACCCGATCGCGGCATTGCAGAAGGAACTTCAAGAGGCGAAGGCCAAAGCAGACGAATACCTCGACGGGTGGCAGCGCGCCCGCGCCGAGTTCGCCAACTACAAGAAGCGACAGGAGCAACAGAACGCCGACCTGCGCGCCTTCGCGACGATGGACCTGGTTCGCAAACTCCTGCCGATTCAAGACGACTTCGAGCGCGCCGCCAAGACGCTCCCCGAGGGCATCTCGCACATGACGTGGATCGAAGGCGTGATGCTCATCCATCGCAAGCTGAAGCTGATCCTGGAGAGCGAGGGAGTGAAGGAGATCGAAGTCAAGCGGAACGATCCGTTCGATCCCATGCTGCACGAGGCCATCAGCCACGACGAGGCCGAGGGCGTGGAGAGCGGTCATGTCATCGAAGAAGTACAAAAAGGCTACAAGATCGGCGAGCGCGTCATCCGCCCCAGCCTGGTGAGAGTAGCGAAGTAGTCTGGATTCGCCATCGGCCACGCTTCGCCTCATGAGCGAAGATGACCGATGCAGGATGGACAACCAACAATGGCAAAGATAATTGGCATAGACCTTGGAACGACGAACAGCGTGGTGGCAGTGATGGAGGGCGGTGAGCCAACGGTGATCCCCAGTGCGGAAGGTTCACGGCTGATCCCATCGGTGGTTGCCGTAAACCCGAAGAACAATGAGCGGCTGGTGGGCCAGGTCGCCAAGCGACAGGCAGTGACCAATCCAGAGAACACGATCTTCTCCATCAAGCGCTTCATGGGGCGCAAGTACAACGATCCTGAAGTGCAGCGCGCGATCAAGGTCGTGCCGTACAAGGTGGTGCCGGCCCCCAACGGGGATTGTCGCGTCATCATGGGCGGGAAGGAGTATTCCCCGCAGGAAATCAGCGCGATGATCCTGCAGAAGATCAAGACCGACGCCGAGGCCTACCTGGGTGAGGCGGTCACCCAGGCAGTGATCACCGTGCCGGCCTACTTCAACGACGCTCAGCGCCAGGCCACCAAGGACGCCGGCAAGATCGCCGGCCTCGAGGTGCTGCGCATCATCAACGAGCCGACCGCATCCTCGCTGGCCTATGGCCTGGACAAGAAGAAGGATGAGACCATCGTGGTCTACGACATGGGCGGTGGCACGTTCGACGTGAGCGTGCTCGAGGTCGGCGATGGGGTGTTCGAAGTGAAGGCGACCAACGGCGACACCTTCCTCGGCGGCGATGACTTCGACAACCGCATCATCGAATATCTGATCGACCTGTTCAAGAAGGAAAACGGGATCGACATCCGAAACGATCGCCAAGCCCTGCAGCGCTTGAAGGAAGCCGCTGAGAAAGCCAAGATCGAGTTGTCGTCGGTGATGGAGACCGAGATCAACCTCCCCTACCTGACCGCCGACGCAACCGGCCCCAAGCACCTGGTCACGCGGTTGACGCGCTCGCGCCTGGAGCAACTGACCGAAGACCTGGTGGCGCGCAGCATCGCCCCCTGCGAGCTGGCGCTGAAGGACGCCGGGATCGACAAGAGCAAGATCGACGAGGTCGTGCTGGTCGGCGGCATGACGCGCATGCCGGCGATCCAGGAAGCCGTCAGGCGCGAGTTCGGCAAAGACCCGAACCGCAGCGTGAACCCCGACGAAGTGGTGGCGATCGGCGCGGCGGTTCAGGCTGGCGTGTTGGGAGGCGAGGTGCGCGATGTCTTGCTCCTCGACGTGACGCCGCTCACCCTGAGCATCGAGACGCTCGGGGGCGTCGCCACGCCGCTGATCGAACGCAATACCACCATCCCCACCAAGAAGAGCCAGATCTTCAGCACAGCGAGCGACAACCAGACCAGCGTCGAGATCCACATCGTGCAGGGCGAACGCCCGATGGCCGCCGACAACAAGTCGCTCGGCAAATTCATCCTGGACGGCATTCCGCCCGCGCCGCGCGGCGTCCCACAAATCGAGGTATCGTTCGACATTGACGCCAACGGCATCCTGAACGTGACCGCTGCCGATAAGGCCACCGGCAAGACCGCGCACATCACCATCCAGCCTTCGTCCGGCCTGGCCAAGGACGAGATCGAGCGCATGGTGCGCGAGGCGCAGTCACACGCTGCCGAGGATAAGGCGCGCCGCGAGAAAGTCGAGGCACACAACGAGGGCGACAACGCCGCTTACCAGGCCGAGAAATTCATCCGCGAAAATGGCGACAAGATCCCGGCCGACAAGAAGGCCGAGCTCGAAGCCAGGATCACAGCAGTGCGCCAGGCGATCATGGGCGACGATGTGGCAGCCATGCGCAGCGCGACCCAGGACCTGAGGGACACCTTCAGCCAGATCGGCGCAGCCATGTATCAGCAAGCCGGCGCGGCAGGCGGCAGCACGACCGACGGCACGAGCACGACGAGCGACGCTGCGGCCGGCCCGGGTGACGCGAAAACCCCACCCGACGGCGACGTCGTCGAGGGCGAGTTCAGAGAAACGAAGTGAAGCGGGTCTCTTAGGACGTAGTGCGTATTCCGTATTCCGTGTTGCGTGTTGCGATACGCAATTACGGAATACGGAACACAGAATACGAAACACGGGATACGCAATACGTGCCCAATGGCAGCGACCAAACGCGACTACTACGAGGTGCTTGGCGTGCCGCGCAACGCCAGCAGCGACGAAATCAAGAAGGCATTTCGTCGGCTTGCGCGCGAATATCACCCGGACGTCAACAAGTCGCCCGACGCCGAGAATAAATTCAAGGAGATCAACGAAGCCTACGAAGTGCTGAGCGACGACCAGAAGCGCGCTGCTTACGACCGCTACGGCCACGCCGGCACACAGGGCGGCTTTGGCGGCGCAGAGGGCTTCGGCGGCTTCAGCGACATCAACGACATCTTCAACGAGTTCTTCGGCGGCTTCGCGCGCGCCAGCGCACAGGCGCGCCGAGGACCACGTCGCGGCGCCGACCTGCGCTACGACCTGAAGATCGACTTTCTGGAGGCCGTGTTCGGCGCAGAGAAGGAGATCGAGATCGTCCGTAACGACACCTGCCCGCGTTGCAGTGGTTCCGGCTCCGAACCGGGCACCAGCCCCACGCGCTGTCGCACCTGCAACGGCACGGGCGAGGTGCGCCGGGTGCAACAGAGCATCCTCGGGTCGTTCGTCAACGTCGCCACCTGCCCCACCTGCAACGGCACAGGCGAAGTGATCACCACGCCCTGCCGGCAATGCGGCGGCCGCAAACAGGTGCGCATCACCCGCACGCTGGCAGTCAATGTGCCGCCCGGGGTGGACACCGGCACGCAAATCCGCTTGAATGGGGAGGGCGAACCCGGCGCCAACGGAGGGCCGCCCGGCAACCTGTACGTCGTCATCAACGTCGCGCCCCACCCGTTCTTCCGGCGCAAGGACGAAGACATCATCGTCGAGGTCTCGATCAACGTGGCGCAGGCGGCGCTGGGCGACGAAATCGAAGTGCCGACCGTGGACGGTAGGGAGAAGCTGGTCATCCCGGCCGGCACGCAGAGCGGCAGCGTCTTCCGCATCAAGGGCAAGGGCGTGCCGCACCTCCGGCGCAACACGCGCGGGGATCAGATCGTGCTGGTCACGGTGCAAGTGCCGCAATCGCTCACGGCGGAGCAGAAGCGATTATTCCTCGAACTCTCCAAGACCCTGGGCAAGGAAGTCGTCCCACAACAAGAGAAGGGCTTCTTCGACAAGCTGAAAGATGCATTCGGCGTCTAAATTGAAAATTGAAAAGGCAAAATTGAAAAGGGGTGAGCAGCGCCGTCGCTTTTCAACTTTCAACTTTCAATTTTCAATTCTTCTATTCGTGCTGACAGCCTGCGCCAGCCTCCCTGGCCCGCAAAGAGCGGACATCCTGCCATCGCCCGTCGCGTATGTGACGGCCGCGCCGCTGCCGGAGCCAACTTCCACACCGACGCTCGAACCGCTTCCCACAGCCACACTTCCACCGCCGACGGTCGCGCCCAAGCGTCTGCCCCAAGAGAGCACATCCACCATCGGCCTGTGGAGCGACACGATCGAGTCCGTCCAATCCTTCCCGGGCTTCCTCGACCTGGCCGTGGGCGACGCCGCGCGCGATTATCAGCGGGAGCGCAACCAGCTCCTGGTCACGCTCACCGAGAAGCAGGTGAACGTTGCCCGCAGCGATCAGCTCCCCGAGCTGCAAAGCAACAACCCGAACTGGCTGCTATACGATCGCAACAAGCGCGTCGCGTTCAGCTCGGCCGACAAAAGCGCGCCGCTCCTCGACATCCGCAACGAAGCGGTGAGGGACCGACTCGCAGAAGACGTTGCCCGGGCCATCAACGACGGCGGCTTCGAGGGGATCGTCATCCGTGATGTGGGGGTGGACCTCATCCGGCCAACGGCTGCGCCGGTATACACCGGCACCCAGGCTTTCACCGAGCAACAGCGCCGCGAGGCCGTGGAGGGTCTGCTGCGCACGATTCGCGCGCGCATTCCCGACAAGCTCATGATCATCGGGGGCTACGCCTGGAAAGACGGCTCTGCGTTCGCCTCGCGCAGCGACGAAGCACAGACGCTCGCCACCCTGGCCGATGGCATTCACATCGAAGAATTCCTGCGCGCGCCGATCAGCAAGACCACCGAATTCAAATCCGAGGCGAACTGGAAGCGCGACGTAGACTACCTGAGCGTCGCCTCGCAAGACAGCAA
>FWWM01004996.1_pt1 | contig 29900 bp, 28 predicted proteins | sample 2228351 | NCBI WGS metagenome assembly FWWM01 (sample SAMEA103939774, study PRJEB20133) | metagenome | reverse complement strand
TTTGGCATGCCAATCAGTGAACCGGTGTGGGAACAGACTGCTGGCGGGTACAGGCAGGTTCAGTATTTCGAGCGAGCCCGACTGGAGCGCGTGCCGACGATTGCAGGAACGACCGATGACATTCAGGTGGGTGATCTGGGGCGCGCACTGGCGGAACTGCGTGGATTGAACGTCGATCCGGTCCCCAATCGCGGATTTGAGACCTTCGGACCATCTACGCCCGCTGCGCCCGACGTTGCACCGCTCGACAGTGCATCCGCTGCACCTGCGCTGCAACCCACCGCGTCGTCTGCTGCCCGACCCGCCTCCCCGCCTCGTGCGACCGCCACGCCACGTTCGCCGGCGCCATCCCCGGCAAGTCGCGCTTCTGCCGTCACCACGCGCGCAGCGAAGCGCATTGTCGTCAATCTGTCGAAACAGTGGCTTTACGCATACGAAGACGACCGTCTCGTCTTCGATGCACCGGTTGCAACTGGACGCGATGGGATGAACACACCGACCGGCACATTCCAGATTTACGCCAAACTGCCATTGCAGACGATGGATGGCGTCACCGACGGCAAATACTGGGTTGTGCCGAATGTTCCGCATGTCATGTATTTCTACGGCGGCGTCGCCCTGCACGGAACCTATTGGCATAACCTGTTCGGCACCGGCGCGCGCCCATCGCACGGTTGTGTGAACCTGCCGTTGAAATCAGCGGCGTGGCTCTACGAATGGGCGCCAATCGGCACGCCTGTGCGCGTGATCTCCTGACATATGCCCTCTGATCAACAACCTATCAAGCTCCTCATTGCACCCTTGCGCGTGATGCTCATTCTTGCCGGCGCGCTGGTCTTTATCAGCGGCGTGCAACTCTTCGTGTTCACCGGGCAAACCGACCGGTTCTTTGCCTGGACGATCAATCCGCCGCTGACCGCCGCCTTTCTCGGCGGCGCCTACTGGTCGAGCATGCTGCTCGAATGGCTGGCGGCGCGTGAAACGCAATGGGCGCGCGTGCGCGTAGCTGTCATTGCAGTCCTGGCATTTACACTGATTACCCTGATCGTCACCCTGATCCACCTGGATCGCTTTCACTTCGGTAGCGACGATCCGCTGACGCGGACCGCTGCATGGGCCTGGTTGATCGTGTATGCTGTCGTGCCCCCCGTCCTTGCCATACTGCTGGTTGCGCAAATACGAACACCTGGGGGCGATCCGCCGGTTGAGGCGCCGTTACCCGCCTGGCTCTGGCCCATCATCGGGCTACAGACGGCTGCGCTGCTCACCGTGGGAGCGATGCTGCTGGTTGCCCCTGGCTTCTCCGCATCGCTCTGGCCCTGGTCGCTGACGCCGCTCACAGCGCGCGCCATTGGTGCGTGGCTGATCGGTCTGGGCATCGCAGCGGCTCAGGTACTACGCGAGGGTGATTTGATGCGGGTGCGTGGCGTGCAGATCAGTTCAGTGGTATTTGTGGCGTTGCAGGCAATTGCACTGGCGCGGTACCCTGGCACAGTTTCCTGGAGCGATCCGCGCCTGTGGGGATATATCCTGGCGCTCGCCAGCATCCTTGTCGTCAGCCTGTACGCATGGCGCGCGGTAGAGTCGTTCAGGCGCCTATGATGAACCGCGACGTGTCGCGCGATAAATCGTCACGCTCGCATCACGGCCGGCGGCGGCGAGTTGAGCGCCGTCAGGGCTGAATGCCAGCGCCAGAATCCCGAACCCCTGTTCGATGCGCGCCATCTCCGCTCCGCTTGCCGGATTCCAGAATTGCACAACGCCGGTGGGTGTGCCGGTGACGAGGAGTGCGCCATCAGGCGAGAATGCCAGGGCAGTAAACCAGCCGTTTTCCGGCGCAGCGCGAAGGTTGCGTTCGGACGCGCCCGTTCGATAATCCCACATTCGCAGGACGCCATCAGTCCCCGTTGCTGCAAACAGCGTTCCGCCCGGCTGAAAAGCGATGCTGGTAATAGAGTTTTGCATGCCGCTCAGGGTCTGTACGCGCTGCCCATCAGCAACACGCCAGATTTCGATGCGTGGGTCGTCTGGCGTGCCGGCAGCAGCCACGAAAGCGCCGTCATCGCTGACCGCCACCAGAAACACTGACGGAAGATCGGTTTCGATTGATCGAAGAAACTGACCATCGGCGCCGTCCCAGAGCGCCACGGCGCCGTCGCTTGTTCCCGCTGCAACCACTCTTCCACCCGGATCCGCAGCAATGCAGAGCGGCGTTCCGGTCACTCCGGTCAGATCGCTGGACGTTTCGCGAAGGAAGTCCAGCAGTACGACGGTATTCTGCTCGGTGATCGTTGCCAGACGACCATCTGGCAGAAATGTCAGTGATTGCACTGATGTGACCGAACCGGCAAACTGGCGGATCTGATCATTCGCCAGCAACCGCAGTTGAATAATGCCGTTGTACCCGACCGCACCAATCACCTCGCTGTCGGGTGAGAAGACGAGCGATGTCACAAGCCCCAGCCCGATCCTCAGGTTCATGGCAGGGCGTTGCTGCGTCAGGTCCCAGACGATCATGCGCCCTTCCTGGTCGCTCACCGATGCCAGACTGGCGCCATTGGGACTGAGGGCGATGCCGAAAATGTCGAGACTGTGGACATCGAGTGCGCCAGTCTGAACGCCGCGATCCACATCCCAGATACGGACTGTAGCGTCCAGCCCCGCCGAGTAGAGGGTCTTTCCATCAGGAGCGAACGCCAGCCCGCGAATGACGATCCAGTCGGTATGGCCGCGCAACTGATGAATGACCTGACCGGTTGCGGCATCGAGCAGATAGACGACTCCCTCGGTTGAACCGACAGCCAGCACCCTGCCATCGGGCGAAAAGGCGACGCCGGTCGCCCAGTAGCGCAGGTTCGTCGCCGGGTCGAGCGCGGTGCGAAAACTGAAACCGCTGATTTCGCGCCCGGATGCCACGTCCCATAACCGCACGCTGCCGTCACGCGATGCAGATGCCACTGTTGCGCTGTCGGGCGAAAATGCCACCCCGCCGATGAACCCGGTGTGCCCGCTGAGGGTTGCCACCAGCTGACCAGTTGCTGCATCCCATATGCGCACCGTTTGATCGGTGCTGCCGGATGCCAGCAGCGTTCCGTCCGGAGCGAAGGCGAGGCTGCGGATCCAGCCGGTATGACCGCTCAAACGCCGGATCACCGTGCCGGTTGCCGCATCCCATATACGAATCTCGTTGTCGTCGCTGGCGCCCGATGCCAGCAGGGCGCTGTCGGCAGACCAGGCGAGCGATGTGATTTTGCCGGTATGGTCAACCCACGTTCCCAGGTCGTCGAGTGTCGTGGCATCGTGCAGACTTACGGCTTCGCTGATCCCTACTGCGAGCAAACGACCATCAGGAGAGTAGGCGACAGGACCAAACACCGACATAGACAGCTGGCGTGTCGCTGTGATTGCGGCGACATTCCGGGGCGAGATTGCATCCGGGCTGAGTTCGGATGCGCCGCTGGCGGGTATTGGTGTGGGCGGCGGCGGCGTCGGTTCGGCGTCTACAGCGCTTGTCGCCGTTGGCGCAACTGTCGCCTCGACCGGCGCGTCTGCTGGCGCCGGGGTTGATGCGCTGGCGGCGCCGCTCATGCCAGGTATCTGGCGCAAAGGGCTGCCGGGGAGAAAGACCGCAATGGCCAGGCAAACCCCAATTGCGGTGACGGTGAGCAGCACTGCGGAAGTGATGAGACAACCGGTGCTCAAACCGCGTCGTTGTGGAGCGGGCGCATAGCCGGGGGGATACCCCGGCGGCGGGTAGGGGGCGGACGTTGCAGGCGGTGGAGCAGCCGGAGCAGCGAGAACGGGCGCCGGCTCTACGGGTGCAGGCGCAGACGCTGCAACTGCTGGCGCAGCAGGCACAGCACTCTCTGGCAGTTGTTGCGGCTGTTCATCTGAACCTGCTGATGGCGTCACCTCCGTCAACACATCAGGACCAAGACCAAGGGAGCGCCCACCCATCATCTGCGCAGTCTCCAGCGCGATGCGCATTTCGCGCGCCTGCTGAAACCGGTTGACCGGACGCAGTTGCAGCGCGCGCAGCAAGACCTGCTCAACCAGCGGGGAGATTTGCGGGTTGAGCGCTCGCGGACCCGCCAGCGGCATCCCGGCTTCCTGCTGTGCTGGCGTTGGCGGCGCCCAGCCGGTCAGTGCGTGATACATCAGTGCGCCGATAGTATACACATCGCTGACCGTCGTGGGTTCGGCATCGGGGCGCGAGAGCTCGGGCGCGAGGTACGGCGACTGCGTCTGTCCGATAGGAGTTGCCAGCGTGAAGGGCGTGACCAGAAATGAGCCTTTGTCATTGACCCAGACATCAACGGTCGCCAGATCGCCCAGAAACAATGGGGGACGTTGACTGTGCAGATGCTCCAGCAGTAGGAGCAATCGCGTCGCCTGCATCAGCACGTCCGCCTCCGGCAAAGGACCGCCGCGCGCGCGAATAGCGCGTTCCATGTCCTGACCGCCAGGATCGGCGCAGACCATATAGTAATATGCACCCTCGGCAAAATGGTCACGCAGCGGCAATAACGACTCGTGGCTTACCGCAGCAATCTGTTTTGCCAGCATCTCCAGGTCGTCCAGCGCTCCTTCAGGCGCTGCGAATCCGGCAACCAGCATCAGTTCACCGCTCTGATCATCGCGGCAGCGGTAGGTTTTCACGCCAGGTCGTTCATCAACGGTGTAGATCACGCGGTAGCGATCACGGATGACTTGCTCGCCTGAACTCATGGAAGCCTCGTTGTGATGCAGTTCCTTAACTCGTGACACGCTGCAGTGGTCTTACAGCGCTCACCCTCATGCTATCTGAAGCGCCTCCGGCGCACGGCAGGCGATCGAGTCGGGAATGCCGTAATCCTTTGCAATGACCCGTGCCGTCATTTTTGCCGACATCATGACCGACGGCGTGCCCCCGCCTGGCTGGACGCTTGCGCCGACCAGATAGAGCCGTTCGATGTCCTCGCTCCGGTTGTGCGGGCGGAAGTATGCCGACTGGATCAACAGCGGCTCGACGCCAAAACCGTTCCCCAGCCAGCTGTTGAGCGTTCCCTCGAAGTAATCGGGCGTAATATAACTCTTGTGCACCAAGCGATCCATCAGCCCTGGCAGATAGCCGCGTTCATCGAGGAAACGGAGCACATTATCGACGAAAGGTTCTGCCAGCTGCGACCAGTTCAGCCCGGAACTGTTGTTCGGTACGGGCACGAGCGTGTAGGCGGCGTGATGACCGGGAGGCGCCAGACCTGGGTCGGTGAGCGTCGGAATGTGCAGGTACTGCGAAAAATCGCTGGCCAGCGTCTTGTGATGGAAGATATCTTCCAGCAGCCCCTCGTAGCGCGGACCAAGAATGATATTATGGTGGCGCAACTGTGCATCGCGCGGATCGGCGCGAAAGCCGAAGTAAATGACGATCAGCGACATCGATTGTCGTGCCAGGCGTACCCGCAGATCATTGTTGATCCGCCGGTGCTTGCGGTCGATCAGGCGGAGATAGGTCATCGCATAATCGCCGTTCGAGACCACCAGGTCCGCCTCGAGGCGTGTACCGTCGTCCAGTTCGACGCCGCGCGCAATCCGGCGTGCGCGCAGACCGCGCGGCTCACGCCCGTGCTCGTCAGTCACAATGATCCGACGCACCTCGCTCTTGTAGCGCATGACTCCGCCCAGATCCTCGAACTTTCGCACCAGCCCCTGCACCAGCGCGCCGGTGCCGCCGCGAGCGAAATGAATGCCCCACGTCTTTTCGACAAAATGAATCATGGCATAAATTGCCGGAACCTGCAACGGATTACCGCCGATCAGCAACGGCTCGAAACTGAACACCTGTTGCATCTTGGGGTTACGGAAATAGCGCCTGACGAACGAGAAGAGCGGACGCACCGCATCAAGACGCACCAGATCGGGGACGACACGCAACATCGCGCCGATGTCGCCAAAGTAGGTGTACCCTAATTCGAGAAATCCGCGCCTGAAGATCGCTTCGGCAGCAGCGTGGAATTGCTCGTACCCTTCGAGATCTTCCGGCGCCAGCGCCCGAATCTGCTCACGGGTGCGTACTGGATCGCCGTCGTAATCGAAGAAGGTTCCATCATCGAAATAGATGCGGTAGAAGGGCAGGATTGGCACCAGCGTGACATACTTCGACGTTGCGGGACCGCCGCTGATGCCGCTCGTGATGCGCGCTCCAGGCGCCAGCGTCTCTGGCGGAAAATCGGGCGCGGCGAGGTTGGCTGCGTCGCGCTCCAGAGCAAACAGTTCCTCGATAAAATGCGGCACTGTGATGACGGTCGGACCCATATCGAACGTGAACCCGTCGACTCGTCGCACATACGCGCGGCCGCCAGGTCCGTCCAGTTTTTCGACAATTGTGGTATCAAACCCCAGGCTCTGCAGGCGAATTCCCATCGCCAGACCGCCAAATCCAGCGCCGATAACAATTGCGCGTTTTCGTTCCATATATGTCGTCTATTCTTTACAGAAGGCGTTTATCTCCAGTATCTACGCGCTCTGGAGAGTCATGGATGCGACAGGTGCATCATACCACGAAACGCATCCGATGCGCTGCAGCATCTGGTACAATACCAGCGTGATCAGAGCACCCATCCGAATACCTGGCAACCCGGGGTTACTGCGAGTGAAGCAATCTTCCCGCGTGGCAGGATATTGCTTCGCCCAGACCCACATGGAACGTTCGATACGCATGGATAGAGACATCCAATCCAGAGTCATACGAAGGCATATCAAGGAGGAAAGTCATGGCTGCAACATCAGAAACCTCGACCACCCTGACATTGGGCGCCAAAGCGCCCGATTTCACCCTGACCGATACAGTATCGGGCAGGCAGATGTCGCTGAGCGAGCTGAAATCGCCAAAGGCGACGGTCATTCTGTTCATCTGCAATCACTGTCCCTACGTCAAGCATGTCGATCAGGCGCTGGTTCGTCTGGTGCAGGACTACATGCCGCAAGGGGTGTCATTCATCGCCATCAGTTCCAATGATCCGGTTCAATATCCGGAAGACGCGCCTGAGAAGATGCGCGAGGAAGCGCTGCGTGTCGGGTACCCCTTTCCGTACCTGTTCGACGAAACCCAGGATGTTGCACGCGCATATGGCGCTGCCTGCACTCCCGATACCTTCATCTTCGATGGCGACCTGCGCCTGGTCTACCGTGGGCAACTCGACGACACCCGCCCAAGCAGCGGGAGAGCGGCGACCGCCGCCGATGTGCGCGCCGCGCTCGACGCTATTCTGTCCGGTCAACCGGTCAATGCAGTGCAGAAACCGAGCGTCGGGTGCAGCATCAAGTGGAAGAGATGATGGTCATCTGAGTTGGGAGATCAGTCGATGCGCTCGTACCGTGAAGAGTTGTGGTTCAATACTCCGACCAGGGTGGCGTTTGTGCGAATCACCGACCAGGTCGCAGCAGCCGTGCGCAAATCGGGGGTGCGCGAAGGGTTGTGCCTGGTGAATGCCATGCACATCACCGCCAGCGTGTTCGTCAATGACAACGAGTCCGGCTTGTGGCACGACTTCGAACGCTGGCTGGAGAAACTCGCGCCACATGCGCCAATCTCGCAATACCGCCACAACGATACCGGCGAAGACAATGCCGACGCGCATCTGAAGCGCACCATCATGGGGCGTGAGGTGGTGCTGGCAATTACCGACGGCAAACTCGACCTTGGTCCCTGGGAGGAAGTGTTCTACGGCGAGTTCGATGGTCAGCGGCGCAAGCGTGTGTTGATCAAAATCATTGGCGAGTAGCAGGTTTGGATTGCAGAGGAGCTGAGGATGGAACGCCTCAGCTCCTCCGGGTGTGCAAGGGTTACCGCGCCACGATCGGCAGGTTGACCCGGTGCGGACGTTCGATTGTTTCGCCGGGGAGATAGGCAAGTCCAAGCGGTGAGCTGTTGAAGCCAGGAAACACCTGCTCGATTGCCTGATACCCGCCGCGTTTGACGAGAATCTCTGCGAGTACGGTGCGATAATCGGTAGTGATCGCCAGATCGACGCCATTATCGAGTTGCTCGGTTGCCAGTCCGGGCCAGACGCCGTACATCTTTCCGCCGCGAATTCCCTCGCCGAGCACGAGCATCATATTGCCGTGCCCATGGTCGGTGCCGCCGCTGCGGTTGGCTTTGAGCCGTCGTCCGAACTCGCTCATGACCACCACCGTCAGTCGGTCGTGGTAGCGCCAGAGATCGTTGTAGAAGGCGTACAGCCCCTCAGAAAGGCCTCCAACGAGCTCTGGAAAGATCCAGTTCTGCCCTTCGTGGGTGTCCCAACCTCCATAGTCGACCGTCGCCGCCAGCAATCCGACATCCATTTTGATCAGACTGGCGACGGTGCGGAGCGCATTCCCCAGACTGGCGCCACGCCCGCCCGGATAGGAAACGCCTTGTTCTGGCGTATAAGGAATGACCCTTCCCTGCGAGTCACGTGGCAGACGCTCATTGATCCTGGCAATGGTCGTCAGGGTGGTGCGACCTGCCTGCTGCACATCAGAGTCGCCGGTGTAGAATGCGTCGAGTGCCTGGTTGAGTTGATCACGGTAGCGCCACGAGTTCCAGCTCAGGCTGAAGGAAGCTGGATCGGTCAGTGCAGCAGCGCCATTGAAACCAACCATCGAGAATGGCGCCCGTGTTCCTGCGGCGACTGCGGGAAGATAGCCGCTCGCACCGATGCCATTGAGGTAGCGCGCAAGCCAGCCATTGGCAGGCGTACCGCTCTCTGGAATCCCGCCCTCCATGTAGTCCATTGCTTCGAAGTGGCTGCGGGTGCCATTTCGTAACCCACAGGCGTGGACGATGGCCAGCGAGCGATTGATGTAGAGCGACAGGAGCGGCGAAGCGCGCGGATGCAGTCGGAATTCGGCGCCTTCAATCTGGTTGCCAAAGTGCAGACCGCTATTTTGTCCACTTTCTTCGACTCGCAGTTCGCCACGCGCCCCCCGGTAGAACGGATCGCTGACCGGTGCAACCAGACTCAGCCCATCACACCCGCCGCGCAGGAAAATGACCACCAGAATATCGCGGCGAGCGGCATCCCCCGGCTGCGCAAATGCCAGTCCGCGAACCGCACCGCCGGTCAGTGCTGCAATCGCTGCACTGCACCCAACAACGAAGGAACGTCGTGATAGTGTCATGGTCTCCTCATTATCGTAGTTGAAACTCGGGCGTCATCGCAATCAACGACACGACACTGCTGATGCGGTCATTGACCTCGTCGGCGCTGCCGGTCGGCGGCGCATCCGCTGAACCATTCTGGCGCATCAGATCGACAAGGCGGTTGATCGTGGACTGTGGCGGAGCAATTGCCAGCAGGCGTGTAATCCAGAACGCGACGATCTGGCGACACGTCAGTCCTGCTGGCGTCTTCCCCGGCAGATCGAAGGTTGCGGTTTCAAACCAGCTGGCCTGTAACTGGTTGATAATGTTCCAGCGCCGTAACATCCCATTGGTGCTCAGCCAGGCCGCCGGTTCTTCAGGATGACCGGTTGGCGGTCCCCAGTTGAACATGCGATACCCCATATCCTGCAGAGACCAGAATAGCCTGGGGTTGAAGTTGGTTCTGATGTCAGCCTCGGTTGCACGCAGAAACGACACCACTACCTCGAACGGTCGTTTGACCTTCCTGCCAAATGTGCTGGCAAACTCATCAGACAACAGGAGCGCACGCACAGTCCTGGCGATCTGGTCAGGAGCGTTCTTGTGAGTGAGCCAGGTAGTCGCAAGTGACTGAACCAGCGACTCGGGCGGGTCGTCGGCGAGCAGGCGGCGGCAGAGTTTGCGACAGATGTGTCGTGCTGTTCCAGGATGTTCGCTTACCAGACGAATCACCTCTTCCCCGTCTGACAGAGGAGGCTGGTTGGGGTCGATTTCGAAGGCAAGCACCCGCTTTTGGGCATTATCGTGCCAGAGATCGACATAGGTGAACTCACCGGTATTCGGCAGACGAATACTGCCGCTCACCGTCTGACCGTGTGCAATTGTCCAGCCGGTAAAGGCGCGTGCTGCCTCATACACATCCTGGTCAATGTAGCCAATCGGATTGCCTTCGAGTGCACCTGGAACATCGCGCCAGCGGTTGTACAGGTGGTTGAGATAATTTTCCTGTCCCAGGGTATGCAGCTCAAACAACTCGCGGGCAAAGTTCTCATTTGCGGGACCATCGCGACTGAAGGCGTTGTCGAGGTAGAAGCCCATGGCAGCACTCTTTGCCACCTCCCGCAGCATGGTGCGGAAGTTGCCCAGACAGTGACGCCGGATCACATCACGGTCGTAGAGGGTCCAGGTTGCGCTGATGCGCGAGTCAGAATAGGCATCGACGTTGAAATGGTTGTGCCAGAACTCTGCAAGCACCTCGCGCAGCTGCCATTTGCTGTACACAGCGCGGAGCAGTGTCGCAACGCGCGCCTCCTCGACTGGACGGATTCGCTCCTGATACACCTGATTTCTCAGGGGCCAGAGCTGTGACAGGCTCCAGTTCTCGACGATAGTGCGCAACGATCGCCATTCATCAACAGAGGGATAGTCCGAACCGCCGCTATACTGGATACGGAGGCGTGTTGCGGCAATCTTTTGATTGCATATTGCATCATCAGCATCGTTGGGGTTGAGTTGTTCATCGACGTAATTCTGGAACCCCATCTGCTGGATGCGCTCAACATCACCGGGGCGCGGTCCGTATGCCATCCGATTGAGTGCAATCAGTTCAACAGGTGGCACTGCCGAGGGGGTGGTCTGGGTCGTGTGCGCCTGGCGTGTGGCGCTGCTGACGCGCTGCGTAGGAACGCCAGCCATCCCTGCGCCTGCGAGCGTTGCGCTGGCGCCAATGAAGCGACGCCGTGAAACTGTCATAGCGTGTCTTCTCCTTATAACTCCGATGAATGTCATAGACGCGCCCGTTCGGGAGGTGAGGCTCACTGGAAACGGGCTGGAAAAGCCGCCGTCGTTACTCGAGCGACACGTTCAGTGTATGTGGTCATGAGGTTGTTGAGGATGACAGATGTATCACAACCTGCATTGTATCGGGCATGTGGCGTTTAGCGAGGGATTGTGTTCTGCGCGCCATGGGCAGGTTCCTGCTCAACATAAGGACGTAAACTATGGAGCAGTGGAATCCCGCCATACTGCCCGGCCAGATACTGCTTCAAATACGAGAACATCGGCTACTGCTCGCGCAGCACATCAATCCGCTGGCCGGTATCGCGGATAATGACGACCAGACGACGGTACCGCCACACACCCTCACGGCGCACCGCTTCGATGCTCATCTCACCCGACCCGCGGGGACCCGAGATCGGCAGCGTGAGGTCGGCATTGCCACCGCCATTCGACGTCTCGATGGAACCCATAGGCAGCCAGCCGGTTTCGAGCGGTGTGCCGAGCGCGGCAGCCACCTGCGGGTCGCGCTCGGCGCGCGCCAGCGCCTTCTGCACGACATCCGAGTTGCGGATCAGTCCCGTCACGGTAAAGAAAGCGCCCCCAGCGCAGGCGCCAACAACCACGAATATGATTGCGGTGATCAGACACGACAGTGGCGTACAGCCCTGACGATGCACTCTCACCCTCACCACGGCTTTCTCCTTCTGGTCACTGGTGAACTGAGCGCGACCACCTTTCAGATCGAGACAAACCGCTAATGTTGTGGCGCGTTGACGTGGAGGTGCGCGTTGTAACTTGAGCGCACCAGCGGACCGCTTTCGACATGACGGAAGCCGCGAGCCAGCGCATACGCGCGGAATTCGGCAAACTCAGCGGGTGTGACGTAGCGATGCACGGGCCAATAACTTGCGTCGGGCGAGAGGTACTGTCCGATAGTCAGGACATTGACATCGACATCGTGCAGGCAGTCGATTACCTGGTACACCTCTTCGTTGGTTTCACCGGCGCCGACCATCATGCCGCTCTTGGTCACGAGATGTTGCCGTGCTGCACGGGCGCGCGCCAGCAGTTCGATACTCTGCTCGAATCTGGCACGCGGGCGGAAACGGCGGAAGAGACGCGGCACGGTCTCGATATTGTGATTGAGCACATCCGGCTCAGCGGAAAGCACCGTTTCGAGCGCCGACCAGTTGCCGTCGAAGTCGGGGATCAGGACTTCGACCTTGCAATCGGGGACCTTGCGCCGGATCAGTTCGATCGTGCGGGCAAAGATGTGCGCCCCTCCATCAGGAACGTCGTCGCGGTTGACCGAGGTCAACACGGCAAACTTCAACTTGAGACGTGCGACTGATTCAGCAACTCGTTCTGGCTCGTTTTCATCGATTGGCTCTGGTTTCCCTTTGGCAATTGCGCAATAGCGACAACCGCGGGTGCAAATCTTGCCAAGCAAAAGAAACGTGGCTGTGCGATGATTCCAGCATTCGCCGATATTCGGGCAGTGCGCTTCCTCGCAGACAGTATGCAGATTGTGCTCGCGCATCAGGCGGAAGACGTCGTGATAATTGTCGCCGCCCGGCGCTCGTACCTTCAACCAGTCGGGACGTCGCGCGCGGTTTGAAGGCGGAGTATTCACCGGCTGGAGCGGGATCACGTCTGCCATTGGGTTGTCTCGCATTCCAGGCATCGCCTTCCTGAACAGCGATGCAACATCGTAAGCGTTGCGTTCATTGTACCGCAAATAGCACGGAAACGCTTTCTCGCTGCACCCGATTGTAATCGGCGTTGGGAGGGGAACTCCCGATCGACGCATCCTCTGTTGCGCTGCGGCGAACCGGCGAGTGACAAACGTTCCGCATAGGGTATACCGGGTTCATTTGTGCATGTGCATTAACCGCCAGCCAGTGTCGACCGGGTTTCCGCGGTCAAAAGAGCCTCCCTTTCTCCGGCAACTGCCGCTACCGGCGTCAGGGCAAAGATTGTGCAGAGGTGGTCGATGAGTCGTTCGGACACTGCGCCCATCGCGGGCGCCTCACCCAATTCGACGGCCATCGATGTAACGCTGCGACCGCGAACGCCGCACGGGATGATCAGGTCGAAGCCGCGCAGATCGGGGTTGACATTGAGCGCCAGCCCGTGGGTGGTCACACCGCCTGCGCTCACCTTAATGCCGATGGCGCAGATTTTTGCCGCGCCATTGCGAACCCAGACACCGGTCAGACCATCGACACGCTCCCCGGTCAGACCATAGTCGCTCAGCACCTGAATGACGCTCTCCTCCAGTCCACGGAGGTATCTGCCGATGTCGCCGCCGTGCTGTGAGAGTTTGAAGATCGGATACGCGACCAGCTGCCCTGGTGCGTGATAGGTCACGCCACCGCCCCGATCACAGCGCACCACGGTCACTCCATGCATCACAAGTTGTTCTGCCGGGACCAGAAGGTGGTCAGGGCGCGCTTTGCTTCCCAGCGTAATGGTTGGCGGATGCTCGACCAGCAGCAACGCATCGCCAGTCTTGCCAGCCGAACGCTGGCTGGCGATGCGACGCTGCCAGTCCCATGCTGCAGTATAGTCCATGCGTCCCAGATGGTAGATGGTCAGTGTACGCATCGTCAGATTTCAAGTGGATTGTTGGGGAAGACTGCGCTGTCCGCATGACGTTCCGGACATTCTGGCATTTCCCTTCCTGGCATACCTGCCGCGTATGTACCGCCGCCTTCCGGCGGTCGCGGACAGGCTAATATCAATTGGAATTGAACAAGCCGCGTGCACACTCTCGCCAGAGCGCATTGTAATGCCATCACAGCAATCTACAATCCAAAATCTGCAATCTAAAATGATATACAGCCTAGCGTACCTGCTGCGTATGTACCACCGCCTTCCAGCGGTCCGTATGACGTCCCGGACATCCTGGCATTTTCCTTCTCACAATCATCCCCACGGCATTCTCTTTCTGACTGCAGGAGCACACAGCGCGACCACAACAGCAATTGCCAGGCCGTGATCGTGAGAGAGGCTCAGGCTGAGACTGCCGATGTGCAGTTCATCGGCGCGCGCCTGTGCTGCTCCATGCAGAATGACGGTCGGACGTCCAAGTGCATCGGCAAGGATCTCGATGTCGTGGAATGCGACGCCGCCCGCGCCGCCGATGCCGCGCAGACCGACGCCAAGGAGTTTGGCGATGGCTTCCTTTGCTGCCCAGCGCGCCGCCAGCGACTCCGCTCGACCGTGGCACAGCGCTGCTTCAGCAGGCGAAAAGATGCGCCGGATGAAGCGGTCGCCCCAGCGCTCAACCGCCCGCCCGATCCGTTCCACTGCAACAACGTCGATGCCGGTGTAAATCACGCCATTACTTATATCTGAAAAACCGCCCCTTCGATACGCACTGCCCCCATACGGGGGCGCTGCGCGCTACTCAGGATGCGGTTTTTCGGTATCCTGGGTTATTCGGATAGGCTCTTACTGCCTTCCGATCAGCGAGATCGCAGTTACTTCCGAGAGATAATCGTGCCCGCGCGCTTCGATGCGAATACTCTGAATATAACGCGCCTGGCGCAACAGCGAGTCGTCGCGCAGCTCGACGTTCAGGCGGTACCACTGAAACTGCGGCACCTGACGATAGCGGATTTCACCTGCATCTTCACTGTTCGACACCTCACCGCTGCCGGTGTAGATGCAGAAATAGCGACTCAACTCCTGATCGGTCGGACTGGTGGGCTTGTATGTAATTCGCACCATGATCGGACACTCAGAGCCGGCCACCCCGGCAAGCTGCACTGTCTGGGTCAGTACGCGCACCCACATCGTCAGGCGCAGTGATGGAAACTCCGACACATCAGCGTCAATTGTCTGTTCGATGCCCACTGTGAACGGACGGGTTTGTAAACCGTCACGCCGGAACTGCCCAATGGCGACCTGATCCTCCGGTGTGCAGAAATCGGGCGTTTCAGGGCGACAGGAGCGCACGACGGCGAATCGTCCGTTGTGTTCTGCAGGGCTCATGCCTGGCGCATTTGGCACAGCATACTGGCGCCAGGTTTTGGAGGTCTGATCATACCGACTCTGTGCCTGGTACTCCTCGAACCCGCCATCGCGGATCAATTCCCAGCGTGCTTCGCCTGGTTCAGAAATGGTGTTGGAGGCATCGATCTGCACCAGTTGCCCGGGCTGAACTTCGACCGATGTATCCTGGTGGACGATGATGGCATGACCAGCGCGGACAGCAACTTCGATCCACAGCGGCTCGCCGGTTAACGCCAGTGCCGGCACTGGTCGCGCCGCGCCATCGAGCACATTGATCGAGTAACTGCCGCCAGGGTCGAGGCGGATGCGCGTCCCATCGCCGGCTTCAACGACGTACTCCACGCGATCATACGGTTGCCCGGCAGCAATGTCGTAGCGGAGGTATCCCGCATTCTGTCGCAGCACCACTTCCAGTCGGCCGTTATGCCAGGTCGTTGCGCGATAACTGGCAAGCGCCAGTTCGGCGCCATCAGGATGCGCCCAAAAATCGATCTGCGTTTGATCGGCGAGCACCAGTGACGCAACTGGACCGTACCCCGCCTCGGCTTTGGTGCGAATGACGCTTCCTTCGGCGACCGTGGCGCAAATATCGAGTTCACCGGGGCAGGGATCGCGCTCTGGCGGCAGGCGTTCGATACTCTCAGCCGTGAGGCGACCGCGTGGTTGAATCGAGACGCCAGCATTCACGTGGCTGCGCAGGATGGCGCCCTCAACCGGCGTTGTGGCCGTCGAATAGTAATGCCAGCCACTGTACCCGCCAAGAGCGATGAGGATGCAGAACAGCCCGAAGAACGCCAGCATCCACGTCCACGCGACGCGCTGGTAGTATATCTGTTCCGGGGATGGATTCGCAATCTGCGCCATGCTGAATTCTGCTGTGTTGAAGCGTAATGTTCGCCTGCAACAAATTCCTGCCGGGCGATGCTAATACGTCGGCAGATAGCGGTCGAGTTCCCACTGACTGATCGAATGGCTGTACTCTTCCCATTCGCGTGCGCGCGCTTCGATGAAGCGTTCGAGAATGTGCGGACCGAGCGTTTCGGTGATCACCTCGTCGCGCTGCAACTCCTCGAGCGCCAGACCGAGCGTCGATGGCAGAACCTCGAACTGACGCGCGCGCAGATCGACCTCGAACAGGTCTTCTTCGACCGGCGGCGGCAACGGCAGTTCGCGCCGAATGCCGTCGAGACCGGCAGCCAGAATGACAGCCAGCGCCAGATACGGATTGCATGACGGATCGGCGCAGCGCAACTCGACACGCGCCGACTGCGGGCGATTCGTGCTGATGCGCGGCACCCGCACGAGCTGCGCGCGATTGGTGCGTCCCCAGATCAGGTAAACCGGTGCCTCGAAACCGGGCACCAGGCGCTTATACGAGTTTACGAGCGGGGCAAGCACCGCGATCATGCCGCGTGCGTGCGCCAGCAATCCGGCGATAAAATGGCGCGCCAGTTTCGAGATGCAGTAAGAGTCGTGAGGGTCGAAAAAGAGATTTTTGCCGCTCGCTGCGTCTGCGAGGCTCAGATGCATATGCAGACCATTCCCGTTCAGGTTGGCGATCGGCTTGGGCATGAACGTCGCGTACAGATTGTGCTGTTGCGCCACCGACTTGAGCGTCGAGCGCGTGGTCACCAGATGATCGGCGGCACGCAACCCATGGGTATGACGCAGGTCGATCTCGTGCTGACCGAGCGCGCCTTCGTGGTGCGTCGCCTCGACCTCGATGCCGAAGGCGCTGAGCGCGCGCACCATACGTCGGCGAATGTGGGTTGCCGCATCAGTCGTTGCATCGAAATACCCAGCGACATCGTGCGGGATCAGCGCCGGACGACCGTCGGGACCGGAGCGGAACAGAAAGAACTCGACTTCCGGACCGACGTTGAAGGTCATGCCCATGCGATGCGCCACATCGAGCGCGCGTCGGAGCGCGTACCGTGGATCGCCGGCGAATGGCTTCCCCTCCGGCGTATGCACATCACAGATCATGCGCGCGGTCACAAACCCTGCCGCCTCGTCCCATGGAATAATCGCAAACGTTTCGAGATCGGGCACGAGATACATATCGCTCTCGGCGACTCGGGCAAACCCTTCGAGCGATGAACCATCGAACCAGACGCCGTGATCGAGGCAATCGGGCAGTTCCGACACCGGAATCGTCACATTTTTCACCATGCCGACGATATCGGTGTACTGGAGGCTGACAAACTCGACGTTCCGTTCGGCGGCACGTTTGAGAATAGTCTCACGAGTGACAGTCATTACCCATTCCTGTTCTGCACCCGCTGATATAATATCTGATACCCGCCATCGCGCGCGCCGCGGGTGATGACGCGATACCGCAGCGTCCCGGTTTCATCGAGTCGAACGGCGCCAGCCCGCGAGACCTGGTCGCCAGGACGGCTCTGAACGGCGAAGGCGACGCTGCCGCCAGCATTCAGCATTTCAAGGCGCAGCTCACCCTGCTGCACTTCGAGAATAACAATCGTCTGAAGAGTTGTTGCGCCGCTTCCGATCGGAATCGCATACTCTTCGGTTCCTTCAGCGCCCAGAAAGGTGCGGGTTATATTGCCCGAATCAGGACGTAGATCGACCGACAGGCGATCACCGGAAACAAGCATGCATGCCGGCATCAACAGCAATGCCAGGACGCCGATCAGCGCCATGCGTATTGTAGAGGAAAACCACGACAAGCGCACGTTCTACCCATACGACTCGGGGCGATCATTGGCGTTGTAGGTCGCCTCTTCCGGCACCAGTTTCAGGCGCAGCGGACGGCGCGCCTCAACATACAGATTGCTTTCGCAGTCGGTGCATACCAGGCGCGTACCATGGGTTACATACTCCTGGAGCGCCAGTTTTCGCCCACAGACCGGGCATTTCGTCGTTTCGAGCGACATAGCAAGCATCGCAGTGCAGTAATGATTCAATCCTGAAGAAACAGCGACTCAACAAACGTTTCCGCATCGAAGAGCGCCAGATCGGTCATTTTTTCACCGACGCCAACGTAGCGGATCGGGCGCTCGATATCCTGCGCAATTGCGAATGCGATCCCGCCTTTGGCCGTGCCATCGAGTTTGGTCACTGCCACATCGGTTACATCGACCGCCTTCAGGAACGACTTTGCCTGAAGCACGCCGTTCTGCCCGGTCGTTGCATCGATGACCAGCAGCACCTCGTGCGGCGCATCGGGGAAGCGGCGCCGGATGATGTTGCGCAACTTTTGCAGTTCCAGCATCAGGTTTGTTTTGGCGTGCAGGCGCCCGGCGGTATCGATGATCAGCACATCGACGTCCCCCCCGGCGACTGCTTCGATCGCATCATACACAACCGCGCCAGGGTCGGCGCCCTGACCGCGCGAGATGACCGGCACGCCAACGCGCTCTGCCCACGTTTCCAGTTGCTCGGTCGCTGCGGCGCGGAAGGTATCGCCTGCCGCGAGCAGAACCCGCTTGCCGAATTGATTCTTCAGGCGATACGCGAGTTTGGCGATCAGGGTCGTTTTACCCGCGCCATTGACGCCGACCACCAGTATGATGTAGGGATTGGCGTTAATCGGTTGACGCCGCTCCTGTTCCTGCAGCACGCGCACCATTTCCGCCTTCAGCATGTCGCGCGCCTCACGCGCGCGCCTGACGCCGTACCGATTGCAGCGGTCTTTGGTGCGGTTGACCAGGTACATCGTCGTTTCGACGCCGACATCCGCCTGGAGCAATAATGCCTCAAGATCGTCCCACAGATCATCGGTGATCGGTTCGTCGGTGGCGAACAGGCTGGCGATCTGCCCGAAAAGACCGCGACGCGCTTTCGTCGTCGCCTGGCCAATCTTTGCCTCTTCCTGCCTGGCTTCCTCTTCGGTGCGCGGCGCATCCTGCCCGCGCCCGAACATGCGCTTGAAAAATCCCATGCTTTCCTCTCGATCCGCACCTCGCCAGCGCAAATATCTGCGCGGTATTGTACCACGCCGCCGCCACAGAATGGCAGGAGCATGTCGGCGATGTTTCAAATGCACAGAATTCGTCAAATTTCTGTCTTGCTTCTGCACAGTCTTCATGGTATAGTTGAGACAGGTCCGCACACAGGGTTCCTGTTTCGACGATCAGAATAATTGCACACATCAGAAGGGAGTGGAGTCACATGCTGCGACACATCAGGCGTCGTGGATTGGCAATCATTGCCGGCGCAGGTCTGGCGTTGAGCATTGCCGCGTGCGCGAGCCAGGCGAATGTTCAGGAACAGCCGCTGCTGAACCAGTTGATGGCGCCCAACGGTCTGGTCATTCAGCAACCGGCGACGAATCAGACGGATACGAACATGACGCTGCCGTTCGACCGCGTTGAGCAGGCGCCTGCTGCGCCTGCCGTCAATGGGCAGGTGACGTTCGATCGCACTGAGCAGGCGCCTGCTGCCGCTCCCGCCGGTGAGTCGCAGCGCGCAATGGAGACGAAACAGAACACTGCTGTCTACATGGGGTGCGGGAAGTAGGGCTGAGCGAATCGGCAGTAAACTGCGAGGGCGACAACCGTTGTGTGCGGTTGTCGCCCTTGTTTCCTGGTAATCCTGAACACACTATGGATACTCTGCCCGAGTGACCTCTTGTGTGTCTCACTCTGCAGCTGCCGGCGCTGCTTCTTCACTGTAATCCTTGAGGGTCGAAAGATCGCGGATGCGCTCGGTGAAGAGAATGCCGTCCAGGTGATCGATCTCGTGTTGCAGCGCGCGCGCCAGCAACCCGGTCGCGCGGCGGATACGCTGCCGCCGTCCGCTCAGATCGGTATACTCGACCGTCACCCACGCTGCGCGCGGTACGTCGCCGTACCACCCTGGCAGGCTCAGGCATCCCTCGAGCCCGACTTCTTCCTGATCGCTGGCTTTGACAATCTCGGGGTTGATCAGCACAAAGTTCTGCTCTGGCGCAACTTCGACCTTCGTGCCGTCTGGTCGCTCTTCTACTGCGGGAGGGATCGAGATGATCGCCAGGCGCTGCAGAATGCCGATCTGCGGCGCTGCCAGACCAACGCCATTGGCTGCGTGCATGGTTTCAAACATATCGGCGACCAGCTGCTTCAGCGATGGGTTGGGCATCCGCACCGGGTGGCAGCGTGCGGTCAGGATTTTCTTGTCGTCCGGGTTATCAATACGCAGAATGCGGCGCAGAGCCATGACGTCGTTCCTCCACCATGAATATGCATCATTTCTCTGCATTATAGCATGGTCTTTGCTGCAAAAAGGTCAGGTTGAGTACGGCGCACCCGGCAACGATATTCACGTTCGTTATCGGTATCCTTGAGCAATGCTTCGCTCTCACCACGGGTTAGCTGAGGGATGCGATCTGACTGAAGCAGCGCGCTGTTTCTGGATCAGCGCATTGGTCTTCCAGACCGTCCAGAACTGCCGGATCAGGTGATTCAGTTCAGGTCTGAGCAGCGATGATATCTATCGTTTTCAGGGGATGTCTTTTGCTACGTTGGTCGCTGCACCGGAACCAGCGGCGCGGCGCGCGTCTGCTGTTCGGCATCGAGCGTGACCAGGGTCGCGCCGAAGCGCCGCGCCACCGCCACATAGACGGCGTCGCTGCCGCGCAAACGGTGGTGCGCGGCGATTGCAGCGCTCGCCTGAGCCAGGTCCTCATCGAGCGGGATGAAGGTGATTCGCCCCAGTTGGGGAAGCTCCTCGATCAGGTTCAACGCCATCTCAGTATTGTTCTGCTTTCGCGCCAGCGCTGCCACAACCTCTACCAGCAGCAACGCAGGAACAATAATTGGCGTGTCGGCAGCGACGATCGCCTGCAAAAAACGCCAGCTCTGATCACTGCCAACCTCGGTAGGACTAAACGCATTGACAAACACGCTGGCATCAATCGTGAATGCGCTGTTCATCGGCGCATCTCCGAGAGAATCTCCACTGCGCTCTTTTCGCTCTGCCAGCCCTGTCCTAACGCCTCACGGATCGCTTCCAGCCGCGCCCAGACCTCATCGGGATCGCGCGCTGGCGGGACGGCGTCCACCGGTAGCAGGACCGCCACCGGCTCGCCGCGCTGGGTAATGATGTAGCGGGCGCGTTGTTCCTTCACCGCACGCACCAGCGCCGAGGCGCGAGCTTTCAGTTCGCGAATGCCAATTTTTTCCATCATGCACCTTCTTCACGGTAGTCACGTTCGTAACCACATTGTACCCTGATCGCTGACCGGTTTCAAGCAGGTCGCGGGAACGTGCGAACGTGCGAACATGGGAACGTGCGAACGTGGGAACGTGCGAACGTGGGAACGCGAGCGCCGGCGCGCGAGGGTGGAGACACGGGTGCACGGAGTGCGACCGCATTCGTTTATTCGTTTCCCATTCGTTGACAGCGGGGATGGTACAGGTACAAGGAACGTGCAAACGTGGAACGTGCGAACGTGCGAACGTGAAAAAAAGTGGTCACAAGACAATCACGTAATCTCCCAATCACGTAATCCCCCCAATCACAAAATCTTCCTTGACAGCAACCCGCTTCGGTGATACACTGCGCGGCACGTGAGAGTATGCAGAGATAAAAGCAATGCATTCCCTGTTCACTAAGCAGGTCAAGCGCAGCAAAAAGCCGGACGTCTGGTCTGGTTAAGCTCGCTTGTCCCGCAATGGTTGGTTGACAGGCCCGCTTCGCCAGACCAGGCGAGCGGGTTTTCTGTTTGCGCTTCAGGAGGGAGTTGTGGGGCAGACGCTTGCAGAACAGATCCTTTCACACGCTGCCGGACGACCGGTCTCTGCTGGCGAGAATGTCGTTGCACGGATCGATCTGGCCATGATGCACGACAGTATTTCACCGGGCATCATCAAAATCTTGCATCAGGAACTGGGCGCCGATCAGGTGTGGGACCGCGACCGTGTGGCGGTGGTGGTTGACCATGTAGCGCCGGCGGCGACAATTCAGAACGCTGAACATCAGCTGGCGCTGCGACGCTGGGTACGACACCAGCAGATCACGCATTTCTTCGATGTCGGGCGTGGGATTTCGCACCCGGTGCTTGTCGAGGAAGGACTGGCGCGTCCTGGGATGCTGATTATCGGCAGCGACTCGCATTCGACGGCATACGGGGCAGTGGGTGCGTTCGGCACTGGCATGGGTGCGACTGACATGGCGCTGGCGCTGGCGACCGGGCAGACGTGGCTGCGCGTACCGGAAACGCTTCGCATCCAGGCGCGGGGTCGCTTCCGCACCGGCGTTGGCGCAAAGGATCTGGGGTTGCGTGTGGCGCGCCTGGTCGGTGCGGACGGCGCCACGTATCAGTCGGTCGAATGGCATGGGGTTGAGGAATTGAGTGTCGGCGAACGGATGACGCTCGCTACCCTTTCGATCGAGATCGGCGGCAAGGCAGGCATCATTCCGCCAACCGGTCCTGGCTGGGAAGAGCATGCCCGGCGTCGTGGGATCGAAGCGCCATCCTGGTTGCGGGTCGAAGAAGGGGCGCGCTATAACCGTGTCGTCGAGGTTGACCTCGATACGCTTGAACCGCAGATCAGCGTGCCGCATTTTGTGGACAACGTGTGCGATCTGAGCGAACTGGGGCGTGTCGAGGTCGATGTGGTCTATATTGGCACCTGCACGAATGGTCACGCCAACGATATGGCTGCTGCCGCACGCATATTGAAGGGACGCAAGGTCGCACGCGGTGTGCGGTTGCTGGTCGTGCCGGCGTCGAGCGAGGCGTTGCAGCAGGCGACCCGCGACGGCGCCCTGGCGACGTTACTCGAAGCGGGCGCGGCAATCGGCACACCCGGCTGCGGCGCGTGTATCGGGCGGCACATGGGTGTGCTCGCGCCTGGCGAGGTCTGCCTGTTCACCGGCAACCGCAACTTCCGCGGGCGCATGGGATCGCCAGAAGCGCAGATCTACCTGGCGTCGCCGGAAGTCGCTGCGGCAACGGCGGTACTCGGGTACATCGCCCATCCGGCAGAGGTGATCGGCTGACATTATCGACAGATTGTAGATTTCAAATTGCAGATTGCTGACAGGATCGCATATGCAGACTGTTTCATTTCAATCGGTAGAGAAGCAATCTGTATCCAAGAGGAGCGCACGTGCATCCTGAAACCATTGCCATCCACGCCGGACAGGAGATCGACCCAGCGACGGGTGCGGTCATTCCGCCGATCTACCTGACGACCACCTTCGAGCGCGCGCCGGACGGGAGTTTTCCGCATGGGTACATCTACACCCGCAACGGCAATCCCAATCGCGCCATGCTCGAAACCTGTCTGGCGTCACTCGAAGGTGGCGCAATATGTGTGGCGTTCAGTTCAGGTCTCGCTGCGGCGATGAGCATCTTCCAGGCGCTGCGCCCCGGCGACCACGTGATTGCGCCCGATGATGCCTATCACGGGGTCACCCGTTTGCTGCGCGAGATTATGGCGCCGTGGGGACTGGAGTATACCCGCGTCGATATGCGCGACCCGCAGAATGTTGAAGCAGCGCTGCGCCCAAACACGCGCCTGGTGTGGATCGAAACGCCATCCAATCCGTTGCTTAAGATTGCCGATATTGCGGCAATTGCAACGATTGCACATCACGCTGGCGCACTGTGCGCTGTGGACAACACGTGGGCAACGCCGGTGCAGCAGCGGCCGCTGGAATTGGGCGCGGATATGGTGATGCATGCAACCACAAAATACATTGGCGGGCATAGCGACGTTCTTGGCGGCGCCGTCGTGTTTGGCGCGAATGATGCCTTTGCTGAGCGAGTGCGTTTCTTGCAGATCAACGGCGGCGCCGTTCCTTCGCCGTTCGACTGCTGGCTGGCGCTACGCGGCATACAGACCCTTTCCTACCGCGTGCGCGCGCATGCCGCAAACGCCATGCGGGTTGCTCGCTTCCTGGCAACCCACCCGCGCATTGAACGCGTCCACTACCCTGGACTGGAGACCCACCCCGGTCATGCCGTCGCAGCGCGGCAGATGTGCGGCTTTGGCGGTATGCTCTCGATTGAGGTGAAAGGCGGCGAACCGGCAGCGATGGACGTTGCAGCGAAGGTGAAGATGATTACCCGCGCCACCAGTCTCGGCGGCGTCGAAAGCCTGATCGAACACCGTGCGTCGGTGGAGGGACCGGAGAGCACGACCCCGCCTGGATTGCTGCGCATTTCGGTGGGGCTCGAACACCCCGATGACCTGATCGCCGACCTGGAGCAGGCATTGGAGTAGGAGAAGGCGCCTATTCACACGAGAAAGGATGACCGGTATGGCTCGAATCTGGCGTTTCGGCGCCAATGTCAACACTGATCAGATCGTTCCCGGACGCTATGCGCCGTACATGCTGAAAAACGAGGACGATCTGCGCAAATATCCGTTCATCGAGGCGCGCCCTGAGTTTGCTTCAACCGTGCGCCCCGGCGATCTGATTGTCGCCGGTTCGAATTTCGGGTGCGGTTCATCGCGCGAATATGCGCCACTGGCGCTCAAAATGGTTGGGGTGGGAGCGATCGTTGCTCCGCTCTTTGCGCGCATCTTCTACCGCAATGCGCTCAATCTGGGCATTCCACTCTTTGAGGCAGACCTGACCAATCAGCTGGAAGATGGACAGGAGGTCGACTTCGATGCCGAAACCGGCGTCATTGTCGCCGATGGTCGCACCATCCAGCTGCCGCCGCCGCCCGCGTGGGTGCGCGAGGTCTGGCGTGAAGGGGGCATCGTGCCGTTCTACCGCAAGTATCGTCGTTTTCCAGGAGCAGTTTCCGGATGAGCGCGGCACCGTACACTGTGCTGGTCATACCCGGTGACGGCATCGGGCGCGAAGTCATTCCGGCAGCGGTCTCTGTGCTGCGCGCGACTGGTCTGGCATTGCAGTTCGTGGAAGCGGCTGCCGGATGGGAGTGTTTTCAGCGGCAGGGGGATGCGCTCCCGCCTGCAACGCTCGAAGCGGCGCATGCTGCTGACGCGATCCTGTTCGGTGCCGTTGCTTCGCCGAGCCACCCTGTCGCCGGGTACCGCAGCCCGATCGTGCGCCTGCGCCGCGAACTCGACCTGTACGCCAACATTCGCCCCGTTTCCGACGAACCGTCGGTCCGCGACCATCCACAGGCGCGCCGGGTTGATCTGGTGGTTGTGCGTGAGAATACCGAAGGGTTGTACGCCGGACGCGAACGGGTCGAAGATGGCGGCGCGATCGCCATCGCCGAGCGGGTCATCACCCGACGCGCCAGTGAACGGATTGTGCGCGTCGCCTTTGAACTGGCGCGCACCCGACGCATCGCTGGCGGTGAGCACAACGCATCAACTGCGCGGGTGACAATCGTGCACAAAGCGAATGTGCTGCGCGAGACGTGCGGCCTGTTCCGCACCGTCGCGTTTGAGGTTGCGCAGGCATACCCCGATGTGCAGGCAGAGGAAATGCTGGTCGATACCTGCGCCCTGCAGCTGGCGACCCGTCCCGAACGTTTCGATGTGATTGTCACCACCAACCTGTTCGGCGATATTCTGTCGGATGTCGCCTGTGCCTGGGGCGGCGGGCTGGGGCTGGCATCATCAGCAAATCTGGGAGCGCAGCATGCCCTTTTCGAGCCGGTGCACGGCGCCGCGCCCGACATCGCCGGAAAAGGGATCGCCAATCCACTGGCGGCAATCGGGTGCGCTGCACTGCTGCTTGACCATCTCGCCCGCCGCGCATCGCCGGAATACGCACCTGACATGAGTGCATGGAGCGCACGCATTCAGCGCGCCATTCGTCACGTCCGCGCCGCGGGTCCGCACCCGCCCGACCTGGGCGGCAGCGCCGCCACATCCGATGTGACAAACGCAGTCATTGCTCATATGCTTGCATCATAAGAAAGGAGATACGTATGCGCGCCATCTGCCCCGAATGTGAAGCTGAGATCACCCTTCCCGAAGGCACTGTCGAAGGTGAGATTCTCACCTGCCCCGACTGCGCGGCCGAACTGGAAGTTATCAGCATCGACCCGCCGGAACTGGCGCTTGCGCCGGAAGTTGAAGAAGACTGGGGGGAATGACCTATGCGAGTCGGCGTTCTCTGCTCACGCATCCGCGTTGAAGAGAAACTCCTCTTTGCTGAACTGGAACGACGCGGCGTCGCGTATGAACGCATCGACGACGATGACGTTGTGTTCGACCTCAACGAAGGCCGGTACGAGTACGACGTCGTGCTCGAACGGAGCATTCACCACTCTCGCGCTCTCTATGCGCTCAAGGTGTTCAACGACGCTGGTGTGCCGACGGTCAATACCGCATATGTTGCCGATATCTGTGGTGACAAGTTCAAGACGACCCAGGCGCTGATCCGCGCCGGGGTGCCAACACCGCGCACCCGCATGGCGTTTACCCCTGAGTCTGCGCTCCGCGCTATCGAAGAACTCGGCTATCCGGTGGTGCTCAAGCCCGCTATCGGCTCATGGGGACGCCTGATCGCTAAAGTCAACGACCGTGAGGCGGCAGAAGCATTACTCGAACACAAACAGATCCTGGGGTCGTACCACCACTCGATTTTCTACATTCAGGAATACATTCCCAAACCCCACCATCGTGACATACGCGCCTTTGTGGTCGGTGATGAGTGCATCTGCGCGATCTATCGCACCAGTGAGCACTGGATCACCAACACAGCCCGTGGCGGACAGGCTGGTGTCTGTCCGGTGACTCCAGTCCTGGCGGACCTGTGTGTCAGCGCCGCATACGCAGTCGGCGGCGGCGTGGTCGCGATTGATGTGCTGGAAGCGCCCGACGGCAGATTGCTGGTGAACGAGGTCAACTACACGATGGAATTCCGCAACAGCATCGCGCCAACCGGTGTGGACATTCCGGCGCGCATTATCGACTATACGCTCAACGTTGCGCGGAAAGGATGAGTCCATGAGTGTTCGCATCTCAATTGTTGGCGGCAGCGGCTATGTTGGCGGTGAATTGCTTCGCCTGCTGTTGTTCCACCCTGGCGTCGCCGTTGCGCAGGCAACGTCCGAGCGGCTGGCAGGCAAACCGATCACGACAGCGCACCCCAACCTGCGCGGCGTTCCTGCCGCACGCGAACTCCAGTTTACCTCGCAAGACCGGCTGGCGCCGTGCGATGTGCTCTTTCTGGCATTGCCGCACGGCGATGCTGCGCGCGCCATCGAGCGCTTCGCCCAGTACGCGCCGAAGATTATTGACTGTTCGGCCGACTTCCGCCTGCGCGACCCTGCCGTCTATACCCGCTGGTACGGCGAGAACCATCCTGCACCGCACTGGCTCGAACGCTTCGTCTACGGACTGCCCGAACTGCACCGTGACGCCATCCGAACCGCGCATTACGTCAGCGGCGTGGGATGCAATGCGACGGCTGCCAATCTGGCGTTACTGCCGCTGGTGCGAGCCGGCCTGATTGACCAGAGTCGCGATGTTATCGTCGAGGTGAAGGTCGGTTCCTCGGAAGGCGGAGCGCAACCCAGCGAGGCATCACACCATCCGGAACGCAGCGGTGCGGTACGCTCATTTGCACCGGTTGGGCATCGCCATACTGCCGAGGTCGTTCAGGAACTCGGACTGGATCGGGTGCACATGTCGATCACCAGTGTCGAACTGGTGCGCGGCGCCCTTGCCACAGCGCATGCCTTCGCCAGCGCCCCGGTGAGCGAGAAAGACCTCTGGCGCGCATTTCGCGCTGCCTATGGCAATGAACCCTTCGTGCGCATCGTGCGCGAAAAACAGGGCACATACCGTCTGCCGGAACCGAAAATCCTGGCAGGCAGCAACTACGCCGATGTCGGTTTCGCCGTCGATGAACAGACCGGACGGGTGGTGACGATCTGCGCCATCGACAACCTGATGAAAGGCGCTGCCGGTACTGCGGTTCAATGTCTGAACCTGATGTGCGGCTTCGATGAGCGTCTGGGGCTGGAGTTTCCAGGATTGCATCCGATCTGAAAACCTGGACCCAATAACCAGGAAATTAAGAAACCAAGAACCCGGACCCAACAATAAAAATCTACGAACAAACAATCAAGAAGTCAAAAACCCGGACCCGACAACCAGGAAATAAAAAACTAGAACCAACAATCATGCAATCAAGAAATCAACAACCTGGAACCAATAACCAGGCAACCAAGCAATCAATTATCCGAACCTAATAACCAGGCAATCAAGCAATCAAGAACCCGAACCTAATAACCAGGCAATCAAGCAATCAAGTAATCAAGCAATCAAGCAATCAACCAATCAACCAATCAAGAGCCCAAAACCAACAACCAGGTAAGCAATCAAGTAATCAAGTAATCAAGCAATCAGGCAATCAAGAGCCCAAAACCAACAAACGGGTAAGCAATCAAGCAATCAAGTAATCAAGCAATCAAGCAATCAAGCAATCAAGCAATCAAGTAATCAAGCAATCAAGTAATCAAGCAATCAAGTAATCAAGTAATCAAGCAATCAAGCAATCAAGTAATCAAGTAATCAAGCAATCAAGAGTCCAAAACCAATAACCAGGTAAGCAATCAAGTAATCGAGCAATCAATCAAGTAATCAAGTAATCAACCAATCAACCAATCACCAAATCACCAATCTGAAATGGCACGAACCAGGAGTACTATCGGGAATTATGGAGTCATCACCAATACCATCATTCCTGCGCGGCGAGAATCCGGCGCAACCGCGGTATCACGAGGCGGTCGAGTTGTTTGCGCTGTTCGACTACCTCAAAGCGGTGCGCTGGGGGGTCTTCAGCATCCGCGAGTCGTTGCAGGCGGTCGGTGAGTGCCGCGACGGAACACTTCAAGGGTTTCACCTGACCGTTGACGAGGCGTGGGAAGCGGTGCGCGGGATGGACTCGCTCGGCGTGGGGGTCATTGAACTGCCTGCATTTCCCGCCAATCCGCCGGGACAGGCATTCAACCGACGCCTGCTGGAGCGCGCCGCTGCTCACGGATTAACAACGACCTTCGCCGCGCACGCGCGCTGCGTCGCTACCGACATCCGCACCGCTGCTGAAACCGGCTTTCATCGTCTCCACCTCTACATCGGCGTCAGCCCAATCAAACAGGCGACCGTGCGCGCGAATGCATTTCAACTTGCCGACAAAGCGTTCGACGCCATTCGCCTGGCGCGCGACCTCGGCTGCGACTGCGTCCGCATCAGCACCGAGGATGCGTACCGCACCCCGCTCGACGACTATCGCGCCTTCTATGAGCGTCTGCAAGAACACCTCGATCGCCACGGTCTGTATGTTGATGGAATCGGCATCCCTGATACCGTCGGTGTCGGCACAATCGACGACCTTGGCGACCGGATTGCAATTCTGCGGCAGACCGGCATCCGATTTGCGTTTCTCGAATGCCACATCCATAATGACATTGGACATTCCGACCGGTTGTATGTCGATACGTTGCTGCTCTGCATGCGTCTGGGCATCATCATGCTGCCCGACTTCTCGATCCTGGGGATTGGCGAGCGCAATGGCACGATCGGTCTCAGTTCGCTGATCGAGGCAATCTACCGGCGACTGCTCCTCCTTTACCCGCGTTCGATGCCAGCCATCCGTCAGGCAGTGCGCGAGAAACTCGGCGTCCTGCCCGACGGTGAACTGTTCGTCAACCGCTACCGCGACCTCGCGCAGCGGCTTCGTGTTCGACCGCAGCCCGTTCTCGTCGAATACTGAGTACGATGGGTCTGGCGTTCACGCTGATACCACCATGCGCGCATTTCGGCTGGCGCACGAGAGAGGGTACACAGGACAGCAGGCGATCGATCTGGGAAACAGCGCCTACGCTGGGGCGCTGCCACCCTACGACATGCCGCTGCGCACTCCGGTGCTGGCATGCTTCGGCTGTGGGAAGAGCAATGTCCGTTTCTGGCGTGAACGAGAACATCTGGTTCTCCGCCACCCCGATGATATTCGCGCCCGCATCGTTCCCTATGCTGATGATCTCGCTGAAGACTACCAGCAGATTCCAACTGACGATGGAAGCGCCGACGAACTGGCGGCGCGTCTGATCCGCTGCGCCAGTGTGCGCGAAGGCGGCATCAATCACCATCAGGCGATGGAG
>FWWM01004989.1_pt1 | contig 29946 bp, 28 predicted proteins | sample 2228351 | NCBI WGS metagenome assembly FWWM01 (sample SAMEA103939774, study PRJEB20133) | metagenome | reverse complement strand
AAAAGTCAAGGGGGTCCAAAACGCTAATAAAATGACAAATTAAATCTTAAAATAAGCTCATCAATAGGAAGTCTTAGAGCATCCTCTTTCTTAATCCTTTGATAATTCTTTTTCCAATTCGGGGCAGCCGAACTTGAACCGAACGCTCTTGAGCTTGAAGAGAAAAAAGAGCATGAATAAAAAACGCGTTTTAGAAAAAGTTTCTAAAAATTGTGATGCAAAAACTCAATCTGTAGATATAGAACTTAAAAATCTTCTTGCCTGAGCTTTCCTCAACCTATCCATAATTGCCCTTCCAATACCCTCTTCCTTTACAGCCTGAACAAAAATCACATCAACACCAATTTTATCGTAATAATATAACTTTTCAAACAAATTTTTTGCAATTTCTCTTAAGTTTCCATCTTCACTAAAATAATCATAAATCAAATCCTTAAAATAAAAATTCTCCTTTTTTGAAGTTATAATAGCAACTTTTTTATAGTTTCTAATTTCACTTTCTATTTCATCAATACTATTAAAAATTTTAAGCTTAGTATATGGAGCATAATGAAATTTAAATTGCCCTGGGCTTTTGATCCTTTCTGAAATAATAACCTTCTTATTTATAACCTCTTCAATTTCCTCAACTTCAATTGCCCCAAGTCTTAAAATATAAACATCATCATTTTCAATATAAACAATTGTAGATTCAATACCATATTCAGTCTTCCCACCATCCAAAATAATATCAACATTATCATTCAACTGCTCATATACCATCTGTGCAGTTGTAGGACTAATGTAACCAAATTTATTTGCACTTGGTGCTGCAATTGGAACATTTGAATAACTTATAAGTTTTAATGCAACATCATTTTTAGGCATTCTAATTGCAACTGTATCAAGCCCTCCTGTTGTAACATAGGGAACGATATTTGATTTTTTAAATACTATCGTTAAAGGTCCTGGCCAAAACTTCTCAATAAGCCTTTTTGAAAGTTTTGGAAACTCAACTATAAGCTTTTCAACCCATTTAATATCATCAATATGAACAATTAAAGGATCAAAAAATGGTCTTTCCTTTACTTCAAAAATCTTAATAACTGCATCTTTATTCAAAGCATTTGCACCAAGCCCATAAACAGTCTCAGTAGGAAATGCTACAATTCCACCATTTTTTATAAATTCACTTGCTTTCTTTATATTTTCATCAATCGCTTCTAAAATCATTAAAGTATCTCTTTACTTACAATTATTTTAACTTTTGAACCCTTTGGAACTTTACTAGTTACGCCTGGTAAAATATCCAAAACAACATCATCTTCTATTCCCTTAACCTCGCTATACTCAACTTCAACGTCAAATCCATAACTTTTTAAAATATCCTCAGCATCTATCCTTTTTTTTCCAATCACATTAGGAATTTCAACAAATTCAATACCAGCACTTACTATAAGAAAAACTTTCCTACCCCTTTTAACCTTATAGTTAGGTTGGGGACTTTGCTCCATCACAGTACCCTTTGGATATATACTTGAAGGTATAATCGTATCTATAATTGGTAAAAATTCATGCTCTTTTAAAATTTTAATTGCTGAATCGACACTAATTCCAATAACACTTGGCATAATTCTTTCATCACCCTTTCTAACAACAAAAGGCATTATTACATTATCCAATAAAAACCAAATTATAAGACCTATTATTATAAAACCTAAAAAATAATAAAACAAATAAGATAAGATATTTCTCATTAAAGACCTTTCTTCTTCAAATCTTCTGCCTTTTCGATTGCTTTTAAAGCATCATTTGGTCTTTTCATTTCTCTGTATATATTTGCTTTTAATTCATATGCTTCTGATGTTTCTTTGACTGAAATTGCCTTCTCTAAATAGGCTAATGCATTACTATAGTCCTTATTTTCAAAATATAAAAGTGATATAAAATATAGAACTTGATACTCATTTGGTTTTAATTCATTTGCTTTTAATAATGATTTTAAGGCATTTTGATAATGTTTTATTTTCATTTGTGCAATCGCCATATTATAAAACGTTTCAAATTTGGTACTATCAAGCTTTGAAGACTTCTCATAGTATAAAATAGCATTCTTATAATCTCCAAGTTCAAAATTAACTTCTGCAAGTTCAAAATACATTTCAGGTTTTGTAGTATCAAGCTTAATTGCTTCTTCAAGTAATTGCTTTACTCTATTTAAGTTTTCTTTATATTTTAATGTATCATTTTTTAAAACATAATTTTGAGCATCATCATAATAAAACATTGCTAAATAATACTTTGCTTTTGGATCGTTTGGATTTTTACTATTGTATATTTCAAGAAGTTCCCTTGATTTATTTAATAATTCCTTCTTTTTATTTTCATCACTTTCTTTTTGAGCTTTTAATTGATATGAACTTGAAGCAATTTGATAAGCATTAGCATTTGAATCATCTAATTTTATTATAAATTCACTTATTTTTATGGAATTATCGTAATCATTGTCATTATAAAATGAGATTGCACTATTTGTCAAAACTATCAAAAACTGTTCATAATTCAATAAATTTTGACCACCAATCGATAGCTTCTTTTCAAAATCCTTCTTTTGGTAAAATTTTGGATTTTTATTATAACCTTCTAAAAACGAAAAACCAGCATTTTTATAATCATTTATCCTCGTATAAATATATCCAAGCCAAAGATAAGGTTCTGCATTATTTGGTTGCTCATCCTTCCACTTATTAGCAAATTCAAGAGCTTTTTGCCAATTTTCTTGCTGAACATAAATTTTTGTAGATGTTGCATTAACACCTGCATATGCAAAAGAAAATGAAAAAAGGAAAATTATAGATAAATTTCTCATAGTTTGAAAATTTTATAGCAGAAAGGAAATTGCCATTAAAATTTTCAGCATGCACTCTAATAAGAAAATTGAAGATGCAGTAAGAACAATCCTTGAAGAGATTGGAGAAAATCCAAATAGAGAAGGACTTAAAAAAACACCATATAGAGTTGCAAAGATGTTTTTAAATGAGCTATTATATGGTTATAAAATGAACATAGATGAAATTATTAACAATGCTATATTTTATGAAAATTATGATGAGATGGTAATTGTTAAAGATATAGATTTTTACAGCCTTTGTGAGCATCATCTTTTGCCATTTTTTGGAGTTGTTCATGTAGCTTATATTCCAAAATATAAAATTATAGGACTTTCAAAAATACCAAGAATAATAGAAGCATATACAAGAAGACTTCAAGTTCAGGAAAGACTTACAACAGAAATTGCAAATATCTTATGGGAGAAATTGGAACCAAAGGGTGTAGCAGTAATTATTGAAGCAATACACTTGTGTTCAGTGATGAGAGGTGTAAAGAAACCAAGAAATAAGATGATTACAAGCTCTCTATTGGGACTTTTTAAAAGTGATCCAAGAACGAGAATGGAGCTTATGATACATCTTGAAAGGAATTTTAAATTACTAGAATGAAAAAATTTTTTCAAATTATCATTATAACAGATAAGGGTAAAGTAAGAAGAATAATAATTTCAAGGTTGAGATGGAACTTAATAAAGTTGACTGGATTAATATTTTTAATGCTAATTTTAATTACAATAAGCATTTTAATATTAAGTACAAATACAGTTAAATTAATTAAAGAGAACTATGAATTAAAGAAAAAGTTAGCAGAGTATAAAAAAATTGAAGATGAAATTATGGAATTTAGAAGGGTTAAAAACGAACTTTATCTAGTGCTTGGAATAGATAAGATGCCAAAAGATAGCATTTTATATCAACAAATAAATGCACCAGATCTACTTGAGCAAGTAGATACTCCATTTGGGCTTCCTGTAAATGGCATAATTACAAGAGAACATAGCAAGGATCATATAGGAATAGATATTGCATTAAGTAAGAATTCATTTGTATATGCAACTGCAATAGGTAAAGTTGAAAAAATTGATAGTAATAATCAATTTGGTATTCATATATGGTTAAAACATAATAAAGGTTATAGAACATTATATGCTCATTTATCAAAGGTTATGGTAAGCAAAGGAGATAGTGTGAAAAGGGGTCAAGTAATAGGGCTTTCAGGTTCTTCTGGTCATTCAACAGGACCACATTTACATTATGAGGTTTGGAAGGATAATGAACCAATTAATCCACTATTATTTAGATAGATTTTTCGTTAGATAAATACCAAAAAATACATTATCAAAATTCAAAAAATTATTTTTAAATAGACCAAGAACAAGCTTAGTACCACTAATTGGACTAATAGTAAATGCGAAATAATAGGAGCTTTCAAAGGAGAATGCTTCATCAAAGTATAATTTATATGTAAAATTCCTATAACTTAAAATAATCTCAAATAACTCTTTTATATTCCTCTTAATAAAACTATAAAAAATACCAAAATTATCATCGTTATAACCAATTGCAATAGAAAATGGAAAGTTATTTGAGTTATCAAATGTATAATTTTTATCATTTAAGTAGTTGAGATCTAATTGATGTTTTGAAAACCATTTTAAGCAAAGTGATTTGCAAAGAAATGTGTTAAAAATTAAAAATTGTGGTGTCCATCTATTATAAGCAGATAAACCCTCAATCTCAAAGTTAATAAAACGATAACCAAATTTTGCAATATATAAAACATTATAAGAAGGCTCTAAGTTAAATCTAAAAAGATTGTAAAATTCAAATTTTTGGAAAGGTTTTTTTGATGAGAAACCAACTGAATAAAAATTTCTCTCATATCTATCATACATTGATTTCATGTCCATTCTTCGCTCAAAGCTAATATAAATTGGATAATTAAAGCGTAAGGATAGCTCATTTTTAATGTTAGCAGATTTAGTATAAACTAAAATATAATAAATGTCAAGAAATTTGTAATTGCCCTTTAATTTAAATCCCCATGTATAATTTTGATTATCATAAGATGTTCTAAATGGTGAAACTACATGACCAATAATAAATTTAAAATTATTTAAGCCAAAACCAATACCAAATAAATCCCATCTTCTATTATCATAAGCATTTTTATCAATACCATTTTCACAATGATGTGTATAATAGATAAAAAAATTCTTAAAATAGTAAAAACCTTCCCAATAAAAGGAAAAATGTGAAGGTGAAATGTATTTAAAATCATTCCTTCCAAAATAAATTTTACTATCAAAATTAAGCTCTAAATTATAATTTTCATATGCATTAGCAAAAAATTCCAAATATAATTTATAACCTAAATCATTATTAGCTAATAAATTCAAAAATAACAATTATGGCTGTTGTGCAGTTTGAGTGCAACCACAATCAACCCTTGGCTGAAATTGATAACTTACACTAACTGAAACATCTTCATCACCACATCCACTATTTGGAAACCTATATTGAAACGGAAATGCATATGTAAATGTTTTAAAAGATCTAAGTCTATTTAAATCAACGGGTATTAAGGATTGAATGTAAAGCGGATAATCCCCAAATCTCACTCTACTTCCAATGATTTTAGCGCCTATCAAATCGAATAAATCATGAACTTCATTTATAGAACTCTTAAAGTCAAGACCTTGTAAAAAATATCCAAGATCGGTAAATCCTTCATCCTTATTATCAAACCCTACTACAAAAATTGTATCTATTGTCTTATCAGAACTAACCCAAGGATCAAGTATACCGCAGTCCGAATACTTGGCATTTAAGACAGTAGCTGGATTAATGTTAATACCACTAATAAATCCATCACTAATCCAATCCGCTTCTAAAGCCTTCATACCTTGTGCAAAAATACTTTTTGCAATTTTATTTTCACAATTAGCTTTTAGATGTAATTGATATTTATTTGTAAATTCAAGTTGAACATTCCTTCCTTGGAATTTCCAATTTTCAACAACATCCCATGCAAGTGGTGCCTCAACAGTAAATTTAGTCTGATTAGCTTGAACAATCCCTTCTGATACATTACTTCTTGGACACATATAAGCAAACTGCATATTTACATCAATTTTACCTGTTATATCAAACTTATCACATGAAGGAAGCTCTATAACAAATTCTGGATTATCTGACCTTAAATAATAAAAGTTATTTCCAAGCTCAGGAGCATTTGTCACTTTACCATTATCTAACTTAATAGCAAAACCAGTATTATTTCCAAGATAATCAAAGACATTATCACCATAATAGTTTATCGCTCTGGTTATTCTAATTCTAGCAAATTTAGTTTCTCTTATATTTGGTTGCTTAGGATTTAGAGCAACTTCAATATTTCTTGGATATTCGGTATTCTTTATTATCGTTGCCAGATGCTCCTTATTGCCTGCAAATTGAATATAATTAGTTGCTAAACGATAAAGAAGTTTGATGATTGCTTGAATTGCATTTTGCTTTGCTTCATCAGCAGGAACTGAAACTGACATTTCTCTATAAATTTTTTTAGATCTAGTATTTATCAAAAATCCATACATCGTTATACCCTTCATATCCTCACCAACGACTATGTCAAATAAAAACTCAGCAGTCTGAGGAATTGATAGAGTATTTAAAAATATCTCAGGATTTCTTGGATTTCTACCTACAAGTTGAACAAATTCATCTCTATCAATTCGCTTTAAGTTCTTACCAATACTCGTAAGAGATTTATCAATTGCAGTATCCATTTTAGCAAGAACAGCATTTAAACTTCTTTGGATTTCAGCTTCTCCTCCTCTCAAACTCCTTGCAATAACACCATTTGGATCTATGAAAACCCTTATATTGTAGTAGATAGAAGGCTTTTGACATATTTGTTGAGCATTTGCAAATCCAATCCACAAAAATGTAACTAACATTATCGGGAACTTCTTCATAGCTGAAAATTATAAAGGATACTGTTTAAAAATTTGATAAATTTTTCCTTAAAAACATTTATAGAAAACTGTTCTGCATACTTCCTAATTTCATAACTATCAAATTTATCTTCAATACTTTCAAATTTATTTATAGCAGATATTAGACTATCTTCACTTTGCTCATTAAAAAATATACCAGTTTTATTCTCTATTACTGTTTCAAGAACACCACCTTTTTTATAAGCTATAACAGGAATACCACAAGCTTGAGCTTCTACAACAGATATTCCAAAATCTTCATCTGCCATATAAACAAATGCTTTTGCTTTACTTAGATATTTCTTTAAGTTTTCAAAGCTTTGATATCCCAAAAGCTCAACATTTGAACTAGCTATCTTTTTTACCTTATTAAAATCAGGACCATCACCTATAATAATAAGTTTTTTATCCCTCATCTTTGAAAATGCTCTTACTATTATATCAAATTTTTTATAGGGAACAAATCTTCCAATTGTAATATAATAATTTTCCCTATCTTTTGAAATTTCAAATTTTTCAACATCAACAGGTGGATGAATCACATAAGCATCCTTATTATATATAGCTTTTATCCTTCTTGCTACATAATTTGAATTTGCAATAAAGTAATCTACTCTTTGAGATATAACATAATCCCAAATCCTAATTTTGTGAAAAAAATAAATTGCTAATAATTTCAAGATAGGATTAAGACTTTTCATATATTCAAAGTACAAATCCCAAGCATATCTTATAGGTGTATGACAATAGCATATGTGAATTTGATATGAATGTTTTAATACACCTTTTATAAATGCATGTGATGAACTAATTATTAGATCATATTTTGATAGATCAAATTGTTCAACAATGATAGGATATATGAAAAAATAGTGTCTATAAAATTTTTTTAAAAATGGGAATTTTTGAACAATTGATGAATAGACATTTCTATTTTCAATACCAAGCTTTTTTAAGCTATTTCTATCATAGATAATTGTATAAATATCTGCATTAGGGAATAATTGACATATTGCCTTAAAAACATTTTCAGAACCTGCTATGTCAATTATCCAATCATGTAATAGAGCTATTTTCACTTTATATATTTTACAAATTCTTCATAAGGCAAATTACCTTCTATCTTTTGACCATTTATTATAAATGTTGGTGTTGCTCTAATACCATCTTTCAAACCTTCATCCAATTCCTTTAAAATAGCTTCCCTATACTTTTGACTATCAAAACACTCTTTAAATTTATTTATATCTAAATTCAAATCTTTTGCTATCCTTAAAAAATTTTCTCTATTATATGCAAATGGTCCCCCCTTTTTAAACTCTTTAAATAACTTATGACTATATTCAAAATACTTGTTTTGTTCATAAGCGCATCTACTTGCAAGAGCAGGAGGAAGCGATTGAGGTCTTAATAAAAAACTTTTAGATATGAACTTAACTTTTCCTTTTTCAATGTAATCCTTATATAATTTAGGCAATTTCTCTAAATGAAAATTAGCACAATGAGGACATGTAAAATCAGTATATTCAATTATAGTATTTTTAGCACTTTCAAAGCCAAGTGTAGGACTTGGAACATCCTTTAAAACAAGTTTATACTCTATCACTTTTGATGAATTTAAGTTCCTACTATAAAAAAATGTAATTAAACTAATTATAATTCCTACAACTATACCAAGTAAAATTACAATTTGTTTTTTCATTAACTTTGTAATTTAAATGCAAATGGTATTATAACCCTTACCTTTACTCTCCTATCTTTCATCATACCAGGCTTAAACTTATATTGATATGCAGCTTTTACCGCAGGTTCCTCAAAAACCTTATTTGTACTGTTTATAACTTCTGCGTAAATTACATTACCATTTTCATCAACAATAGCTGCAACTGTTACCCTTCCCTCAAGACCTGCTTTTCTTGCAACCTCTGGATATTCAGGAAGGACTGTTTTTATAGGTTCAGGTTTAACTTCCACTTTAAAAAATTCTACATAATCAAACTGACCACCACCAACAGCAGGAAGTGCCTCAGTGCTAAGCAAATCGCTCAAATCCTTTTGATTAGTAATACCAACTATAACATCAGCATTTTCATCCTGGGTTTCTTCAAATCTAGCTTGACTTTCCAAATTTTCTTGAATAGATTTTTCATCAACTTTTGCATTCATCTGCTCTGGCTGAACTGTCTTTTGTTTCATTAGCTCTTTTAGTATATCCTGCTTTATTTCCTTTCTTTGTTCATGCTCAATTGGCTGAATCATAGGTTTTCTGTTTAAAAAATTAGTCTTCTCTTCTATAATTTTTATTTCCTTTAATCTTGCCTCCTCAATAGCCTTTTTAACTATATGAGAGCCAAAAAAAAGACCTATACCTATATGAAACAATAAAGCAAAAATTAGGAAAATCGTTATCCTTTTCCTTCCACCCTTATCCTCCTCCCACTCAGGAAGAAAAACCTTTCTATTTCCTACAATGAAAAGCTCTTGTTTCTTTGCCATATTATCACCTCCCTCAAGGTATTGTCCAAAATTTTAAAGCATACCTTTAAAATTTTTAAAATATAAATGATTTAAATGAAATATGGTATAAAGCAAGCAATTGAAACTGCAAAGCTATTAGAACTGCTCAAATAGTTAGAGAGCATTTAAATTACGATATTGACATTGTTTTAGATAGCAGGTTAAGAAAGCAGTATATGGGCGATTGGGAAGGTCAAAGAACAGTTATAATCTATACTTTAAAATTTTCGCAAGGAGGTTAGCGATGATTTGGACAATATCATATGTTTTGGGTGTGGGTGGTCCAGATGCTTATGGTTATGTTTGGAAAGATCAAGCTGATGCACCAGCTTATAACTGGATAGACCCTGTTTCAAATGGACATCAAATTGTAAGTGGACTGGCAGATGATAACCTCGTTGGTCCTATACCACTAAACTTCAATTTTAAATTCTATTGGTATTCAACTAATAAAATTTGGATACATTCAAATGGTGCTATAAGCTTTTCACAACCTAGCACATTTTATCATCCTCAAACATCAGGCACAACATTTCCATCTCCTTCTGCTCCAAACGATATTGCTGTATTTATGGGTGCAGATTTAGACTTTACAGCAGGAGGAACTGCATATTTTTGGACAAATAATAAAGATTCTGCAATTATTTCATTTGTAGATGTAAAGGAATGGTGTCCAAGTGCAAATAATACTACATCGCATACTGTTCAAGTTATTTTATGGAATGAAATTATTGGAATTGATACTAATAGTCATATTACAGTTCAATATGGTAATCAAAGTGGTGGTTTTACAAATTGTGGGCAAAGTGGAGGTATACTTGGTGTTGGAATTGAAGCAATTACAGGAAATGTTGGTTTGACTTATACTAGCACTCCAAGCCAGATTATAAATGGTCTAGTTGTTCTATTCCAAAGACCACAATCTTCAAACTATCAAATAAAGGACTTGGCACTTGCACAGATATTAGATGGTTATGGTATATTCTTACACAAGAGTGCTAATCCTAATTTTAATCCCTATATCGTTGTATATAACCAAGGAACAGTAAATGTTGATACATTTAGGGCAGTTTTAATTATGCGTGATAAAAATAATACTATTGTTTATGCAGATACGTTCTTTTATAAAACATCATTTGGAGCAATAGCTCCTCAAACTAGCTATACAGTTAATTTCGCAAAACCAATAAATGTTAGCTCCCTTAATGAAGGTTATTATTCACTAAGCTCAAATATTCTTGTGCCTGGTGACCAGCTGAATTTGAATAATTCATTTAGCAATTTTGAAATTAGAATTATTTCAAATTCAACTGTTTATTTAGGATGGGATAGAGATACTACAAATCCTGGTATTACTTGGTGGATAGGTGGTTCTAATGGTAATGCTGGATGGGCTAATAGATATGTCTTAACATTCCCATACAAAGTAGATTCAGTTAGGGCATTTGTAGGTTCCCTTAAATCTGGTGGTGGTCAAGTTAAGTTAGCCTTGCTTGATGCCAATTTCAATCAAATCGTTTCCTCTAACTTAATAAGTATACCTCAAAATACAGCTGGATGGGTTTCACTAGCTGTAAATATGACTTTCCCTGCAAATACTATACTATATGCTGCTGTATATCAATGGAGTGATTCTACAGGTATTGGTGCTGAAAATAGTGGTCCATTTTCATATAATGCATTTGAATATACAGGTGCCTGGGCACTTTATAGAGAAGCAAGCTCTACAGATTTTTACATAAGACTTTATGGTTTTCCACAGGTCTCAGTATCTGAAAATTATAAGAAGGCTCAATTCAAAATATCAATAAAGAAGGGTATTTTGAATATAGTTTCAAACGATAAAGTAGATAAGGAAATTCAAATTTATGACGTTTCAGGAAGAAAGTTATTTTCAAAGAAATTAGAATTAAAGAAAGGTGTAAATAGTATAAATGTTGGAAAATTGTCAAAAGGTGTTTATATAGTTAGAATTGATAAAAATAATATAAAGGTAGTAGTTGAATAGATTTGTCTTTGGGCAGGTTCATTCCCTGCCCTTATATTTAATTAAATTCTCTATATACTTTGCAATAATATCAAATTCAAGATTTACATAATCTCCAATGTTTAAAAATTTTAAATTCGTAATTTGTAAAGTTTTTGGAATTAACATAACCTCAAAACTATCTTCATATACTTTATTTACTGTTAGACTTACTCCATCAATACAAATACTACCTTTATAAACTAAATATTTTCTAAATGTTTTGTCAAATTTTATTTTTAGAATTTTCGTATTTTCAAATTCAAAAATATCAATTACTTTACCAATATCATCAACATGTCCAAGAACCAAGTGTCCTCCAATAAGTTTGTTTAATGTCAATGCTCTTTCCAAATTAAATACATGTTCCCTCAAATCAATTTTTGAAAATTTTGTTCTATTTAGTGTTTCCAATGAAAGAAAGAAAATAATGGAGTTTTCATTTAACTTATCAACTGTTAAGCAACAACCATCTAAACTTATACTCTCACCCTCTTTCAACAATCCATAGGGATTTTCAATTTCAAGTAAGAGACCATCATCTAAAATATTGAATTTTTTTGTTTTTGATGTTTTCTCTATTATACCACTAAACATAGAACTTTCTCACAATTAGGACTGGAATTTTTGAACTTCTGATAACCTCATCTGCAAAATGTCCTAAAAATTGGGTTCTATCATTCATTCCTTTATAGGATATTACTATTAAGTCAATATCATTTTTATTTGCCCACTCTGTTAAAGCTTTACCATCTTTCCCTTCTCTGATTATGACTGGCTCAATATCAACCCCTTCAATAACTTTTGAAAGCTCTAAATTTAACTCTAAGAGTAGTTCATCAACTAGTTCTTCTGAAATATAGTTATTTATAGTACTGTCAAATACATGAGCATGATATAGTTTTGCTGAGAATGTTTTTGAAATTCCAAGTGATAGGATAAAAGCACTTTTTGAATACTTTGAAAAATCTGTTCCAATTAGGATATTCTTAATTTTTGGTTCTTTGTTGCCCTTTATTATCAAAACATTTGAAGGACTTAAACAAGCTACTTCATATGCAGTTGATCCTATATCTTCATCTTTTGATGAATTTGCTAAAATCACTAAATTTGCTTTTGTATAATCTAAAAAATCCACAATTTCCCAATGTGCTGTTCCTTCTTTAAGATAAATATCAACAATAATACCACTGCTTACTAATTCTTTTTTTAGCTCTTCTAATTTTGAAAAAATATTATGCTTATGATTGTTTGATTTTTCATCCAATATGCTTGTCCAACCAAGTAGCATTTTATAGAAAGGTGTTATACTATCTACTACATGAAGAATTTCAAGTCTTGAACCTGTTGTTTTTGATATAAATTCAGCCCAAGCTTTTGCTTTTAAAGAACGTTCTGAAAAATCAGTTGTAAAGATTATCTTATGAAACATCTTCATAGTTCAAATTTTAAAGCATAAAAATAATTCAAAGGCCTTTAAACTTTTAGCAATGATTAAAATTTATAAATCTTCTGCTTTTGCAAATTATAGAATTGCATATGGTGAAAGCCAAGGTATAGATTTAGCAAGCATTGAAAATTATAAAATTGAACCTCTTTCAAGACAAGCTATAAAAACAGGACTTCATATAGCTTTGCCAAAGGGTACTTTTGGATTTATAAAGGAGAGAAGTTCAATTGCACTTAAAAAGGGTCTTATTGCAATGGCAGGTATTGTTGATAATTCTTATAGAGGTGAAATTATTGTAGTTTTATACAATACAAATAAAGAAATTGTTGTTGATATAGAAGCTGGTGAGTTTATAGCGCAATTGCTTATTGTTAATGTTCTAGAGCCAGTTAATGTAGTTGAAGTTAAAAGCTTAAATGAGCTTGGAATTACACTAAGAGGAATAAGAGGTTTTGGAAGTAGTGACTAAGCTTAAAAATTTAATATATAAATTGGTTGATAGTTCAAAGAAACCTAAAACAATAAATCAAATTATAAAAAAGGTTGAAAAAGAAGTCTTAAAGAAAAAAGTTAAACAAATTTTAAAAGAGTTGGAGATAGAAGGGAAAGTTGTTGAAATAAAAGGGAGATTTTACTCTATAAAGAAAAATAATTTAATTTTTGGTGAATTTGATAAGAAAAAGAATTATGGCTTTGTTGATAACATCTTTATACCTCCAAAGTATGTAGATTCTGCTATTAGTGGTGATTTAGTTGTTGTAAAGCCTATTAAAAAGGAAGGGGATAGATGGATTGGTAAAATTGTAAAAATTGTCAAAAAGAAAGAGCTTTTTATTGGGACATATAAAGATGATAGAATATATCCTGATGATGTTAGCATTGCAAATAGTTTGAAACTTACAAAAAGTTCAAAAAAAATTAAAATTGAAAATAATACAAAGGTTTTATTTAAGCTCATAAGAGGTAAGAAACTTAGAGCAAGTATTGTAGAAGTTATTGGCAAAATTGATGAGCCTGATGTAGATTTAAAAGTTATTATAAAAACATATAACTTACCATTGAGTTTCAGTAAGGAAGTGGAGAGAGAGCTTGAAAAAATAGAAGAGGAGGTATTACTTAGAAGAAATAGAGTTGATTTAAGAGATGAACTAATTTATACAATCGATCCTATTGATGCAAAAGACTACGATGATGCTATTAGCGTCAAGAAGGAAGATGGATATTACATTTTAGGAGTTCATATAGCAGATATAGCACATTATGTTAAGTTTAATAGTAAAATAGATTTAACTGCAAGAGAAAGAGCAACAAGTGTATATTTATTGGATTTTGTAATTCCAATGTTACCACATAAACTATCTAATTATCTTGCTTCGCTTCAGCCTTCGAAGGATAGATATGCATTTTCAGTGATTATGAGAATAAATAGTGATGGAGAGATAATATCTTCACAATTCTTTAAAAGTGTAATAAATTCAAAGGCAAGACTAACCTATGAAGATGCACAAGCACTTATTGAAAATAAACTACCACATACTGGCATAAGCCAATTTAGTGATGATATTTATATTAAAAAGATTAGAGAAAATTTAAAATTGGCATTAGAGCTTTCTGAAATAATTAGAGAAAAGCGAGAAAAAGAAGGTAGCTTGGATTTTGATTTACCAGAACCCTATTTCATAAGGGATGAGAAAGGAAATATAGTAAATATAGTACCAAAAGTTAGGCTTAAAACACATAGATTAATTGAAAACTTTATGATAAGTGCAAACATTGCTGTTGCTAATTATCTTTCAAGAAATAATATCCCTACAATCTATAGAGTTCATGATAGACCTGATATTAGGAAAATTAGGAGTTTTATAATGATTGCAAGAAATTTATTAAATTTAGATATATCAATTCCAGAAAAGATAACCTCAATTGAGATTGCAAGAATTTTAAATTTAGTAAAAGGGTCTGAAAATGAAGATTTATTAACTTATTTACTATTAAGAAGTATGGCAAGAGCAAAGTATTCTACCAAAAATATAGGGCACTTTGGACTTGCTCTTAAAAATTATACTCACTTTACTTCTCCAATTAGAAGATATCCTGACCTTATGGTTCATAGAATTTTGTATGCTGCAATTAGGAATAAAATTTATAAAGATGATAACTTTATTGAGCTTTTAGAAGAGATTGCAAAACATTCTTCATTTATGGAAGAGAAAGCTGAAGATGCAGAATGGGATTTGTGGGAATATAAAAAATTGGAATTTATAAAGTCTAAAATTGGAGAGGTTTTTGAAGGGATAGTTTCAGGATTTTCGTATGAAGGTATTTTTGTTGAAATTAAAGAGCATTTAGTAGAGGGTATTGTTCCATTTAAGAATATCTTAATTGATGAGAATAGATATTTAGCTTATGTTAATAATGATATCTATAAACTTGGGCAGAAATTGTTTGTTAAAATTGTAAGGGTTATAAAAGAATTTAAAAAGTTAATTTTGGAAATTTATAAACCTTAAAGATTGTCCACTAATGAAGAAATAAATTTGTGATTGCTTTCTTGATTTCTTCAATCCCTTGTTAGTCTAGATTGGGGATGGAAACTGCAAGGTATATTTGGTGATTGTCGATACTAAAGTTGGAAGAAGGTTATTCAATAATACAAACGAATGATAAAAGAGCAGTATATAAGAAAATCTAATTTAAGTAATTGACTATGAATACATTAGCTATTTATTGAACAATTTTTAAAATGCATTATTTAGCTTTAAAATTTTCGCCAATGCTAGAAAATTTTCTTAGGCTTTCTAAAAAGGCTGGTAAATTAAAAATAGGAACTCTACAAGTTTTAAGTTCAATTAGGAAGTCAAGCATTATTATAATTGCAAGAGATTATGCACAAAAAGATAAAATTATAAAAATTGCAAATCGTTTAAATAAGAAAGTTTTAGAAATAGATCTGACTAAGGAGGAACTTGGAATGATTTTAAATAGAAATGAAGTTGGTGTAGTTTCTATAATAGACAAGAATTTATCTAAACTTTTTTTAACTAAAAAGGAGGTAAGAATATGATATGGTTAGTTGTTGGACAAGCTCTGAACTATCTTGGCATAACGGATGGTAAGCTCCTTGAGTATGGTGGATGGAAAAGGGATAGTGTCTATTCGCCCATGGGAAATAGTGGTTCATATTCTACAGCAGTAGAGACACTATTTGTAAATCAGTCCTTTCTATACAATGGATATCCTGCAAAGGGAATATACACTGCTATTTATTATCAAAATTCACAAAGTGTTTTTGTAGATACTGTTTATGAGGTTGCAGATAGTTTAAGAAGACTTTTTGAAATTGGTAGGACTGTTGATTGCGATTTACTTTACAAGGTTGATATAAAGGCTATTGTTACTCCTTTTAGCCAAGGCAATAAATGGAGACTTTATCTTGAAGGTCCTTATGTAGGTGATTTTGATGGAGATTGCAGCGCTAGTTATGCAGATACATTGTGGTGGAATATAGATACAGCAACAGTTTTAGGTCAAGAAAATGTAACTGTCCCTGCTGGAAGCTATAATGCTTATAAGATATTCGTAAGGTTAAAAGGACAAATTTGGTCATCACTAATAAGAGAACAAGCAGGTGGTTTTGGTTTTAATCCAAAGTCTGATAGTATAATAAGAAATTATTACATTTGGTGGGTTCCTAATTTAGGCTATGTAAAGGATTCACTATATGCTTTTGTTAGATTTAGTGGTCCTTTTGGCTCTTCAATTAGAATTATATCTTGGGAAGTTTCAGAGCTTCAAAGTGCTACTACATCTATTGCTGAGAAAAGAAATAGGGTATTATTTGTTAAGGGTTTAATGAAATTTGATGAGAATGTTAAAATCTATGATATCTCAGGTAAACTTGTGTTTGAAGGAAGAGGGCTTGTTAGACTTAATAAGGGTATTTATTTCATAAAAAATAGTAAAAATCTCATTAAGGCAATAGTAGATTAAGGGCAAAATGAAAGAAATTAAAATAGTAGAAAAGTATAGGTTAATGGATGAGATTTCATTTTTTAGAACTATTAGAAGGATGGCACTTGAAATTATAGAACATTGTGAAGATTTGAATTATGTTGTGCTTGCTGGAATTAGAACAAGGGGTATTTATCTTGCTCAATATTTAAAGAATGAAATTGAAAAGGAAATTAAAACAAATGTAGTTGTTGGAGAGGTTGACATTTCATTTTATAGAGATGATTTATCATTATTGGGTGAGGCTCCTATTGTAAAGGGAACAAAGTTAAATACTGAAATTGATAATAAGGTTGTTTTTTTAGTGGATGATGTCTTGTATACTGGTAGGACTATTAGGGCTGCAATTGATGCTATATTTGATTTTGGAAGACCAAAGGCAATAAAGCTTGTAGTTTTAATAGATAGGGGTTGGCGTGAGCTTCCGATATATGCAGATATTGTTGGAAGGAAAATAACTACACTGGCAAGTGAAGTTGTAAAAGTTAAGGTTAAGGAGATAGATGGAGAGAATGGTGTTTATATAGCGGAAAGGAAGTTATGATAAAAAAATTAAATCTAAAAGATCTTGAAATAAAAATAAATTTAAATGAAGGTCCAAAATTTGATCTTTATCAAATTCAAAAAAGAGCATATGATGCACTTAATTTTGGTTTGAGTATAAAAAATAAAAATTACAATGTATTTATATCTGCTCCAAGTTGGCTTGATGTTGAGAATGAAATTATTAAAATTATAGAGAATTTTGCAAAGAAAGAACCTGCTCCTGATGATTGGTTTTATGTTCACAATTTTAAGAATCCTTCAAATCCAATTGCTATAAATTTGGAAAGTGAAGATGGTGATGCATTTATAAATGATATGGAAAAATTACTTAGAAACGTTAAAAATGCACTTAAAAATTTATTTGAAAGTGAAAAACTGAATAAACAAAAGGAAGAAATTGTAAGTCAATTCAATAGAAAAAGAGAAGAACTTATGAATGAACTAAATAGAAAAGCACAAGAACTTGGTTTTATAATTCAGCCTGTTCAACCTGGTATTTTTAATATAATACCTGTTCTAGCAGGAGAACCTATAACACCTCAAAAATATAATACACTTTCAGAAGATATGAAAACTTATATTGATTATAAAAGAAGACAACTCGAAGAATTTATGGGTCAAATTTTAAGAGAAATTGCTAGGCTTGATAAAGAACTAAGGGAAAAGCTTGAAGAAATTGATAGAAATGCTGTAAGTGAAACTATAAGAATTTATTTTTCGGAAATGAAGGAAAAATATCAAAAATATCCAAAGATCGTTGATTATCTAAATGATTTTGAAGAAGATATATTAAATAATTTTCAAATTTTTCTAACACCTGAAAATCAATTACCACCAGGTCCTTTAAATCCATTTAGGAAATATAAGGTTAATAGATTAGTTAATAATAAAAAATTGGAAGGAGCTCCTGTAATATATGAAAAGAATCCTACTTATTACAATTTAATTGGTAGAATTGAAAAGGAGGCTTTCATGGGTGCATTTGTTACAGATGTTTCAAATATAGTTGCAGGCTCACTACACCTTTCAAATGGTGGATATATTATTATAAATGCTTATGATTTGCTTAGAGATGTTTTTGGTTATGATGTTTTAAAGAAAGTTATAAGAAATGGAGAAATTGTTATTGAGGATATTGGTGAAAGGATTAGTTTGTTTTCTACAAAGAGTTTAAGACCACAACCAATTCCATTTAATGCAAAGGTTATTTTGATAGGAGATAGCTATTTGTATTATCTTCTTCAAATTTATGATATAGATTTCAATGAGTTATTTAGGGTTTTTGTAGATTTTGAAACTAGTGCAAATAAGGATAAAGCGGTTAGCCTTATTGTAGATAAAATTAACGAAATCATTAAGGAAAGTAATTTATTAAGTTTTTCAGAGTATGCAGTTTATGAGGTTATAAAATTCTTAATGAGAGCTTTAGAAGATAAGGAAAAAATTCCATTAAATTTCAGATTACTTAAAGAAATCCTTATAGAGGCAAATTATATAGCAAAAAAGACTGGTAAAAATGTTGTCGATGATCAAAGTGTTAAAGATGCTATAAAAAGTAGATTTTATAGATATTCAAGTATTGAGGAAAAGCTTAGGGAACTCATTAAGAGGGGGGTATTAGTATTTGATTTTGAAGGTGAGAAAATAGGTGTTGTAAATGGACTTTCAGTAATAACGCTTCCTGAATATAGTTTTGGAATACCAACTAGGATAACTGCAAGTGTAGGCCTTGGAAAAGCAGGTATTATTGATATTGAGAAAGAAACTGGTCTTGGAGGTAGAATTCATAGCAAGGCGGTTTTGATAATTGGTGGTTATATTATGGAAAAATATGGTAGAGAAGTTCCAATAAGTCTTCAAGCAAGATTGACGTTTGAACAGAACTATTCAGGTGTTGAAGGTGATAGTGCATCTTGTGCAGAGCTAATTGCAATTCTCTCTGCAATAGCAGAAGTTCCAATTAAGCAAAATATAGCTATCACTGGTTCTTTAAATCAGAAGGGTGAAGTTCAGCCAGTTGGTGGCATAGTTGAAAAAATTGAGGGTTTTTATTATAGCCTTAAAATTATCGGGCTTTTGGATGGTAAAGGTGGTGTTATTATACCTAGAAGGAATATGGATAATATAATTTTAAATGATGATGTCTTGACTGCAATTGATAAAAACAAGTTCAACATATGGGTAGTTGATAATTTTGATGATGTTATTGAACTTGCAACGGGATTAAAACCAAAAGATTTTCACAATAGGGTTTTAGAAAAACTTAAAGAATTTAATAAGAAACTTAAGGAAAGTGCTAATGAGTGAAGTTATTACAATGATAATTATAGGAATTTTAGCAGGTATATTTAGTGGCCTTTTTGGCATCGGAGGAGGCGTTATTGTAATTATTGCTCTTACAATGTTAGGCTTTTCTCAACAAGAAGCACAAGGTATATCACTTGGTGCACTCTTAATACCAATTGGTGTTTTCTTTGGATTTTTAGAGTATTATAGAAATGGGAATGCAGATATAAAAGCTTCAATATTTGTAGCTCTTGGTCTTGCAATTGGTGCTTTTCTGGGTGCTTATCTTGCAAATCGACTTTCCTCCTCAATTCTTTCTAAGCTTTTTGGAGTATTTTTACTTATTATGGCAATTAGGATGATCTTGAAAAACTAAAGGAGGTTCAAGTATGGGCAAAGTTGCGATTTTTATAGATGTTCAGAATGTCCACATCACCTTTGAGAAGATGGGCCAAGAAGTTAGATATGATGTGCTTTTGAAAGTGTTAGAAGATCAGTATAAGAAAAGAGGGAAGGAGCTTATAAAGGCTATTGCTTTTATCCCAATGTTTCAAGGTGATGAGAGAAGAGAAAGACTCATAAACGCTCTCTCGTTCATGGGTTATAGGGTTGTTGCAAAACCTGTAAAAAAGCTTGCTGATGGTTCAGTTAAAGTAAGTATGGACATGGACATGGCATTGGAAATTCTTTCAGTTGCAGAATATGTTGATGAAGTTGTTCTTATTACAGGAGATAGTGATTTTGTTCCAATTGTAGATTATTTATCAAGAAAGGGTAAGAAGGTTAGAGTAATTGGAACAAGAAAAGGTGCTGTTGGAATTGAACTTATTAGAGCTTGTGATGAATATAATAATATGGATGAAATTGATGGTGTTTTGATGCCATTTAGATATGCAGAAGACGAATCAGAAGAAATTCAGCAATAAGGGGTGTGTTACCCCCTTGTCTTACAAATGGAGAAAATTTTTCAGTTAGATTATTACGATTATCCTTTTGATGAAAAATTAATAGCACAAGAACCATTAAAGGAAAGAGACACTTCTAAACTTATGGTAATACATAAAGAAAGCTTTAAAATTGAACATACAATTTTTAGGGAGATTATAAAATATCTTAAAAAAGGTGATTGTTTAGTTTTGAATAATAGTAAAGTTGTTAAGGCAAGATTGATAGGTAACTTAGATGGTAATGAAGTTGAAGTGTTCTTTACAAGGGCTTTGAACAATGATGAATTTGAAGGTATTGGAAAACCTCTTAAAAAATTCAAAAAAGGTAAAATTATAAAAATTAATGAATATGAGATAGTTGTAAAGGAAATTTTAAGGGGAAAGCGCATTTACTATGCTAAGAATTTCATGGAGATTTTTGAAAAATATGGTAAGATACCACTTCCTCATTATATAAAGCGAGAACCTACAAAAGAAGATGAAATTTATTATCAAACAGTATATGCTCAAAAAGAAGGTTCAATTGCTGCACCAACAGCTGGTCTTCACTTTACTGAAGAACTATTAAAGGAGATTAAAAGTATGGGTGTGAATGTTTGCTATATTACTTTGCATGTAGGTATTGGAACATTTAAACCAATTTTGGAAAGGGATATTAGAAAGCATCAGATGGATTATGAATATTATGAAATTCCTGATGAAACAGCAGAAATTATTAAATCTTCAAAGCGTATTATTGCTATTGGAACAACAACAACAAGAACATTAGAATTTTGGAATTTTGATGAGAATCCAAGGAAAGGTTGGACTAATTTATTTATATATCCAAGCTATCATTTCAAGGTAATAGATGGACTTGTGACGAATTTTCATTTACCAAAATCAACACCCTTATTATTGGTAAGTGCATTTCTTGGAGATTTTGAAAAGTTAAAATCTGCTTATTTGATAGCTCAAAAGATGAATTATAGATTTTACTCTTATGGTGATGCTATGCTAATTATATAATATATGCTTGCATGGAGTGATGAAGAAAAAGAAAGGTTTATAGAAACTATTGAAAGTGATGAAGAATTTGCAAAGAGAGTAATTAAAGCATTAAAAGTTCACAGATATATAAAAACGAAACTTCAGATTGAGAAATTAAAATTGGAGATAGAAGAAAAGATAGAAAGAGCAAAGATAGAAATTGAATTGAGAATAAAGGAGGAAGCTGAGAAAATCAAATTAGAAACGGAGGTAAAGATAGAAAAAGCAAAATTGGAAATGATGGAAAGAATAGAAAGGGCAAAAACTGAAATGGAAGAAAAAATAGAGAGGGCAAAGGTTGAAATTGAGGCAAAAATTAAAAGTGAGATAGAAAAGGCTAAACTTGAAATAAAGGCTGATATTTCAAGATTGATTATAATTGCATTTTTGGCTCAAACATTAGTAATTATTTTAAGTGTTGTTGCTATCATTGTTTCATTGACTGTTATATTAAGATGATATCAAAAATAAGGAATTTTTGCATTATAGCTCATATTGATCATGGTAAATCAACGCTTGCAGATAGATTTTTAGAAATTACAAAAACTTTAAGAGAAGATGAAATAAAAGAACAAATTTTAGATAGTATGGATTTAGAAAGAGAAAAGGGTATTACTATAAAAATGCACCCTGTTAGAATGGAGTATAAGGGTTATGTTCTAAACTTAATTGATACACCTGGGCATGTTGATTTTACATATGAAGTTTCAAGAAGTTTAAAAGCAGTAGAAGGAGCTATTTTATTAGTTGATGCAAGTCAGGGTATTGAAGCTCAAACGATCTCCAATTTATACTTAGCACTTGAACAGAATCTTGTTATTATTCCCGTTATAAATAAAATTGATCTTCCAAATGCAGAGATTGAAAGGGTTGAAACTCAAATAAAGGAACTTATAGGAAATATAAAGATATCCAAAATTTCTGCAAAATTTGGATGGGGTGTAGAAGAGTTATTGGAAAGAGTTATAGAAGAAGTTCCACCACCAAAAGCAGATGATAATAAACTAAAAGCTCTTATATTTGACGCAATTTTTGATGAATACCTTGGAGTTATACCATATGTAAGGGTATTTGATGGTGAAATTGAGCCAAACATGAAAATTTTATTTAAGGCTACAAATAAGGAGTATGAAGTATTGGAGGTTGGATATTTTCATCCAAAAGGTAGAATAAAAGCTAAAAAATTGAGTACAGGTGAAATTGGTTATATTGTTGCAAATATAAGGGAGATTAGAGAGGCAAAGGTTGGTGATACTATTGTATCTGCAAATTATCCAGAAACAAATGTCATAGAAGGTTTTAGAGAAATAAAACCTATGGTTTATGCAGGTGTATATCCTACAAATCCATCTGAATTTGAAAATTTAAGAAAAGCTCTTGAAAAACTTGCTCTAAATGATGCAGCACTACATTATATTCCTGAAAATTCACCCGCATTAGGTCCTGGTTTTAGAATTGGATTTTTAGGACTATTACACCTTGAAATTTTCAAAGAACGTATTAAGCGAGAGTATAATTTGGATATTGTTATTACAACACCAAATGTTGAATATAAAGTAATTTTAACAGATGGAAGTGAAGTTTTGATAAATAATCCAAAGGACTTTCCTGATTATTATGAAAAAGCATTTGAACCATATGTCATTTTGAAAATAATTACACCTTCTGATTACATAGGAAACTTAATTACATTACTTGAAAACCGAAGAGGTATCCAAAAGAATATATTTTATCTAGATAAAAAAACTGTTGAAATTGAATATGAAATGCCACTTTATGAAATTATATTTGATCTCTTTGATAAAGTAAAGAGTTCAAGCAGAGGATATGCATCTATGGATTATGAATTTATTGGATTTAGAGAAGGTGATTTAGTTAGGGTTGATATTTATGTTGCAAATGAAAAGGTTGATGCTTTGAGCTTTGTAGTAGTTAGGGAAAAGGCTTATGATGTTTCAAAGAAGATAGTAGAGAAACTAAGAAATCTAATTCCAAGACAATTATTTGAGGTTAAAATTCAAGCAGCTATTGGCAAGAGAGTAATAGCAAGTGAAAGAATACCACCAATTAGAAAAGATGTAACTGCAAAGTGCTATGGTGGTGATATTACAAGGAAGAGGAAGTTATTAGAAAGGCAAAAAGAAGGTAAAAAGCGTATGAAAATGATAGGTAAGGTTGAAGTTCCAAGTGAGATATTTTTAAAAGTTATGAAAGTTGAAGAATAATAATATAATTAATACTTAAAATTTTAAAGTATAAATTCTATCTTCTTTTATTATAATCTTTTCACAATCAGGATATTTAAATTTAAGCTTATATGCATTTATTAAATTTTTTGTTTCTTTTGGTAGCTTTCCAAACCTATCCTCAAGCTCATTTTCAATAATTTCAATCTCATTAAGGCTTTTTGCATTTGTAATTTTTTCATAAAAATAAAGTCTAATATCATCATTGTTTATATATTCTTTTGGAATATAGGCAGGAACATCTATTTCAAGTTCAATTTCTCTATACGGAATATTTCTAATTTCATAAATTGCTCTTTCTAACATATTCAAATACAAATAAAATCCGACATTATATGCGTGACCAGATTGCTCAAATCCAAAAAGATTTCCTGCTCCTCTAATTTCTAAATCAGAAAGTGCAATATCATAACCACTACCAAGATAGCTATAACTTTCAATAGCTCTAAGCCTTTTAATTGCATTTTCATTTAAATGTTCATCATCTATTAAAAAATATGCATATGCTTGAACATTACTTCTTCCAACCCTCCCTCTTAATTGATGTAATTCTGAAAGTCCTAAAATTTCAGCTCTTTGAACAATTATCGTATTTGCATTCGGAAAGTCAAGTCCTGCATCTATTATATTCGTAGAAATTAATATATCTATTTTCCCCTCATAAAAATCAATAAATACTTTTTCAATTTTTCCTCTTTTCATTCTTCCATGAACAACTTCAATTTTTGCATTTTTAAACATATTTTCAATTTTCTCCTTTATTTCATAAATCCCTTCAATTCTATTAAACACATAAAAAACTTGCCCCTTTCTTAATAATTCATTTAATATAGCATTTTTTACAATTTCATCAGAATATTTTGCAACAATTGTTTTAATTTCTTTTCTTCCTTTTGGTGGTGTTCTAATTATGCTAATGTCAATCAATCCCTTTAATGCACTTGATAGTGTTCTTGGAATTGGTGTTGCTGATAAATATAATGTATCTACTAATGGACTTAAATTCCTTAATTTTTCTTTATGTAATACACCAAACTTATGCTCCTCATCTATTACAAGAAGTCCCAAATCCTTAAATATAATATCTTTTGATAATAATTTATGTGTTCCAATTACAATATCAACATATCCTTTTCTTAAACCCTCTTTAATTTCCTTAATTTCATTAAATGGTGTTAATCTACTTAACATTTTAACATTTATTCCAAATCCCTCAAGTCTATTCTTAAAATTTTTATAATGTTGATATGCTAAAATTGTAGTAGGAACTAATATCGCAACTTGCTTATTATTTAAAACTGCTCTAAAGCTTGCCCTAATTATAATTTCTGTCTTTCCAAATCCAACATCTCCTACAATTAACCTATCCATCACTTTTTCACTTTCCATATCCCTTAATGTTTCATTTATCGCCCTCTTTTGGTCCATCGTCTCTTCATATGGAAATGTAAGCCTTAATAATTCTTCTTCTTTTTCAAATTTTTTAAAACTAAATCCTTTCATTCCTTTTCTTAACGCCAATTTCGATATAATTAAATATGCTTGTTTTCTTGCATATTCCATTGCCTTCCTATAATTCTTTTTCCATTCATTATCAGATAAGCTATTTATTTTTACGTCTTGCTTTCCAAGATATTTTTTAATTAAATGAAGATTATAAATAGGAATATATAAAATACCATCCTTATATTCAATTTTTGCATATTCTAAAATTCCTCGAATTTCCATTCCTAGAAATTTCCCAATACCATAATCCCTATGAACTACTAAATCCCCAATTTGAAGACTTCTATAAACCTTATAACTTTTTAAATTTCCAAAAAAACCAAGTGAAACAAATAAAATTTTTCTATTTTCATCAACAAATCCTTCCTTAAATTCACCTTTTAAAATTTTAACTTTATTACCATAAATTTTCTTCAAACCTATTGCTCTTTCTCTATCAACTGTTGCAAAATAGACCTTATAACCCTTTTTAATATAATCATTTAGATTTATCCTCTCAAATTCATTTTTAAATTCAATTGTTCTAATATTTATTGGCTTTAATTCCTCTTTCACAATTAGATAATTTTTAATTTCACCTTTTAAACCTTTTAGAATAACACTAATACTACTTAATTTTTTAAAGCTTTTTTGATTTACAACATCAAAAATCCTAATATCTTCAACAACATCACCATCAAACTCAATCCTAATTGGAAATTGGATATTTTTAAAATATACATCTAAAATATATCCCCTTTTTGAAAATTCACCACTATTTTCTACAAATTCCACCCTCTTATAATCATTTTCAATAAGCAAATTCAAAAATTTATTAATATCCAAAAATTTCCCAACTTCGATCTGAAATAATCCATATTCTCTAATTTCACTTTTATCATTAACAAAAACAACATTTTTAATAAATCTAAGTTCTTCAACTTCAGTACCAATATAAAAAATTGCATTGAATTTTTTTGAAAGCCTTTTTAGGATGAAAAATTTATAACTGCTTGGTAATAGATTAGATATTTTAAGGATTTTCAAGATTGAAATTTTAGAGGTAGTTTGTTTAGATTTTGTTAAGATTGTACTTTAAAATTTAAGTTATGAGATTTACAATTTTTGTTGTTATATCGACTATACTAATCTGGGTTCTTTCTAGTGTATATTACATCTTCTTTCATCTCTACGAGCCTATAAATTCACTTACAATACCCGCAATTTTATTTATTGTTTTCTTTATCGTGTCTATAAGGAGGGCTTTTGTTGTAATTGGTATCAATACTGCAAGAGGAAGACTCACTTTCCTATTAGGTCTTGGTGGATTTTTGCTTGCTATTGGCTTCTTCTTAATTCAATTCAAGGCAAAAGACTATATTGTATACCCACTTCTATACATAGGTCATTTATCTTTGGCTTCTTCAGTAGTTTATATGTTTGTTGAGCTTGTAAAAAGAGGATATGGCTTAGATTTCTCAGAAACTTTACAAGTTCTTGGCATATTTGTTCTACTTTTTATACTTGGATATTCGCTACTTGTAAATAATGTTAAAATTGACGATAAGTTTATTTATAATGTTGTTCTAATAATCCTTGGCTATATTCTTGCGATGTTTGCAATTATTGATCTTAGAATTTTTTGGGGAAGCGATCTTGGAAGGCGGTGGATAATAGGTTCAATATCAGGTATTATATTTCTTATTGCTGATATCTTTTTCGTTGTTTATCTGTCAAATCCAAAAGTTGAATTCATCTATAGTGCATCATTACTTTGGGGACTTTCGGGCATTCTTATGAGTGGAATATTTTCATTACCTGACTAGCTTAAAAATAGAAATGAAGTTTTATCCATTTTCAAAAATATCTTTATAAATATCAATTAAGGTTTTCTTATTTTTATAAACTTCAAATCCAAGCCTTTTTGCCTCACTTTTCCTTAAATCCATTAAATAAACATTATGAATATCACCTGTAAGTCCAATCTCACCAATATATACAAGTTTTGGATTTAAGGGGAAATTCTTATATCCTGAAATTATAGAAATTGCAACTGCTAAATCCAATGCTTGATCTAAAACTTTAATCCCTCCTACAATATTTATATAAACATCGTAATTCCTAAACTTTATATTAAGATATTTTTCAATAACTGCAAGAAGCATATTAAGTCTTTTAAGATCATAACCTGTTGAATTCCTTATTGGTGAAGGATAGAATGTCCTTATAATTAAACTTTGAACCTCTACAACAATTGGGCGCATACCTTCTAATACTACACTTCTTGCGATTGAAGGTTTTGCATAATTTATATCAGATAAAAAGTAATCTTCTACTTTATTAACTTCTCTCAAACCCTTCTCACTCATTTCAAAAATTCCAACTTCATTTGTAGGTCCAAATCTATTTTTATAACTTCTCAAAATTCTTAAACTTGCTTCATTCGTTTCCATATATAAAACTACATCTACAATATGCTCTAATAATTTTGGTCCTGAGATTTCACCCTCCTTAGTAATATGAGCTATGATTAAAATTGATGTATTGTGCTCCTTGGCAAACTTTAATAGTTTATAAGCACATGCTCTTATTTGAGATACACTACCTATACTTGATGGAATTTCATCCGAATATATAGTTTGAATTGAATCAATTACAAGAAGATCAAAGTTTTCATTTATGCTATTTAAAACTTTATCTAAATTTGAATCATTAACGATGTAGATATTATCACCCTTAATACCAATTCTCCTTGCTCTACTAATTATTTGATTTTGCGATTCTTCAGCACTTAAATATAATGATTTAAACTTACTTGCAACTTGAAGAGCAATTGTAGATTTTCCAACACCAGGATCTCCACCAAGTAAAATTAAAGAACTCCTTAAAATACCACCTCCAAGAACTCTATCAAATTCAGTTATATTTGAAGCAAGTCTTTCCTCCTTAATATAATCTAAGTCCTTCAATGTTTTAATTTCAACTCTTTCATATTTCTTCTTTGATTCTAAATCACCTTCTTTAACAAATGTTTCCCATTCTTGACAATTTGGACATCTTCCAAGCCATTTTAAAGACTTATATCCACAATTTAAGCAAATATACATAATTTTAAAATTTTAAAGTTAAAACTTATTTTATACAAAAATGCTCCACATTCAATATATCCCTATTTAATAAACTTTCCAATACCAAAATAGCTCTATCATATACTGTGGCTCTATTGCTTTAAATTAGCTCTCCATTGCTCTGTATTTTTCAAGAAGGAAATCTTTCATTTGCTTCTATAAATTTCAAAATGGCATAACTCATCCATGCAATAGACCATCTTATATAAGGTATTTTAATTTTATAAAATCTATGCTCCTGAAAATAAAAGTAATGTTTTTTTAAATCATACATTCTATTTAATGCATTATCTAAAATTTTCTTTGCAATGTCAATTTCATTAAATTCACAAAATAGAACTATTGAAGTTGCATATGAATGAATATCTATTGGATATAATTTATTGTAATAATACTTTGGAAGGAAATTATTTGTAAATAAATTCTTCTTATAAAATTCATATCCTTTTTCAATTGCAAACTTAATTCTATTATCATTAGTAGCCTTATAAATCCAATTTAGTGAAAGTAAATTAAATGCTGTATGAAAATTATCTATATATTTTATATTTGGAGCATAAAACCAACTTCCATCCTTATTTTGAAATTTAAACCCAAATAATCCACACTTTAATGCTAAATTTTTTAAACTTTCATCATTATTTATCATTGAAATTCTTGCAATAACAGAACCTCCAAGTAAGCTTGCATTGAATACCCTCAGATTATCAATTGGCGTATATGAAAATACCAAAATTTCATCATCTTCGTATCTATTTAAATTATTTAGGATAAAATTGGTTGTAGAGAGTGCAATACTAAAATCTTCACTATTATTAAAAATCTCATATGCATCTAAGAATGCATGTGCAATAAAAGATGTATTTACAATTGTAGGTGTATATGGCTTTAAATAGAATACTCTACTTTGCCAAGGAAAATTATAACCCCAACAATATCCACTATAACCCTTTGAAGAAAGCTCTAATAATAGCTTCTTTATAATATAATAATTTTCAACATCTTTTAGCTTTGAAAATACACTAAGAAAAAGACCAAGCCCTTTTGGATTATAATCCTCTTTTATCAAAAGTAATTCTCTAAAATTTATAGGAGAATGCTTTAATAATTGTGTAAATAGAATCCTTAAATACTTATTAAAGCCTAAAAACCTCAAAATTGGACTATTTAATGCATCATATGGATCATAACCTTTAAAGCTCTTCCTTTGAGCATATCTTAGTAATAATTCTAAGACTTGTTGCAAAGATTGAAAATTTTAAAATCAATTTTAAGAACCATCATACATCTTTTAAAATGGCAAACTTTAAGTTTAATTTTTTATGTTTTAAAATTTCATTAGGTACTAAGATTACCTTTATAAACAAAAAGGTGGTAAGAACATGAGATGGATGATATATCTTAGCT
>FWWM01004986.1_pt1 | contig 29960 bp, 26 predicted proteins | sample 2228351 | NCBI WGS metagenome assembly FWWM01 (sample SAMEA103939774, study PRJEB20133) | metagenome | reverse complement strand
CCACGAGTACGTGACGATCAACGGCCACTACCGGACGTAGCAGCGTCCCCCTACGCCTTGCGCAGCGTGATCTTGAACTCCCCGGTCACCTGCTGCTGGACGTCGGTCTGCCAGTCCGCTTCCTGGGCCATCTCCAGCGCCAGGTTGCGCGCCACGCTGGAGCGGGTCGTCACCTCGATGGTCCCCCTGGGCATCTCCTGAATGGCCCGCCGCACCTGCTGGGCGAACTGGGCGTCGTTGAGCGCTCTCGCGTCGATCTTCCTGGTATCGCTGCCCATAAGAATCGCGCCAGGGGACACCCCGCTCACCTGCACTTGCGGTCACGTCCAGTGACCACTGGGCAGCACAGGTGCAAGTGTTAGCGGGGAGAGTCGTCACCACATCCTCCGTTGGGTTGCCGTAATGGTTGGCCCTATGTTGCCGCTATGGCGGCGCTGGCGCGCACGCTGCCAGACTTATACCACATCGCCGGGCAGCGGCCAAGAAGTCGACTCGATTGCTCGCAATTGGCGCGCCGGGCAGGCGGCCCGCTCGTGGGCGGCAGCGCCCCTCCGGCGTTATACTCACCCTCCAGGAACCCCTGCCCACCGGGGCAGGCGCACCCCCAGGAGGTAGACCCCATGCCCGCTCGGCCCCCGTCTCCCGGCCTCACCGCCGGGCTGCCCCGCGTTTCTCTCGCCCAACTGCCCACCCCGCTGGAGGAGCTGCCCAGGCTGCGGGCGGCCCTCGGCGGCGGCTGCCCCCGCCTGCTGATCAAGCGGGACGACCAGACCGGCCTGGCCACGGGCGGCAACAAGACCCGCAAGCTGGAGTTTCTCCTCGGCCAGGCGCTGGCCGAAGGGGCAGACGCGCTCATCACCCCCGGCGGCCCGCAGTCCAACCACTGCCGGCAGACGGCGGCAGCGGCGGCCCGCCACGGCCTGCGCTGCGTGCTGGTGCTCTCCGGCGATCCGCTGCCCCGCCACGCCTGGAACGGCAACCTGCTGTTGGACGACCTGCTGGGGGCGGAGGTCCGCTGGACGCAGGGCCGTCCCCGTCAGGCTGTCATGGACGAGACGGCGGCGGAGCTTGCCGCGCAGGGGGCCAGGCCCTACCTCATCCCCACCGGCGGCTCGGTGCCGGTGGGCGCGGCGGCCTACGTGGCCGCCGTGGAGGAGCTGGCCGCCCAGCTTGCCCGCCAGGGGGAGCGCGCCGACCGCATCGTCCTGGTCTCCGGCTCCGGCGGCACGCACGCCGGGGTGCTGGTGGGCGTCAAAGCCCTGGGGCTGGACCTGCGCGTCGAGGGGATGAACAACTTCGCCATCCAGGATGTGGCGGGCAAGGTCCGCTCTCTGGCGCAGGAAACCGCCGACTACCTGGGCCTGGAGCTGGCCTTTGGCCCGGACGACTTTCACTTCTACGACGCCGCCGGAACCCACCCCTACGCCACGGTCACCGCTGCCGAGCGCGACGCCATCCGCCTGCTGGCCCGCACGGAGGGCATCCTGCTGGACCCCGTCTACACGGCGCGGGCCTTTGCCCAGATGGTGGCCCACATCCGCGCCGGGGCCTACCGGGCGGGGGAGACGGTCCTCTTCTGGCACACCGGGGGCGTGCCCGCCCTGTTCGCCGTGGCCGGGGAACTGATGGCCGAGGGCGGCTGACGGTCGCTGGGGCGCTTCATGCGCCGACCACGTAACAGTGGATCGTGCGCTGCTTCGGCCCGTCCATCTCCAGCAGCAGGATGTTCTGGTAGGTCCCCAGCTCTAGCCTGCCCTCTACGACCGGCACTGTGACGCCGGTCCCGGCGAAGGCGCTCAGCAGGTGGGCCTCCGTGTTGGGGTTGTTGTTCTTGATGTGCTTGAAGGGGCGCAGGGGGGCCAGCCATGTCTCCGCCACGCGGACCAGATCCTCCCGCAGCTCAGCGTCGTCCTCACAGATGATCAGCGCGGCGGTGGTGTGCGGCACGGTGAAGAGCGCCAGCCCGCTCCCTGCGCCGCTGACCACCTCCTGCAGCCGCTCGGTGACGTTGGTCACCGTGGTTTTGGCCTCTGTAGCTACCGTGATCGTCTTGCGCATGGCTTACCCCTGCCCCAGCAATGCGTAGGGATTCTCCAGGTGGTCCTTCACCCCCTCCAGGAAGCGCGCCCCCAGCACCCCGTCCAGCACGCGGTGGTCGACGGACAGGGTCAGCGTACACAACGGACGGATGGCGACCTGCCCGCTGACCGGCACGACGCGGTCGGCCACCCGCCCCACAGCCAGGATCATCGGGTCGGGCAGGTCGATGATGGCGATGAAGGCGTCCACGCCATACATGCCCAGGTTGGAAACGACCATGCTCTTCCGTCCCAGGTCAGCCGCTTGCAGCCGCCCGCTGCGGGCGCGCTCGCTGAGCTGGCGCACCTGCCGGGAGGTCTCGGCCAGCGAGAGCCGGTCCGCCTCCCGCACCACCGGGACGATCAGCCCCTCCTCCAGGCCCACGGCCACGCCGATGTCCACCGTATCGTGGCGGGCCACCCCGCCCTCCACGTAGGAGATGTTGACCTGCGGCATGGCCGCCAGGGCCAGGGCGCAGGCCCGCACGATGAGGTCGGTGTAGGTGGGCGCTCTCTCCCAGCCCAGCCTGTCCCGGCAATAGACCCGCAAAGCCTGTGCCGCGCTCATGTCCACGTCCGCCATCAGGTAGAAGTGCGGCACGCTCTGCTTGCTCAGGTGCATGCGGGCGGCTATCGCCTGCCGCGCCCTGGAGAGCGGCTGCGTCTCCCCCCGCGTGGGGGTGGCCTGCTGCGTGGCGGCTGCTGCCGCCTGTGCAGCGGCGGCCTCCACGTCCTTCACCGTGATCATGCCGTCCACGCCCGTGCCCGCCCCCAGGCTGCCCAGCTCCAGGCCCAGCTCCCTGGCGCGGACGCGGGCGCGCGGCGAGGCCAGGGCGCGGCCCTCGCCGGCCGGGGTTGCTGCCACTGTAGGGGTATCCTGCCCGCTGGCATGGCGGCGCACGTCCTCTGCCGTCACGCGCCCGTGCGGCCCGCTGCCGTCCACCGCCGACAGATCCACGCCCAGCTCCGCCGCCACGCGGCGGGCCACCGGGGAGGCACCGGCTTTCTGTGGCCTGGCGGGCGCTTCGGCGGCTAGGGGCGGCGGCCCGCCCTCCGTCAGGGCTTCCTCCCCCGCCTCCGCGATGATCGCCACGACATCCAGCGGCATGACGGCGCTGCCCGCCGGGGCCAGTATCCGCACCAGCGTGCCTTCCACGAAGGACTCGACTTCCACCACCGCCTTATCGGAGTCCACCTCAAAGAGCGGCTCCCCTTTTTTGACGTGGTCACCCTCCTTTTTCAGCCAGGCGGCCACGTGCAGCTCGGCGACGGCTTCCCCGATCTGTGGCACAGTGACTTCTACGGTCATCAGGTCTTCTCTATCCTCACCAGCCTCACCAGGAAAAGCCCAGCACGTCCAGGATGGCGGCGCGGACCCGCTCCTCGTCCGGGATGACATGCCGCTCCAGCACCGGCGAGAAGGGGATCGGCACGTCTGGCGTGGCCACGCGCCGGATCGGGGCGTCCAGGTAGGCGATGGCCCTGGCCGCCACGTCCGCCGCCACCTGCGCCCCCCAGCCGCCGCGCTCGTTGTTCTCCTCCACGATGACCAGCCGCCCCGTCTTCTTCACCGACTCCACCACCAGATCGATGTCGAAGGGGACCAGGCAGCGCGGGTCGATCACCTCCACGCTGATGCTCTCGTCCGCCAGGGCCTCCGCCACGTTGAGCGCGTGGTGCAGCATCAACAGGTTGGCCACCACCGTTACGTCGCTCCCCTGGCGCTTGATGTCCCCCACGCCCAGCGGGATCGTGTATTCTTCCTCTGGCACGTAGCCTTTGCTGATGCTGCTCTGCACCAGGTGCCGCCCCTTGCTGCCGTAGAGGTGCTTGTGGACGCAGAAGCAGACGATGTTGTCGTCCCGGATGGCGGACTTCAGCAACCCCTTGGCGTCGTAGGGCGTCGCCGGGGTCACCAGCTTGATGCCAGGGATGTGGAACAGGTAGCCTTCCAGGGCGTTGGCGTGCTGCGCGCCGCGCCCAGAGGCCCCCGTGGGCAGTTGCAGCACCAGCGGGATGCGCACCTGCCCCCCGGACATGTAGCGCAGCTTGCTGCCCTGCTGGATGATCTGGTCGAAGGCCATGAACAGAAAGTCGCCGTACTGGAAATCGACCACCGGCCGCATACCCTGGATGGCCGCTCCGATGGCCAGGCCCACAAACCCGGCCTCTGAGATCGGCGTGTTCAGCACCCGGTCCGGGCCGAACTCGTCCAGCAGCCCCAGCGTGAACAGGAACGAGCCGCCGATGCGGATGTCCTCGCCCAGGACGAAAACGTCTTCGTCCCGCCGCATCTCCTCGCGGATCGCCTCGCGCATGGCCTGCACGATGGTCAGGTCGCGCCGCGTGTCTTGCCTCTCGGCTTGGGGGGTGGGGGCATCTTTAAGCATAGACGTGCTCCAGGGCCAGTTCAGCGGGTGGGTGCTCGCTGGATTGGGCGAAGGCCACGGCCTCCTCGAGCATCTGGTCGACCTGCCGCTCGATGGTTTCTACGCGCCCCTCGTCGAAGCGCCCGTCCGCCAGCAGCCGTTGCCGGAAGGCCGGGATGGGGTCCTGGGCCAGCCAGGCCTCCACCTCCTCCTGTGGGCGGTAGGTGGCCGGGTCGTCCCGCTTGTGCCCACCCATACGGTAGGTCAGGCACTCGATCATCATCGGCTTGTGTTCGCCCCTGGCCCGCTCCGCCGCCTCGGCCACGGTGTCGTAGACCAAGATCGGGTCGTTGCCGTAGATGGTCAGGCCCTCCATGCGGTAGGCCGCCGCCCGCTCGGCGGCGTAGTCGTTCAGCATAACGTCGGTGATGTGTGTGGAGACGCCGTACAGGTTGTTCTCGCAGAGGAAGATGACCGGCAGCTCCCACACGGCGGCCAGGTTCATCGCCTCGTGCCAGTTCCCCTCGTTCACCGCCCCCTCCCCAAAGAAGTTGAGCACGATCTGCCCGGTCCGGTGGCGCTTGAAGGCGAAGGCCATGCCCGCCGCAATGGGCGACGAGGCGCTGACGATGGCGATGGCCGGCAGCGCCCCCACCGAGATGTCCCCCACGTGCAATGACCCGCCCTTACCCTGGCAGCAGCCCGTCACCTTGCCGAACAGCTCGGCCATCAGCGCGTGCGGGCTGACACCCTTGGCCAGGGCCTGGCCGTGCCCCCGGTGGGTCAGCGTGATCAGGTCGTCCTGGCGCAGGGCCATGGTTGCCCCCACCGTGGTTGCTTCCTGCCCGTGCGAGAGGTGGATGGTCCCCGGCATCACCCCTTTGAGGAACAGCTCGTTGACCCGCAGCTCAAACCGGCGGATCAACACCATGCGCCGGTACATCTCCGCCAGCAGGCCGTCGTCGTAATCGTCCAATGCCTTGCTGACAGGCGGTCGCGGCTTCTGAATCTTCATCCTCTGACTCCGTTGCGAATAGAGACACTCACTGGCGGACGGCCAGCTCGGCCAGGCGGTGGCTGTGGGGGGCCAGGTCGCGCGTGACCATCCGGTAAACCTCGAAGTAATCGTTGTACAGCGCGTGCGCGGCGGGGTCTGGCTGCAGTGTCTCCTCCACCTGCACACACACCGCCACCGCCTCCGCCCAGCCCGCAAAGACGCCCACCGCCACGCCCGCCAGCAGCGCCGCCCCAAAGGACGCCCCTTCCATCACCGGCTTCGCCAGGGGCTGCCCCAGTACGTCGCACAGGATGCGCCGCCACAGGCTGCTCCTGGCCCCACCGCCCAGCAGCCGCCGTTCCACGATGGGCTGCCCCAACTCCTCCACCGCGTGCAGGCAGTCCCGAATCGAGTAGGCCACCCCTTCTAGCATGGCGCGGGCGAAGTGCTGCCGCTGGTGGCGGGCGCTGATGCCTACAAAGTCCCCCCGCAGGCGTGGGTCCCAGTAGGGCGACCGCTCGCCCATCAGGTAGGGATGAAACAGCAGCCCTTCGCACCCGGCGGGCGCGCCCGCCGCCAGGTGGCCGATCAGGTCGTAGGCGCTCAGCCCCCGCGCCTCGGCCTGTTGCAGCTCGTGGCGGGCGAAGGTGTCTCGGAACCAGGTCATGGTGGACGTGCCGGAGTTGGTGGCGGTGATGGCGAAATAGTAGCCGTCTACCAGATGGCGGTAGGTGATTGCCTTGGCCGAGGGGCGCGGCCCGGCCAGCACCAGGTTGACGTTGGCCGCCGTGCCCAATTTCACCACGCACTGGCCGGGCTTCACCACGCCCACCCCCAGGGCCTCCACCACCGAGTCGCCGCTGCCCACGGCTACCGGCGTCCCCTCCAGCAGACCCGTGTCCGCCGCCGCTTGGGCGTGCACTCTCCCGGAGAGCGCCTCGGCGGGCAGCACTTCCGGCAGCCGGTCGGCGGCAAAGCCCAGCAACTCGCACAGACGGGCGGACCACGCCCCCGCCTCCACGTCGTAGAGCTGGGTCCCGATGGCGTCGTAGACGTCCGTCTGGTACGCGCCCGTCAGCCGGTAGCGGACGTAGTCCTTGGTCACCAGGATGCGCCGCAGCCGAGACCAGACCTGCGGCTCGTTCTCCCGCAGCCACAGCAATTGCGGCAGCGTCCACGACGGGTTGGGGCGCTGGTAGGTGATGCGGAAGATGTCCTCGCCGGATTCTGCCTCCAGCCGCTCGCTTTGCGGCGTGCTCCGCAGGTCCGACCAGTGGATGGTCGGGTAGATCAGGCGGCCCTGCCCGTCCATCAGCGCCACGTTGTGGGCAGGCCCGGCCACCGACAGCGCGGCCACGTCCTGGGGGCGCAGACCCCCTGCCTCCAGGCAGGCCCGGATGGCCCCGCACGCCGCCCGATACCAGTCCTCGGCGTCCTGCTCCGCCCAGCCGGGGCGGGGGTAGCGCGTGGGATAGCGCTGCGAGCCGGCGGCCATCACCGTGCCATGCGGGTCCGCCGCCAAGACCTTGCAGCCGCTCGTGCCCACGTCTACGCCAAGCAGCAACTGCATCGTGCCATCCCCCACAGGCATATTGCCTTCCGCAATAAGGCCGGTCCCCCAAATCCGTTAGTGCGTTGAGCGTGACAGGATAAATCTGCTATGATTAAAGACGCGCTGCCTTTCTGCGCACGGGGGCGGGGGTGGCCCTCTCCGTCCAGCCAGACAAGCGGGCCACCCGTCGCCCCTCTCGGTGTGGCGGTGTATGCTCTTGCGCTACGCCGTCACGCCGCCTCGACCCCGGTCGGCTCAATCCTCCACGACCAGGCCGAAGTCCTGCAGGCCGTTCTCCTCGATGAAGGCATCGTACCAGGCCACGCGGGCCTGGCCGCCGCTCTCGCGCTCGATGAGCGCCTCGGCGTCCTGCGGCAGGATCAGTTCGCCGGGGTAGAGGTTGACGCCGGGGTTGATCGCCAGCCCCTCACGGACGGCGCGGGCGATGGCCTGCACCGGCAGGTAGCCCGCCAGGTAGGGGTTCTGGCCCACGGTGACATCGACGTAGCCGTCCATCATCTGGCGCAGGCCCTCCGCGCCGGGGTCGAAGGAGGCCACCACGAAGTCGCCGCCCACGTCCTGTTTGAGCCGCCCCAGGCTGGCCGTCTCCACAGCGGTGAGGCCCACCAGGGCGGCGGCGTCCTGGTTGGCGGTGTAGGCGCTCTGCCAGTTGTTGAAGTTCTGGGTGGCGTCGCAGACCGTCTCGTAAGGCCCCACGAACTCCACGTCGGTGCCCTCGAAGGCGGCGCGGAAGCCCTCCTCGCGCAGGACGTGCGGCTCCGGCCCGATGACGCACTCGCCCAGCACGATCTTGCCGCTATCGCCGATGAGGGCGCGCACTTGCTCGCCGAGCATCTGGCCCAGACCATAGGCGTCCACGCCGAAGAAGGCCAGACGGTCGGTGTTGGGGGCGTCGGCGTCCGCCGTCAGCACGATGATGCCCCGCTCAATGGCGCGGCGCACCGGCTCCTCCCACACGGAGGGGTCCCCGGCGATGAAGACGATGCCGTCCAGGTCGGTCTCCAGCAGCGCATCGAACTCGGCAATCTGCGCCGCATGGTCCACCGCTGGCGGCCCGGTGAACACCAGGTCCACGTTGTAGTCCTCCGCTGCCGCCCGCGCCCCTTCCTCCACAATCGCCGTGAACTCGATCCCCGTCACGTGCACCACGTACCCGATCCGTACCGGTTCCTCTTGAGCCTGCGCCGGGACGGCCAGCAATCCGGCGACGAGCGCAATCAGTATGAACAACCTTATGGGCTTTCTTGGCTTGGACATGTCCTCTTTCCTCCACAAGTGGCAACTTTCAGAGCGTTGTTGGTGACGGTTCGCTGCGATTTCGTTCCCCAGGCCCTCCTTTCGTCCCCTCCCCGCATCCCGCCGAAAAACGCTGGCCGGCGGCGCGCCCGCGCCCTCACCCCTGCTCGGCCATCAGCTTCAGCGCCTCGGCGGCCCTTCGGCGGCGCGCCCGCGTCAGGTAATCCAGCGTCACGGCGGCGATGATGATCAGGCCCGTGGAGGCGATCTGCCACGCCGGGCGCAGACCCAGCAGCACCAGGCCGTTCTGGATGGTCATGATCAGGGCGATGCCGATCAGTGACCCCCAGATCGTCCCCGAACCGCCACCCAGTTGCGCCCCGCCGATGATGGCCGCCGCGATGGCCACCAGCTCGTAGCCGGAGCCGCTCTGCGGGTCGGCGGCCCCTAGAAAGGACAGCCCCAGCACGCCCGCCACGCCACACAGCAGCCCGCTGAGGGTCATCACCAGCACCCGCAGCCGCCTGGCGCGCACCCCGATGCGCTCCGCCGCGTGCGCGTTGCTGCCCATGGCCAGCAGATGCCGGGCAAAGCGCGTGTTGCGCAGAATCCAGGCCGTGACGACGAAGACGACCAGCATCACCAGCGTCATGTGCGACACCGACCCCACCGAGCCGGCCCCGATCTCGAAGAAACTGCTCTCCGGCAGCCCTCCGATGGTGCGCCCGTTGTTGATGGCCAGGGCCAGGCCGCGGTACAGGGTCAGCGTGCCCAGCGTCACGATGATGGTGGGCAGCTCCAGCGCCACCGCCACCAGCCCGTTGAACGCCCCCAGTGCGGTCCCCAGCAGCAGCCCCACCGGCACGGCCAGCCAGGGATCGATGCCCAGGCTCACCGTCACGGCAGCCATGGCGCTCATCACCATGTTGAAGGTCCAGCCCACCGAGAGATCGACCTCCCCGGAGGCCAGCACGAAGGTCATCCCTGCCGTGATCACGGCCAGGATCGACATCTGCCGCGTGATCAACAGCAGGTTGGAGGGGGTCAGGAAGTGCGGCGTCAGCAGGGCGAAGAAGACCACCACCGCCAGCAAAGCCTGGAGCACGCCAAACTCGCGGATGCTGAACATGCGCCGCAGCAGCCGACCCAGCCCGTTGCCTGGGCTGGGTTTGCTGCGGGGCAGGGCCGGCCCTTCAGCCGCTCCGGCGGCCTGCCGCACCCCGGCCTCCCCCCCTGCCTGGGCCGCCGGCGTGGCCGTCACCGCCCCCTGCCGGGAGCGCAGCAATGCCTGGGCGGCTTTCAGATCCCCCGCCGCGAACTCGGTGATCAGCTCCTTGTCCGCCACCTGGCGGGGCAGCTCGGCTACCTGCTCGCCTTTGCGCAGCACCACAATGCGGTCGCACAGTGACAGAATCTCCTCCATCTCGGAGGAGGTGAACAGCACGGCCACCCCCTCGGCGGCGATGCGGTCGATCAGGGCGTAGATCTCCTGCTTGGCCCCCACGTCGATCCCCCGTGTGGGGTCCTCCAGGATCAGCAGCCGTGGCTCGGTGGCCAGCCAGCGGGCCAGCAGGGTTTTCTGCTGGTTGCCGCCGCTGAGATAGAGGACTCCCTTGTCCAGGCTCTCCGTCACAATGCGCAGCCGCTCCACGTAGCCCTGGGCTGTCCGCCGGACGCGCCCGTGGTGGATAACGCCCAGCCGGGCCAGGCGCGGCAGGACGCCGATGGCGATGTTCTCCAGCACGGACCAGTTCAGCATCAGCCCCAGGCCCCGCCGGTCCGCCGGGACCATGGCCACCTCGTGTGCCATGGCCCTGCTCGGCGTGGTCACGCTGACCGGCTGGCCCTTCAGGCGGACCTGTCCCTGCGTGGCCCGCTGCACCCCAAAGAGCGCCTCGAACAGGTCGCTCACGCCCGCCCCCGCCAGCCCGGCAAAGCCCACCACCTCCCCGGCCCGCACGGCGAAGGAGATCGGCTTCAGCCGCCCCGCTATCGCCAGGTCCGCCACTTCCAGCACCATCTCCCCCGGCGGCGCTGGCCGGCGATCGAACAGATCCCGAATCTCGCGGCCCACCATGGCCGCCACGATGGCGGAGGTGGTGGTCTCCTCCGGGCGCCACGTCCCAATGTAGTGCCCGTCCCGCAGCACGGTAATGCGATCCGCGATCTGGAACACCTCCTCCAGCCGGTGCGAGATGTAGATGACGGTGATCCCCTGCTCCTTGAGACGCCGGATCAGCCGGAACAGCGCCTGCGTCTCGTACTGGTTCAGGGCGGAGTTCGGCTCGTCCAGAATGAGCACCTGGGCGTCGTCGGTCAGGGCGCGGGCGATCTCCACCCATTGCTGTTGCCCTATCGTCAGCAGGCCCACTTGCTCGCTCACGGCCAGATCCACCAGCATCTGGTTGATGGTCGCCGTGGCCCGCTCCTGCATGGCCCGGTGATCCAGCCGGAGGCCTTGTGTCATCTCCTTCCCCGCGAAGATGTTGCCCTCCACCGTGAAGGTGGGGAACAGCGCCAGCTCCTGAAAAACGATGCTGATGCCCTTCTCCCGTGCCTCGCGCGGGTCGGCGGGCGCGTAGGGCTGCCCACGCAGGAAGATCGCCCCGCTGTCGGCAGGGTACACCCCGGCCAGCACGTTCATCATCGTCGATTTGCCCGCGCCGTTCTCCCCCACAATGGCGTGAATCTCCCCGGTCTCGATGGCAAAGCTCACCCCGTCTAGCGCCCTCACGCCGCCGAAGTGCTTGCGTATGTCCCGGATCTCCAGGATTGGGGGTTCCGACATCTGGGTCTGGCTCCGTTTTCTGCCGTCTGGACCGCTTGCTACCCGCGGCCTGCTCAGCCGATCAGCGCCCGTTTGCGCACAAGCTGCTGGATGGCCACCGCGCCGATGATCAGCGCCCCCGTGGCCGCCACCTGCCACGCGGCGGGCAGCCCCATCAGAATCAGGCCGTTCTGGATGACCATGATCAGCATAATGCCGATCAGCGTGCCCCATACGGTCCCCACGCCCCCGCGCAGCGGCGTGCCCCCCACCACCACGGCGGCAATCGCCAGCAGCTCGTAGCTGACGCCGGACTGCGGGGAGGCCGAGCGCAGGTAGGCCATGCCCAGCACAGCGGCCATGCCGCACATCAGCCCGTTGAGGGCCATCACCGCCACCTTCAGGCGGTTGACGCGCACCCCCGTGCGCCGCGCGGCGGCCACGTTGCTGCCTATCGCCAGCAGTTGCCGCGCGAACACTGTCTTGCGGAAGACCCACGCCGCCACGATCACGATGCCCAGCGCGATCATCGCCATGTAAGGGAAGCGGCCCAGCCCCTCCGAGCCTAGGTCGTAGAACTCGCTGGCGGGCAGGTTGCCGATGGAAAGCCCCCCGCTCAACATGATGGTAATCCCCCGGTACAGGCTCACTGTGCCCAGCGTCACGATCAGCGTGGGCAGCTTGAGCAGCGCGGCCAGCACCCCGTTCAGCGCACCGGCCAGCACCCCCACCCCCAGCGCGAACAGCGAGGCCATCCACGGGTCCAGACCAGACTGGGCGATGAGCAGCGCCATGACGTTGGCCGCCAGGTTGTACATGGACCCCACGGAGATGTCGATCTCCCCGGCGGAGATGACGAAGGTCATGCCCACCGCGATCACCGCCAGCAGCGCCGTCTGCCGCGTGAGCTGGAACAGGTTTAGCTCTGTGAAGAAGAAGGGCGTGGCCAGCGAGAAAAAGACCCCCACCGTCAGCAGCCCCAGCAGTGCGGGAATCTCCTGGGCGGCCAGTAAGCGCCCCAGCCCTCGCCGGAGCCGCTCCCAGGGGGCTGCCGGGGCCACGCCCAGCGCGGCAGGGGCGTCGTGCTCCCTCAACGTGGATGGGTCGCTGCTGCCTGGGGTCATGCTGGTTCCTGCCGCCCTTCGTGTTATGCAACCGCGTGTGCTTTTACAGGTGCTGCCGCTTGATGTTCGCCACGTTCAGCGAGGTGGTTCGCCCCTCGGTGTTGATCACCCCCAGCTTGAACAGATCGCCCCGGTAGACTGCCCGTGTGAGCCGGGTCGGCTGGCCGTTCTCTGTGAAGGACACTCCCTCCACCTCCAGAACCGGGCTGCCCTCTGGTATCTCCAACAGGCCCCGGTCCTCCGGGCTGACCAATGTGGCCCGCACCGTGTCCTTGGTGTAGGCCACGCGAGCGCCGCTCAGCCGCTCCGTGATCTCCAGCAAGGATTCGTTGCTCAGGTCGGCGTCCAGCACGGGCGCGTAGGTCGCGTAGTCCATGAACGAGGTGTGGATGGCGGCGGGCCTGCCCTCCACGATGCGCAGCCGCCGCACCAGGATTACCGGGCTGTCCGCTTTGAGGTGGAGCTTTTGCAGGACCGTTGGCGGGCCGGGGATGACTTCCTGTTGCAAGACCCTGGTGACAACCTGGTAGCCGCTGGCCCGCAGTGTTTTGCTGAAGCTCAGCATGGTGGAGAGACCGTAGGACATCACGTCCTCCACCACAAAAGTGCCCTTGCCCTGCTGCCGAAAGAGCACCCCTTTGCTCACCAGGCCGTCCAGCGCCTTGCGGGCCGTCATGCGGCTGACGTTGTGCTGGGCCGCCAGGTCGTTTTCGGAGGGGGCGCGTGCGCCGGGGGGGAGCTTGCCGCTACGAATCTGCTCGTACAGCGCATCCTGAATCTGGAGGTAAAGGGGTACAGCCAGGTCGCGGTTCACCATGGCCCAGAGGCATTCCAAAGATATACATGTATATACATGCTCATTCTAGCAGCATTCCGTCCCCCCTGTCAAGTGGGTTGGGCTGCGCGCTGTTCCTCATCCTGTACCTTGCCAGACCGGTCCAGGGCATGCTACCTTAGTCCACAGGTTTCGATGGCCGTTCTAGTTCAAGGAGACCCACCATGCGTATTGCCATTGGTTGTGACGACGCAGGCCAGCCCCTGCTGGATGTGATTGCCGAGGCCCTCCGGACCCAGCACCCTGACATCGAGGTGCAGGATTTCAGCGCGCCGGTCGGCGAGCGGCAGGAATACTACCCGGACGTGGCGGAGCGCGTGGCCCTGGCCGTGGCCGAGGGCCGCTTCGAGCGCGGCATCCTGATCTGCGGGACCGGCCTGGGCATGGCCATGACGGCCTGCAAGGTGCCCGGCATCCGCGCCGCCACCTGCCACGACACCTACTCTGCCGAGCGCGCCCGCATGAGCAACAACGCCCAGATTCTCACCATGGGTGCGCGGGTGATCGGCCCGGAGCTGGCCAAGGCCGTCCTGGAAGCCTGGCTCAAGGCGGAGTTCGACCCCAACAGCCGCTCAGGCCCAAAGGTCCAGCGCATGATCGAGATTGACCGGCGTTACACCAAACAGCGCCAGGCTGAGACCGGCTGAGCCTTCCCTTCGTTCTCCCGCCTTCTTTCCCATTTCCTGCGCCCCTCTGCGGAGGGGCGCAGCCCGGCCAGCAGAGGCCCACCGGCCTTTGCTGGTTTTTTTTGTCAGGTGGCGGCATGCGGGCCGCCGGACGGCGCGACGTAGCGGGCCGCCACCTCCTGTTTTCTGCTCCCCTCGCCATCGGTTGAGCAGTTGCGTCTGCCTCCTGGCCCGGATGTATTGACACCGATTCCAGAACATGCTATATTTTCATCAGATGAAAGATCATTTTCAGAGTATAAAAACTTGATTCGCGCCCTTTTACCACATCACACGCTGCCCGTAATGCTTCTCTCGCCAGTCTGGAGCCAGGTCAAGCTAACCGCGCACTCTGTGTCTCCACAGCCAAGTGGCTTACAGGGCCATGACCACACCGCTGGTTGAAGTCGAACGAGTCAGCAAAGCCTTCCCAGGGACCCAGGCCCTCAGCGAGGTCTCTTTTGAGCTGCTGCCGGGGGAGGTGCACGCCCTGGTCGGGGAGAACGGCGCGGGCAAGTCCACCCTGGTGCACATCCTCTCCGGCGTGCTGGTCCCCGATTCCGGCGTCATCCGCGTCGAAGGCCAGCCGGTGGAGATTCACAACCCCCGCCAGGCGCAAAGCCTGGGCATCGGCATGGTCTATCAGGAGCTGAGCCTGGTCCCCAGCCTGAGTATCGCCGAGAACGTCTTCCCCAATCGCGCCCCGGTCCGCCCCGGCGGCCTCATCAACTGGCCCCTGCTCTACGAGCGCACCCGCGCCCTCATGGCCCACTTCGAGCTGGATGTCGATGTCCGCACCCCGGTCCGCGCCCTCAGCGTCACCGCCAGGCAGATCGTGGAGATCGTCAAGGCCCTCTCCCTGGACGCCCGCATCCTCCTGCTTGACGAGCCGACTTCGGCCCTCACCCTGGACGAAGTCGGCTTGTTGTTTGATGTCATCCGCCGCCTCAAGCGCCAGGGCATCGGCATCGTCTACATCAGCCACCGCATCCCGGAGGTCATGACCATCGCGGATCGGGTCACCGTGCTGCGCGATGGGCGGCGCGTGGGGACCTTTGTCACCGGCGAGATCACCCCCGACCGCCTGATCGAGGCCATGGTCGGGCGCACCCTCACCGAGATGTTCCCGGACCGGGGCAACGGCCAGCAGGGCGAGCTGCTCCGCGTCGAGGGCCTCTCCAGCGAGGACGGCTTCCAGGACATCTCCTTCCATCTCAACCGGGGCGAGATCGTGGGGCTGGCCGGGCTTAAGGGGTCGCGGCGCAGCGAGCTGCTCCGCGCCCTGGTGGGAGATAGGCAGGTCGCGGCGGGTCGCGTCTTCGTGGAGGGCCGTCCCGTCCGCGTCGCCTCGCCCGCCGACGCCTTTGCCCTGGGCATGGCCTACCTGCCGGAGGAGCGCAAAGCCGACGGCCTGTTCCTCAAGATGCCCCTCCGGCAGAACGTCTCGGCCACCGCCCTGGCCGATTTCTCCCGCCTGGGCATCATGAACCCCCGCCAGGAGGCCGCCGTTGCCCGCCGCTTTGTGGAGCGCCTGGGAATCGTCACGCCGGGCGTGGACCAGTTGGTGGGCCGCCTCAGCGGCGGCAACCAGCAGAAGGTGATGCTCTCCAAGTGGCTGGTGCGCCAGCCCAAAATCCTCGTCATCGACGAGCCGACCAAGGGCGTCGATGTGGGGGCCAAGGTGGAGATTCACGCCCTGCTGCGGGAGCTGGCCCGCCAGGGGGTGGGCATCCTCTTCGTCTCCTCGGAGATGCCGGAGATCATCGGCCTCAGCGACCGCATCCTGGTCATGTACGAGGGCCGCCTCGTCGCCGAACTCCCCGCCGAGGGCATGGACGAGCAGCGGCTGACCACCCTGGCCTCCGGCTACGCTGTGGATCAGAAACCTGACGGAGTATAGCATGGCAAACGACCCGCCCAACGCGCCGACCTCTGTGGCCGGGGCCGCCGGACGGCCCCGGCGTGCCCTCACCCCTGGCGGCATCCTCAATACCTTCGCCCGCACCAGGGAACTCACCATGCTGGTGATCATCCTGCTCACCACCCTGGTGATGGCCAACCTCAACCAATACTTCTTCACCGGGGCCAACTTCCGCGCCATGGCGGTGGGCTTTGCCCCTACGGCCATCATCGCCGTGGGGATGGCCATCCTGCTGGTTTCCGGCGGCTTTGACCTTTCCGTGGGGGCCGTGCTGGCCCTCAGCGGGACGGTGGTCGCCAAGCTGATGCTGGCCGGCCTGGACCAGGCGCTGGCCATCGTCGCCGTGCTGGCCCTGGGCGGCTTCGTCGGGCTGGTCAACGGCCTGCTGGTCACCAAGATTCGGGTCAACCCCCTGGTGGCCACCCTCGGCACGCTCTCCGCCGCGCGCGGCATCTCCCTGGTCCTCACGGAGGGCTACTCCGTCATCGGCCTCCCCCAGTCCTTCGGCACGGTCGGCAATGAGCACCTCTTCGGCATGCCCTATATGGTGGTCATCATGTTTGTGGTCGTCATCGTCGGCGACCTGGCCCTGCGCCACACCCGCTTCCTGCGCCAGGTGTACTACATCGGCAGCAACGAGGCCGCCGCCCGCCTCTCTGGCATCCGCGTGGACCGCGTCAAGATTTTTACCTACGTGCTCACGGCTGTGCTGTCCGCCCTCTCCGGGGTGTTGCTCGCCTCCCGCCTCATGGCCGGGACGCCCACCGCCGCCAGCGGCATGGAATTGCAGGTGCTCGCCGCCTGCGTCATCGGCGGGGCCAGCCTCACCGGCGGTGAAGGCTCCGTGCTGGGCGCTTTTCTGGGCGTGGTGTTCGTCGGCATGATCTCCAACGCCATGACCATGCTGGCCGTCTCCATCTACTGGCAGCAGGTCGTCACCGGGGCCATCCTGATCATCGCCGTCGCGATTGACATGTTGATTCGGCGGCGGAGCGTGTAGCGCGTCGCTGGTGTGGTCGGAGTCGTCCGTTTTTTCGCCCCATTGGCCCTCAAATAATTAAGGAGAATCGCTCAATGACTACTCGCCGTGATTTTTTGAAGACCGGCCTGGCGGCGTCCGCAGGGCTGCTGGCTGCCCACGGGATCTCCCTGCCCAGGCAGCGCGCCTACGCCCAGGACCAGGAATACGTCTACCTCTCCATCGTGACCCAGGTCCCCTTCTGGGTGGACCATCGGGCCGCCCTGGAGGACGCCGGTGAGCTGCTCGGCGTCCGCACCACCTTCACCGGCCCGGTCGACTTCGACGTGGCGGCCCAGGCCCGCCAGCTTGACGAGATCGTCGCCCGCCAGCCCGCCGGGCTGATCATCTTCCCCGGCGACGCCGATACTCTGACCCCCGGCATCGACCGCGCCGTGGAGGCGGGCATCCCCGTGGCCATGGTCATCGGCGACGCCCCCAACAGCAAGCGCTACGTCCACCTGGGCATCGACGGCTTCAACGCCGGGCGCGTGGGGGGGCGCATGCTGGCGGAGGCCATCGGCGGCGCGGGGCAGGTCATCCTGGGCACGTTCCCCGCCCCCAACGTGCTGGACCGCGTGGAGGGCTACCGCGCCATCTTCGAGGAGGAGTTCCCCGACATCGAGGTGGTGGAGGTGGTCAACGACCGCGCCGACCCCGCCTACGCCCCCACCGCCTACGCGGCGGCCATCCAGGCCCACCCGGAGGTCGTCGGCATCGGCGGCACGGACGGCGACAGTGGCAAGGGCGCGGCCCTGGCCGTGCGCGACGCCGGGCGCGTCGGCGAGATCAAGATCGTGGCCATGGACCGCAACGAGGACATGCTGGACTTCATCGAGGACGGCACCATCTACGGCTCCGTGGTCCAGAAGAGCTACGTGGAGATGTTCCTGGCCGTGCACCTGCTCTACTGGCTCAACAACGACATCCTGCACGTGCTGCCGGACTGGCGGGCGGCGGGCGTCAACATCCTGCCGGAGCAGATCATGACCGGCGTGATGACCGTCACCCGCGACAACGTCGACCAGTTCCGTCACGAATGACCGGCGCGGCAGGAGGGGGCGTCCGGGGCGGCGTCCCCTCCTGCGGCCAGTCGCGGGCTTCGCCGGGGCGGGCGGCAGTGCAGCGCCCATCCCCCCGCCAGCCCACAAATGATTTGAGAGTGCGAACGTGCCACACAAAGAAGAACGCTATCACGTCCGTGCGCTGGATCGGGGCATCCGCATCCTTTCCCTGCTCTCCGACGGCAAACCGCGCACGCTGATGGAGTTGAGCCAGGCCCTCCCCCTGAGCAACAGCACCACCTACCGCCTGCTCACCACCCTGGTCCACCACAGCTTTGTGGAGCGCGACGAGCAGACGGGCCGGTACACGCTCGGCTTCGCCTGCCTGGAGCTGGCCCGTTCGTACCAGACGAACAACCACATCCGCAAGCTGGCCCTGCTGGACCTGGAGCGGCTGCGCGACGAGACCGGCGAGACCATCCACCTGGCCATGCTGCACGACATGGAGGTGGCCTACCTGGAGAAGCTGCAAGGGCTGCACGCCATCGGCCTGATGTCCTCCGAGGTGGGCGGGCGGGCGCTGGCCTACTGCACCGCCCTGGGCAAGGCCCTGCTGGCCTACACCGACCCGGAGCGCGTGCGGGCGCACTTCAAGAAGGCCGGGCTGCACCGCTTTACTGACACCACCATCACCGACCTGGACAGCCTGATGCACCACCTGGAGGAGGTGCGCCGTCGCGGTTACGCCTTCGACCGGGGCGAGCACGAGCCGGATGTCCGCTGCATCGCCGCCCCTATCTTCGACGCCAGCGGCGCGGTGGTGGCCGCCATCAGCATCTCCGGCCCCGCCAACCGCATGGAGCCTTTGGAGGCCAACCTGGAGCATATCGACAAGGTGCTCCGGGCAGCGCGCGAGGTCTCCCAACGCCTGGGCTATCGCCAGCCGCACCCTGATTCCAGCGGCCCTGAAAAAGGAGCAGACTGAATGCGCAAGATCATCAACCCGCGCCACAGAACCCCCGACCCCCAAATCTTGCAGGGCTTCAAGGACCTGCTCAAGATTTACAGCCCCTCCTGCGTCGTCGCCGACGCCCAGGAGCGCGCCGGGGTGATGCGCAGCTACCTGCGGCCCCTGGTTCCCGAAACCCGCTTCGTGGGGCCGGCCCTCACCGTGCGGCTGGAGCCGGGCAACCAGGTCGATTGCCTGGACGCCCTCTCCGTGGCCCAGGCCGGCGATGTCATCGTCGTCGATGCCGCCGGCGAGACCGAGACCTCCATCTGGGGCGGGCTGATGTCTGGCCTCTGCCAGATGAAGGGCGTCGTGGGCGCGGTCATCGACGGCGCTATGCGCGACACCGACGAGACCCGCGACCTGGGCTTCTTCGTCTTTGCCAGGGCCATCGTGCCCCGCTCCACCCACACGCCCTATTCCGGTCGCATGGAGCCGATTGAGATCAACGTTCCCATCCAGTGCGCCGGGGTGCTGGTCAATCCCGGCGACCTGGTGCTGGGCGACGAGGTCGGCGTGGTGGTGGTCCCGCTGGATAACGCCGCCCAGGTCCTGGAGGCCGCCCGCGCCCAGGCGGAAAAAGAGGAGCAGACGCGCGCCAAAATCCGGGAGGGCAAGACCGTGGAGGAGCTGCTGGCCGAGTTCGGCAGGCTGTGAGCCTCTCCGCGTGTCGTCGCCTGCCCCAGCCCGCTTACCCGTTGACCAGACATGACGAAAAGGATGTCCCATGACAGAAGCTGATACCCTGCGACAGGACCGCCTGCGCGAGCGCATGAAGCAGGCTGGCATCGACGCCCTCGTCTGCCGCCTGCCGGAGAACGTGCTCTACATCACCGACTACTGGCCGCATCACGGCTTTTCGGTGGCCGTGCTGCCCCAGGAGGGCAAACCCCTGCTCTTCCTGCCGGAAGTCGAGGAGGCATACGCCAAACCGGACTGGGCGGACGCCACCACCTTCGGCTGGGGCCTGCTCAAGGATGGCGACCTCTACGAGAACTACCGCCGCCTGCTCTCCCAGGCCCGCGACCGCCTGGGGCTGGCCAGGGCCACGCTGGGCGTCGAGCAGAGCTTCGAGGTCGTCGGCCCCACCTACCGCGCTGCCGAGCCGGTGGTCCCCGCCGCCCCCTGGAGCGCTCTGCTGGCGGACGTGTTCGCCACTGCCACCCTGGTGGACGCGGCAGACCTGATCCAGGCCGCCCGCGCCGTCAAGACCAGCTACGACCTGGCCAAGCTGCGCACCGCCAACGAGATCGCCGAGATGGGCATGCGCGCGTTTCTGGAGGAGCTGGAGCCGGGCATGACCGAGGTTCAGGTCGGCGCGCTGGTCGAGCACAGGATTCGCGCCGCTGGCCCCGGCCACCGGGGCGCGCGCCTGGTCCGCGCCTCGGCGGAGGTGGGGGCCGGTCCGGAGGGCAGCGCCCGCGCCACGCTGCTCGTCCCCTCCACCACCTACACCATCCGGGAAGGCGACCTGGTCATGGTGGAGCTGGCCACCGTGGTGGACGGCTACTGGTCCGACCTCACCTACAACGCCGTGGCCGGGGGGCAGCCCACCGGGCGCCAGCGCGAGGTCTACAACGCCGTGCTGGAAGCCCAACAGGCCGCCGCCGCCCGCATGAAGGCGGGGCAGTCCTTCGCCGCCCCAGATGACGCCGCCCGCCAGGTGCTCACGGCGGCTGGCCTGGGCGACTACTTCGTGCACATCACCGGCCACGCCGTCGGTTTCCGCTACCACGAATTCATCCCCTTCCTGCTGCCGGGGATGCAGGGGACCCTGGAGGCGGGCATGGTCAGCAGCGTGGAGCCGGGCGTCTACATCCCCGGCTGGGGCGGCATCCGCATCGAGGACAACGTGGCCGTCGGCCAGGAGGGGCCGCTCTTCCTCTCCACCCCGCGCCAGCCCTGGTGACGGCTTCGCCCCGCCCGGCCCATGATCGGTGAAGCAGAAGCAAGGAGAAAAGGAACCCATGCGACTCAAAGACCGCGTTGCCATCGTCACCGGTGCCGCCAAGGGCATCGGCTGGGGGATCGCCACCGTCTTTGCCAGGGAAGGCGCTAAAGTGGTGGTGGTGGACTGGGACGCCGAAGCGGGCCAGAAGACCGCCGCCCAGATCAACGAGTCCGGCGGCGATGCCCTCTTCGTCCACTGCGACGTTTCCAACGAGGAGCAGGTCAGGGCCATGATCCAGGCCACGCTGGACAAATACGGGCGCATCGACATCCTGGTCAACAACGCCGGCATCGGCGTCTACAAGACGGTCACAGACGCCACCAGCGAGGACTGGGACAGGTGCCTGGCCGTCAACCTCAAGGGCGCCTTCCTCTGCTCCAAGTACGCCATCCCCCACATGCAGCAGGTCGGCAAGGGGGCCATCGTCAACATCTCCTCGGTCCACGCCTACGCCAACGTCAACGGCACCTCGCCCTACGCCGCCTCCAAGGGTGGCATGACCGCCCTCACCCGCGCCATGGCCATGGACTACAGCCCGACCATTCGCGTCAACGCCATCGCCCCCGGCTGGGTGCTCACCCCCCTCATCCAGAGCATCTTCGATAGCTACCCGGACCCGGCGGAGCAGCAGCGCCTGGTGGAGCAGCGCCAGGTGATGAAGCGCATCGGTCGCCCGGAGGATATCGGCTACGCGGCGGCCTTCCTCGCCAGCGACGAGGCCTCCTTCATCACCGGGACGCAGTTGTTTGTGGATGGCGGCCTGACCGCCCAACTGGAGAGCTGGTGAGCGCCACGCGCCAGCCGCCTTTCCGCCCGACGTGCCTTGTGACGAGCTTGCCAGGAGGTGAAACGGTCCCAATCTATCCCGGTTTCCTTTCCCGTCCGATGCCGACTGCTTTAGCCAGATTTCAAGGAGGCATTTAAAATGAAGTATCGCACATCGCTTGTTTTGCTGGTCGTCCTTTCCGTGCTGGCCCTCGCTTCCTCCACCCTGGTGCTTGCCCAGGGCGACGGCGAGTATCACGCCCCGCCGCCCGCCTATGACCCCGTGCCGCTGGCCGAGGGCGCGCAGGCCGATTGCGCCGCCGTGGCCTGGGAGGAGGGAACCACCCCGCGTATCGCCTACATGCCGCCCGCCACCGAGTTCAACTACTACATGGCTATCGGCGCGGGCATCGAGGATAAGGCCGCCGAGCTTGGCGTGGAGACCTTCATGCTCGCTCCGCAGAGCGGCTCCGACATCGCCGGTCAGATGGGGATGATCCAGGACGTGCTCACGCAGGACGTGGACGCCATCATCCTCTCCACCCACGACGAGAACGCCGCTGCCCCGCTGGTGGAGCGGGCTGTTGACTCCGGCGTCGCCGTGATCATCGTCAACTCGGACATCCCCAACTTCCCCACCCCCGTGCACGGCGTGGTCGGCTACAGCCAGCGCGGTGGCACCTTCAACCTGGGCCTCTATGCCGCCGGTCGCGTGGCGGGCGTGGCCAAGGTCGGCGTGCTGGAAGGGCTGCCCGGCTACCACTCCACGGAGCGCATCGGCGGCTTCCTGGATGCCTTCGCCACCTTCCCCCAGATGGAAGTGGTGGCCACCCTGCCCACCGCCTGGAACGTCGAGACCGGCAATGAGGCCATGATGGACATGCTGCAAGCCCATCCGGAGATCGAGATCGTCGTCACCGCCAACGACTACATCGCCATCGGCGCGGCGCGCGCCGCCCAGGCCCTGGGCCGCGACGACCTGCTGATCTACGGCAACGACGGCGACACCACCGGCCTGGAGGACATCGCCGCTGGCCGCTGGACGGCCACCGTCAACACCACGCCCTTCGTCATGGGCCAGGTCGTCCTGCAGGTCACCATGGACTGCCTGAACGGCGTCTATCCCGGCGGCTGGACGGAGACGCCCACCGTCGTGGTCGATCAGTCCAACGTGATGGAGTACATCTGCCGTCCGGAGACGCTCTACCCGCCGCTGGCCGGGGAGTACGACTGCCCGTAAGCGGCTTCCCGTATACGCATCGTTGCCCCGGCCACGGGGAGGCTCCTGTGGCCGGGGCCAGCCTCACGGAAACGCCTATGAACCAGCAACCGCCGCCCCTCTGGGAGCTGCGCAACATCTCCAAGTCCTTCTACACCGTGCAGGCCCTCAAAAACGTCTCCTGCACGCTGGTGGAAGGCGAGGTCCACGCCCTGCTGGGCGAGAACGGCAGCGGCAAGTCCACCCTCGCCAAGTGCCTGGCCGGGGCGCACCAGCCCGATTCCGGCCAGATGCTCCTGCGCGGCAGGCCGGTCACCTTCCACCATCCCCTCGACGCCCGCGAGGCCGGGGTCGCCACCATCTACCAGGAGTTCTCCCTCGTCCCCACCCTCACCGTGGCCGAGAACGTCTTCCTGGGGCGGCAGCTCCGCCGGTCCGCCCTCGTCATCGACTGGGACGCCATGCGGCAGCAGACCGTCCACACCCTGCAACGCCTGCAGATTCACATCGACCCCGACGCTGTGGTCAAGGAGCTTTCTGTGGCGGAGCAGCAACTGGTGGAGATCGCCAAGGCCATCTCTTTGGACTCCACCCTGCTCATCATGGACGAGCCGACAGCGGCCCTGGGCCTGGCCGAGACCGAGCGCCTGCTGCAACTGATCAAGCGGCTGGCCGCCCAGGGCAAGGCCATCCTCTACATCTCCCACCGCCTGGACGAGGTCTTCAAAGTGGCCGACAGAGTCACCATCCTCAAGGATGGCAACCTGGTCGCCACCCGGCCCCTCGCCGGGCTGCGCATGAACGAGGTCGTGCGCATGATGGTGGGGCAGGATATCGAGCAGCACTACCCCAAGGTCGTCAACACCCGGCCAGAGGTCTGCCTGGAGGTCGAGGACCTGGCCACCGAGCGCGGCGTCAACGGCGTCAGCTTCACCATTCACGCCGGCGAGGTGCTGGGCCTGGGCGGCATGGTCGGCTCCGGGCGCACCGAGATCGCGCGGGCGCTCTTCGGGCTGGATAAGCATACCAGGGGCCGCGTCCGCCTCTACGGCAGGCCCGTGCGCTTCTCCTCCCCCACGGAGGCCATCGCCCACGGCGTCGGCCTCATCCCGGAGAACCGCAAGGCAGACGGCCTGTTCTTCAATTTCGACGCCCCGCCCAACATCACCCCCGCCCGGCTGGCAGAGCTGCTCTCCGGCCTCTTCCTCAACCTGGGCCGCGAGCGGCAGGTGGGCGCGGAGTTCGTGCGCCGGCTCAACATCACCCCCACCGCCCTGGAGAAGTCCGTGCGCTACCTCTCCGGCGGCAACCAGCAGAAGGTTGTGGTCGCCCGCTGGCTGTTCTCCCGCGCCCGGCTGCTGATCCTGGACGAGCCGACGCAGGGCATCGACGTGGGGGCCAAGCTGGACGTGTACGAGGTCATCAACGAGCTGACCGCCCAGGGGATCGGCATCCTCCTCATCAGCTCCGACTATCCTGAGCTGCTGGCCATGAGCGACCGCATCGCCGTGGTGCGCGATGGCCGCATCCTCCATATCGCGGAGGCGGGCCAGTTGAGCGAATACCGGTTGTTGGCCATCGCCTCCGGCGCGGAGGCGGAAGCAGTGGGCGCAGAGCCGGGCAGCACCACGCAACGGGAGGCAGGCATTCACCATGGCTAGTATCGGCAGGTTCCTCCGTTCTACCCTGACCAGTGTGGCCGGGCCGCTGGCCGCCCTGGTGCTGGCGGTGATCGTGGTCAGCCTGACCACCGATCGCTTCCTGACGCCCCAAAACCTGTCCAACGTGTCCTTGCAGGTCAGCAGCGTGGCCATCGCCGCCATCGGCGCCACCCTGGTCATCCTCACCGGCGGCATCGACCTGTCCCCCGGCGCTGCCGTGGCCCTGACCAGTTGCAGCCTGGCCATCCTGGCCAAGAACATGGGCATCCCGGTGCCCATCGCCGTTGCGCTGGTCCTGCTGCTGGGGGCCTTCCTGGGCTTTGTCAACGGCTTCTTCAGCACCTACGGGCGCATCCCCTCCTTCGTGGTCACGCTCGCCACCATGAGCGTCTACCGGGGGCTGGCCTTCCTCATCACCAACGGCTCCCCCATCTTCTCCATATCGCCGGACCTGGAGCCGTTGTTCTACGGGACCTTCCTGGGCCTGCCGCTGCCCTTTTACTACGTCGTGGTCCTCTACCTGCTCACCCTGGTCTTCCTGCGCTACACCATCCCCGGACGGGCCATCTACGCCGTCGGCGGCAACGAATCGGCAGCGCGGCTCTCCGGCATCCACGTCAACCGCACCCGGCTGCTGGCCTTCATCCTGGCCGGGCTGACGGCGGCCATCGCCGGCGTGCTCACCACCGCCCGCCTGGACTCCGGCTCGCCCAATTACGGCGTCGGCACGGAGCTACAGGCCATCGCCGCCGCCGTCATCGGCGGGGCCAGCCTCACCGGCGGCCACGGCAACATCGTCTCCACCCTGTTCGGCGCGTTGACCGTTGCCGTGGTGCAGAACGGCCTCAACCTCAACATCGTGCCCTCCTCATGGCAGGAGATCACGCTGGGGGGCATCATCGTGCTGGCCGTGGGCATCGACATGTGGCGGGCCGCCATCAGCCATCGGGCCTCCCAGGTGGTGGCCCTGCTCCGGCTCCGCCGGGGGTGACCCCCGTCCGCCGACGCCGCCCCCTGGGCAGCGGCGCGGCTGATTTCCGTCGTTTGATTCTGTTTGTGCGGCATCTGGTAGAGAGGCAGGGAAAGCATGTACACACACGGTAGAAAGCGCGGCTGTCGCATCAGCCTGGACTACACCTACAAGGGGATGCGGGTCGCCTACCTGGCCAACGACCTGCTGCGGGTGGGTGTCCTGCTGGACAAAGGCGCGGACATCTTCGAGTTCACCTACAAGCCCCGCGACCTGGACTTTATGTGGCAGTCTCCCATCCCCATGCGCAGGCCCTTCGTCGCCACCAGCGCGTTGCCAGAAGGGGCCTTCCACGATTACTACTACGGCGGCTGGCAGGAGGTGCTGCCCTCGGCGGGCTGGGCCTCCGAGCCGTACCAGGGGACCTACCAGGGCCTGCACGGCGAGGCCTCCCTGCTGCCCTTTGAGGCGCTCGTCGCCGAGGACACGCCCGAAGGGGTCACCCTCAGGACGGCGGTCCGGCTCTACCGCTCCCCCCTCACCCTGGAGCGCACCATGTCGCTGCGGCGTGGCCTGCCCGCCCTGTTCATCCGGGAGCGCCTGGTCAACGAATCGGTGGGCGAGTTCGCCATCATGTGGGGACACCACCCCGCCTTTGGGGAGCCGTTCCTGGACGAGAACTGCGTGGTGCAGGCCCCGGCGGCCAAGGTCGAGGTGCTGGCCTACCATCGCAACGGCCTGTGGGAGCCGGGCGGCGACTACGACTTCCCCCAGGTCAGGAACCGCCGCTCCGGCAAGCTGGAGGACATCACCCGCGTGCGGCCCCGCTCCACCCGCTCGGTGGACGTGGTCTTCTTCAAGGAGCTGGCAGAGGGCTGGTACGCCCTCACCAACCCGGAGCTGGGCGTGGGCTTCGGCATGGCCTGGGATGCCGACCTCTTCAAGGTCCTGTGGATGTGGCAGGTCTACGGCGGCCACGACGACTATCCCTGGTATGGCCGCACCTACAACTGCGCCCTGGAGCCGTTCACCAGCTACCCGCCCGCCGGCGTCGGCAACGCCATCCAGAACGGCACGGCCTACATCATGCAGCCGGAGGAAGTGATCGAGACCGACCTGGTCGCCGTCGCCTATGAGGGGCGCGGCGTCAAACGGATCACCCGCCAGGGCCAGGTGGAGCAGTAGCGGGCATCGTGGCGCGCCCGGCGGCCCGCCGGGGCGGCGCGGCCCCTGCATGGCTGTTACGCAGTTGGCTGAGCAGTTATTGCGGTTGTTGAAGGAAAGGAAAAAGGACGGGCTGCCGTTTCCAGCGCAAAACCGCTGCCACCTGTTGACCTGAGCCTGCCGAGCCATGGCTCTCGGCAGCGACCCCCTGCCTGGGTCCTGTCTCCCGGTCACTGGCGCGCCCCCTCGCCCCGGCCCCGCTCCATGCCAGTGACCTGTTTTGTTGCCACGCCGGGCAGGCCGGTGACCAGCCGCTCCGTCGGCCCCGGCAGGGCGGCGGCGGCCCCTGGCAGGCGCGCAGCCAGACCCGATCTCAGGCTCGCCGCCGGGCGAGCGTGGCAAGTGATCAGGAGGATACCATGTCTGAAGTCCCCCTTTTTGACATCATGAGCGACCCCCTCCCCTGGGACCCTGCCCACGGCCCCGTCTTCGTGACCTTCGGGGAGGTGATGGTGCGCGACACCCCCGCCGACAACGAGCGCCCGGAGCGCACCCGCCTGGTGCACCTCTCCATGGCGGGCAGCGAGTACACCCTGGCCCTGGGCCTCAGCCGTCTGGGCGTCCCCAGCGGCTACATCACCCGCGTGCCGGATAACCCCTACGGCCATGCCGTCCGCAACATCGCCCGCGAGCACGGCGTCAACACCGACCACTTCGTCTGGGCGCCCAAGACCGAGCCTATCGGGCGCTTCATCTACGAGATCGGGCGCACCCCACGCCGCAATGTGGGCGTCTATCAGCGCATGTACTCGGCGGCCTCCCGCCTGGATGCCGGTATGGTGGATTGGAAGCACGCCCTGCGCGGCGCGCGCCTCTTCCACACCTCCGGCATCACCTTCGGCCTGGCCGCCCACAGCCGCTACCAGCGCAACTACAACTACGAGGCCTTCCAGGAGGCCGTCGCCAGCAAGCCGGAGGGCTGCCTGGTGGGCCTGGACTTCAACTACCGCGCCACGCTGTGGTCGCCGGAGCAGGCCCTGGAGGTGATGACCCCCGTCGTCACCGATCACGTCGATGTGCTCATCACCACCATCGAGGACATGGCCCTGCTCTACAACATCGACTGCGGCCAGTATTCCGCCCGGCAGATCGTGGACGGCGATATGGGCCATATCGAGGACGACGACATCAAGGCCTTCGCCCAGCAGGTGATGGACATGTTCCACGTCCGCATCGTCGCCATCACCATCCGCTACCCGGACAGCTTCGAGCAGCACCGCTGGGAATCGGCGGCCATGGACAACCAGGGGACCTTCTTCCGCTCCCCAGCCGTGCGGCCCATCACCCTGTGGGACCGCCTGGGCGGCGGTGACACCTGGAACGCCGGGTTCTACTACGGCCTGCTCACGGAAGACTTCGGCGGCCAGGGCGTCCGCAAGGGCGTGCTGGTGGGGGACGCCGCCACCCGCCTCAAGCAAACCCTGATGTTCGACCTGCCCATCGTGGACAAGAGCGAGGTGCAGGCCCTCATGAAAGCCGACGTGCAGGGCGGCGGCAAGCGCACCGCCCGCTAGGCGCGCCAGCCGTCCCCCACAGCGTCCCACAAGTTTAGAAGCGTTTGAAAAGAGAAAGAGAGGGGAAAGTGGAAAAAGCGGAAAAACTGGCCCTCATCCGGCGGACCGGCGTGATCGCCATCATGCGCGCCCAGTCCTCCGATCAGTTGATCGCGGCGGCAGAGGCCATCAAAGCGGGCGGCGTGCAGGTCATCGAGGTCACCATGACCACGCCCGGCGCGCTGCAGGTCATCACCCAGGCCACCGCCAAATTCGGCAGCGAGGTGCTCTTTGGGGCGGGCAGCGTGCTGGACGCCGAGACGGCCCGCGCCGCCATCCTGGCCGGGGCGGATTTCATCGTTGCCCCCATCCTCAACCTGGACATGATCGCCCTCTGCAACCGCTACAGCGTCCCCGTCGTGCCCGGCATCTACACCCCCACGGAGGCGCTCACCGCCTGGCAGGCCGGGGCGGACATGGTCAAGCTCTTCCCGGCCAGCGTGGGTGGCCCGGACCTGGTCAGGGCCATCCTGGCCCCGCTGCCCCAGCTCCAGATCGTCCCCGTCGGCGGCGTCGATCTGGATACCGCAGCCGACTTCATCCGCAGCGGGGCGGCGGCCCTGGGCGTGGGCAGCAGCCTGATCAACCAGAAGCTGCTGGACAAAGGCGACATGGCCGAGCTGACGCGCCGCGCCGCCGCCTTCGTCGAGCAGGTCCGCCTGGGGCGGGGCGCTTGAGGGTGGGGGGAGCGCCTGCCCCGCAGGCCCGCCGGAGGGGCCGGCTGGCTCCCCGGCAGGCCTGTGGCCCCGGCTGTCCGCGCCTACAGCCGCTTCTCGAACGCCATGTAGTCCTGGAACACCTGCTGGTTGTTGGCCGGGCTGACCTCCTTGACGTTGGGCGAGACGAAGATGCGCTCCGGCGTCTTGCCCAGCCGGACCAGCTCGCCGGTCATCTCCGCCAGCAGCGCCATGGAGATCGCCACCGCCGCCAGCGTGGAGCTGGCCCCCACCTTCTCCGGGCGGCCCTCCACCGGGATCAGCGCGTCCTCCGGCGGGCAGCAGTTGTCGATGACGATGTCGGCGATGTCGTGCAGCGCTTTGCCGGAGGAATGGGTCGGCTGGTTGGTCGCGCGGTTGGCGGCGCAGGTCACCCCCACCACTGTCAGCCCTTTCTCCTTGGCCGCCAGGGCCATCTCCACCGGCGCGGCGTTAAGCCCCCCGTGGGAGTAGATCAGCATCGTGTCGCGCGCGTCCAGGTGGTGGGAGAGCAACACCTGCTGGACGTAGCCCTCCGTGCGCTCCAGCCACAGCAGCTCCCGCGCCCCGCCCGGCCCCGTGATGCTGAACCACATCAGCCGGGGGTCCATGATCGGGTGCAGCCCCACATAGGCCCCGTAGCGCGGGAAGAGGTCCAGCACCGGGATCACCGAGTGGCCGGAGCCGAACAGGTGCACGGCCCGCCCCGCCGCGATGGAGGCCGCCCCGGCCCTGGCCGCCTGCTGGATGGCCTCCATCTGGGTGCGCTCGATTTCTTCCAGCAACTGAACCGCTTTTTGCAGGTACTCACGGGCAGACATGGCGTGATTCTCCTTGTTGTTCAAAGGCGCAGATGGGCCGCGTAGGCGGCCCCCAACAAACCGGCTTCCTCCCCCAGCGTGGAGCTGACGATGGGGATGTCCCGTGTGGAGACCGGCTGTGCCCAGCGCCCGACCGCCTCCCGCACCGTCGCCAGCAGCAGGTCGCCCTGCTGGCCCACGCTGCCCCCCAGCACCACCACCTCCGGGTTGAGCAGGCTGATGATGGCCGAGACCCCCTGTCCGATGCTCGTCGCCGCCTCCCGCACCACCTGCCGCGCCAGCCGGTCCCCCTGGCGGGCCGCGTCGAACACCGCCTTGGCCGTCAGCCCCTTCGGCTCCAGCGTGGAGACGTGCCCCATCTGGAGCAGGTAACGCGCGCGCCGGGCGATGGCCGGTCCGGCGGCCAGGTTCTCCCAGTGGTCGGGGCCTGCCGGGCCTGCCAGCGGGAACCACCCCACCGCCCCCGCCAGCCGGTCGCGCCCCGCCCAGGGCCGCCCGTGATGTC
>FWWM01004981.1_pt1 | contig 29993 bp, 28 predicted proteins | sample 2228351 | NCBI WGS metagenome assembly FWWM01 (sample SAMEA103939774, study PRJEB20133) | metagenome | reverse complement strand
TCTTGGAGGTGGGCGGTTCGCTGTCGTCGTATGAAATCGGTGTAGTCTACCACACTCATAGCCGTCTCCTGACAACAGGATTATACCTGCCACAAGAGAGGTTAGGGTGTGGACGGCGACTGTTCCTGCTCAACAAATGAGCGCAGGGGCGTTAGAAACTCCTCTGCCGAACTCACTTGTAGTCTACCAAACGGCACTCACCAATGGCTTCTCTCGGCTGGGGGCTTCGCCAAAGAGCTCGATTATCTTCTTCCTGCGGTACTCGAAAATCTCCTCGATTCGCTTGCGTACCATCAGCGAGTTGATAAGACCATCAATAATCGGCACGGGCAGGGCGTAGTAGACCAAGTCGGTCATGTGAACACCCCCCTCAACAGGAGTGAAGGTGTGCCGATGATGCCAGAACTTGTACGGACCGAACCGTTGCTCGTCCACGAAAAAGCGCAACGGTTCCACATGAGTAATCTCGGTCACCCAGTGCATCGGGATGTTGAACAGGGGGCTGACGGTATAGGCGATAATGATGCCCGGCTCCATCTTCTCGGGCACAGGGGTCAGAATGTCGAAGCGCATATACGGCGGAGTAATTGTCTTCAGGTTCACTGGGCTGGAAAAAAAGTCCCAAACCTCTTCCAACGGTGCAGGGATTACCTGCTCGGTTTCAAAACGAAACAGTTTCATAGGTCACCTCTTCAACAGCGGTTTCGATAGCGCCTAATTGTACCTCAATCCTGCGCCTGCCGTGTGGTACACTTTTGCTGGAGGTTATTAAGGGATGAACTACGATGTGAAGGACATCGCTCTGGCGGAACAGGGCGCGCTCCGAATGGAGTGGGCGGATAACGAAATGCCCGTATTGCGCCTTATTCGCCAGCGATTTGAGCAAGAGAAGCCCCTTAAGGGCGTTCGTATCGCCGCGTGCTTGCATGTGACCACCGAAACAGGCAATCTGATGCGTACCCTCAAAGCAGGGGGCGCAGAGATAGCCCTGTGTGCCTCGAACCCACTCTCTACCCAGGACGACTTGGCTTCAGCGTTAGTAAAATATGAAGGGATTTCGGTGTTCGCTATCAAAGGCGAAGATAAAGAGACCTACTATAAACATATCCACCAGACCTTAGATATCAAGCCCCATATCACGATGGACGACGGGTGTGACCTCGTGTCCGTGTTGCATACCGACCGACGGGAAGGGCTGGAGACGGTGATTGGTGGAACCGAAGAGACTACAACAGGCGTCATTCGTCTGCGCGCGATGGCGAAGGATGGCGTGTTAGCCTACCCCGTGATTGCAATCAACGACGCCTACACCAAGCACCTGTTCGACAATCGCTACGGCACAGGACAAAGCACGGTCGATGCAATCATGCGCGCTACGAACCTGCTGTTGGCGGGACGCAAGTTCGTGGTGATTGGCTACGGTTGGTGTGGGCGTGGTGTCGCCAGCCGAGCGCGCGGGATGGGCGCGCATGTGATTGTGTGTGAGGTCGACCCGCTCAAGGCACTGGAAGCGCTGATGGACGGCTTCGAGGTGATGCCCCTCAGCAAAGCCGCCCAAATCGGCGACATCTTCGTGACCGTCACGGGCAACTACCATGTCCTGCGTGAAGAGCATTTCCAGCAGATGAAGTCGGGCGCCATCGTGTGCAACACAGGGCACTTCAATGTGGAAATCGACATCCCCGCTTTGGAGAAACTCGCCACAGGCAAGCGCACCATTCGCGCCTTCGTGGACGAGTACACCCTCAGTGATGGGCGCAAAATCTTCCTGCTGGGCGAAGGGCGACTCATCAACCTTGCCGCTGCGGAAGGACACCCCGCCGCCGTGATGGACATGAGCTTCGCTAACCAAGCGCTGAGCGTGGAGTACATCGTCAAAAATCAGGGTAAACTCCCGCGCGAAGTGTTCGCAGTGCCTGCCGAGATCGACTCGCAGGTCGCACGGCTCAAACTTCAAGCGTTGGGCGTGGAGATCGACGAGCTGACCCCTGAGCAGGCGAAGTACCTCGACTCATGGGAGATGGGCACCTGAGCGGTTGGTATCCCGACGAGTTAGAGACACTTGGGCGGTGTCCCGTGTGTGAAAGCACGGCGCACTGCCTGCTTTACTCTCATCTGCGCGACAAAGTCTACAAAGGCACACCTGGCGAGTGGGACTTCTACCAGTGTGCATCGTGCGGCTGTGGTTACTTTGACCCGCGCCCCACACCCGAAGCTGTTGGCAAACTCTATGCCGAGTACTACACCCACTCCACTCAAGCCATTCCAGAGTTTCACGAGCTGAGCCTTGCGGGCAAGATTCGCCGCATCTTGGGCAACGGCTATCGAAACTACCGCTTCGGCACAAATGACCGCCCTGCCAGCATCTTGGGCGTGTTGGTGGCGATGCTGATGCCGAACTATCGCGCTCTACTCGACGCAGGGGGGCGTCATCTGCCCAAGACGAAGAGTAGCGCACGCCTGCTCGATGTCGGTTGTGGCAGTGGCGATTTTCTCCTGCTTGCCCAGCGCGCTGGTTGGCAAGCGGTGGGCGTGGAACCTGACCCCGAAGCCGTGAAAGTCGCACGCCAGCGGGGGTTGACGGTCATACAGGGCGACATCAGCGCGCTCCAGCACGAGTCGGAAGCCTACGACGGCATCACGCTGAACCATGTGATTGAGCATGTGCATCACCCCACCGAAGTCTTGCGCGCTTGCCATCGGCTGTTGCGCTCTGGTGGTTGGCTCTGGTTGGAGACCCCCAATCTGGACTCGCAAGGGCACGCACGCTTCGGCTCCGATTGGGTGGGGCTGGACATCCCACGCCATTTGGTGGTCTTCACCTACGACACCCTCATCCGCTTGCTCCAGCAAGTGGGGTTCTCGCGCATTGAGCAGTTGCCCTACTATCCGCTTTGTGAGCGCGTCTATGCGATGAGCTATGCGATAGCAACGGGTCAGTCGCCCCACCACCCACCGCCCCTGCCCCCTGAGTTGATTGTGGAAGCCTATCATGCCGAGCGCGTCGCCCGTCGTGAAGTCGCACGGCGCGAGTTTATTATGGTGCGCGCGTGGAAGTAGGAACGGTATAATCTGAGCGTGAAGCCAATCGGCATCTATGTGCATATCCCGTTCTGCCACCGTAAGTGTGGATACTGCGATTTCAACACCTATGCGATGGCAGGGGCAATCGTGGACGCCTATGTAGACGCGCTCCACCTTGAAATCGAGCGCGCCCAGTACGATGGCGAGCCTGTGGTGTCGGTCTTCTTCGGTGGGGGCACACCGACCTTCCTCTCTGGCGAGCAGTTGGTGGGTATCTTGAATCACCTGCGCAAGCGGTTCAACATCGTTCCCAACGCCGAGATTACCTCCGAAGCGAACCCTGGCAGTATCACACTGGAACAGCTCTGCCAAATGCACGAAGCAGGCTTCAACCGCCTCAGCTTGGGCGTGCAGTCGTTCGATCCCGACGAACTCAAACGAATGGAGCGTATCCATTCGCCCGACGATGTAATTGCTGGTGTGGAGATGGCTCGGCGCGCAGGTTTTACTAATCTGAACTTAGACCTTATCTTCGCCCTGCCGAACCAGACGATAGAGCGCTGGGAATCGAACCTGCGCCAAGCGATTGCACTCCAGCCCGAACACCTTTCACTCTACGCGCTGATGTTGGAGCCGAACACCCGCTTCTACCACCTCTACCAGAAAGGTTTGCTCACCCTACCTGATGAAGAGATTCAGGTCGAGATGTACCGATTGGCGCAATCGCTCACGCGTCAAGCGGGCTATGAGCAGTATGAGATATCGAACTTTGCGAAGCAGACTTACCGTTGCGTCCACAACCTGCTCTACTGGCACAACGAACCCTACTTAGGTTTCGGACCTGGTGCGGTCTCTTACTATCGTGGCGTGCGCTGGACGAACATCAAGCACCCGCGCGAGTATGTGCGACGGCTCCAAGACGGCGAGTGCCTCGTGCTGGAATCGGAGAGTCTGCAGGGCTGGGCACAAGTCGCCGAGACCCTGATGCTTCGGTTGCGCCTGTTGGACGGCGTGGACTTGCTTGAGATGGATGAGCGCTTTCGCCTGCCTGTTACCGAGCAGCATTTGCCTCTGTTCCAGCGGTTTGAAGCGCAGGGCTGGGCGCAGGTGTTCGGCACTGGGGTTCGCCCGACCGATGAAGGCTTGCTCTGGCACTCCGAGATGAGCCTGCAGATACTACAACACAGCGAGCGATGTCCCGTCCTCACTCCATAGAGCGCGCTTGGCAGTCGGAGCGCCCCCATCTTAGCCTGCGCGCGCTGGCGTCGTTATATACGCTGGGTTGGCGCGCCTACGAAAGCACCTATCGGCTCGGTTTGAAAAAGCGTTGGCGCGCCCCTGTGCCTGTGGTCGGTGTCGGCTCGCTCTGGGTGGGCGGTGTGAGCAAAACGCCCATCACCATCGCGATTGCAAAGGGTCTGACAGAGCGTGGTCTGCGTGTCGTAGTCCTCACTCATGGCTACGGCGGGACACGCTACCGACAGACCACCCTCATCGAACCCAACGAGTTCCCCTCCGCTACCGAAGTGGGCGATGAGACGCTCGAGATACGCACACTCCTGCCCGATGTGCCGATAGCGGTGGGCAAGTGGCGTGTGGAATCGGCACGCCAAGCGATTGCACGCTGGAATCCCGATGTGCTGGTGCTGGACGATGGCTTTCAACACCTCCCTTTAGCGCGCACACTCGACCTTGTCGCTCTACCCGCGTCAAAGCCGTTCGGCAACGGCTACTGCTTGCCAGCAGGTCCCCTGCGTGAACCCCCCGATGGGCTTCAGCGTGCAAGCGCGGTGCTGAGTGTCGGGGGAGAACTTTCAGAGCCTATTGGAAACTGCCCTGCCTTCGAAGTTACCATTCAGCCAAGTAGGCTAATTGACCTCCGAAACAATACAGAAAGCCCTCTGGAGGCACTTCACGAGCGTCCCGTCACGCTCATCACAGGAATCGCACGCCCCGAGCGATTCATTCAGACCCTCCAGATGCTGGGTGCGGAGATCGTGTCCACCCACCTCTATCCCGACCACCATCCCTTTCAAGCGCGTGAACTGCAAGCATTTCAGGGCAAGCGTCTAGTAATGACCCTCAAGGACGCGGTCAAAATACGCCCTCTCTTACCTGAATCGCTTGAAGCTTACACCTTGACTATCACCGCCACGCTTTCACCCGATTTTTGGGGCTGGTTTTTGCCCAAAATCTCTGGAATTAAGCAGGAGTCTTCGTAAAACTGGTGTATAATAGGACATCCTTGATAGGAGGTTCTATTATGCGGCAGAGTAAGGGTTTCACCCTGATTGAGTTGCTTGTCGTCATCGCGATTATCGCCATCTTAGCGGCGATACTCTTCCCGGTGTTCGCGCAGGCGCGCGAGAAAGCGCGCCAATCGACCTGTGGCTCTAACATGAACCAGCTCGTTAAGGCAATCCTGCTCTACTCCACCGACCACGAGTCGACCCTCCCACCGAACCGTATCGTGTTGGGACCTGGTGGTGGAGGATTGCCTGACAACCTTCGCAAAACATGGGCGTCTGTTGTTGCACCCTATGTGAAGAATAAGGATGTCTTCTTCTGCCCCAGTGCCCAGAAGTTTCCTGGATCTGGCGAAGTTGACCTGGACAACTGGGCACAACGCGGATGGCTCTCTGTTGGGTACAACACACACATCGCAGGATGGTACTGGATTGGTGGTGGTCTCCCCTCGGCAGATGAGACGATAATGGTGCCCAATCTTGCGATGCTGAAGAAGCCTGCGCAGTTCGTTCTACTTGCCGAAACGGCGAACGGTAACTCGCCCCAAATGGGAGGCAACTGCTTCGGGTTCGCAGCCGACAACAACTCCTATGGTGGATGTGAAGGTACGCCGAACTTCCGCCAAGTTATCAGTGGACTGGTGCGTAGCGGTACTGCTGGCTTCGCGCCGATTGTTGCCCGCCACAACGGAGGCTTGAACATCGCAACGGCGGATGGAAGTGTCAAGTGGCGCCGATTAGAAGCGGTCATCCCGCGCCCACCCAGCAACGCGAACTGCGCGAATCCAGAAGAGTTGCGCGATTTCAACTCCGCAAACCTGCGCTGGCTCATCTGGAATCGGTGCGTAGACTAACAGGAGGCACAGTGAATGCAAAACCTTCGAGATAACCCAATGCTTGCGGTGGGACTGTTGGTCGTGGCGGTGCTGGCGTTGGCGGTGAGCTGGTTCTTCTTTATGCGCCCCAGTACACCCGAAGTAGAGCCGATTCAGGCGCCGCCCGCACAAACAGACCCTTCGCAAGGTGGTTACTCACCCCTCTAATGGAGGCACAATCATGCGAAAAGGGTTCACACTCATAGAGCTATTGGTCGTGATTGCAATTATCGCTATCTTATCAGCGATTCTGTTTCCGGTGTTCGCCCGTGCGCGCGACTCCGCAACTCGTACGCAGTGCTTGAATAACCTCAAGCAGATTACGCTCGGTGTTTTGATGTATGCCCAAGACTACGACGAAACAATGCCATCGGCAGTGAATGTGCCCTCGGGTCCGACCGAGCCTCAAAACCCAAATCAAATGGGCACGATGCTCAACCTTTGGGTACGCAACACGATGTGCTGGGTCAATCCGAACGGCACGCTCTGTCTCAATAGCGGGAACAATGTCGCAGGCATTATCTACCAACCTCTCGGTCAGGTGATCGGAAACGCCCCCAACGCTCGCGCAGTAAATATGGGTGGGCAAATGCGCTATCCGCTCTACTTCCCGCTATTGGTCGACCCATACATTAAGGGCGGTATGACCGGTACAGCGATGCAGACCCGTAAGCAGAAGGGTATCTGGTACTGCCCTGCCGACTCGGTCACTTGGATGGGGAACGGAGGCGAGAATAGCATCTTCGAACTCACAGGTCTACGCCATTACCAAGTGATTGGACACGACTACATTTACAACACCTGGCTGGTCTACACTTATCGTGACCGCCTTCGCGGTGGGAATGCGTCGCACTGGGTGTTCAAACCGAAGACCCTTGCCGAGGTTGCGCGTCCTGCCGAAATCACGGTGGCTTTTGATGCCTTTGCGATGTGGCACGGTCAATCGCGCGGTCCGAATGGTGGTCCAATTCCTGACAACTGGAATGTCGGCTTCGTAGATGGGCATGTGAAAAACATTCCTCATCCTGTGTTTATGGACCAGCATCCTGCGGTGACAGCAGTCGGCGGTGCGGGACGTCCCATTCGCCTCAACCAAGACCCCGCCGCAAGCGACCCGAACGCCCTGTAGTCTAAACGGTAGCACAGGCATTCCTGCCTGTGCTACTTTTTCTAATTCAATCCTCGTTTGCGCGCCGATTTCCAACGGTCGTGGAGCCAGAGCCACTGGTCTGGGTAGCGACGCACATATTCTTCCAACACATCGTTCAACGCCTGCATAATGCGCTCGCTGTCGGCTTGGGTGTCGCCCGTGCTTTCGAACTCCATCGGGGGCAAGATTTCCACGCGGTGATAATCGCCCGGTAAGCGTACATTGAAAAGGGGCACTAACGGCGCGCCTGTTCGTAGGTGAAACACGGCGGGTCCTGCCACACTGCCCGCCTTCTGCCCGAAGAACTCGATGAACACATCGCCCGCATTCTGGTCAGGGAGGATGCCAACTATCTCGTTGGCGCGCAGTGCCTTCAACACAGGACGCACCGCTTGGTCGCGCATAATCACACGGTAGCCACTGCGCTCGCGCACCATCGTGATAATGTCGGTGGTGGCAGGGTCTTCGGTGTGGCGCGCAATCACCCAAATCGGGTAGCCAAGCATACACAGATAGCGCGCCATCAGTTCCCAATTGCCGAAGTGCCCTGTGATGAGCAGAACTCCCTTCCCTTTTGCCCACGCACCGTCTAAGTGTTCCAGTCCTACTACTTGGAGCCGTTTCTCTATCTCTTCTCGGCTCATCGTGGGCGCCTTCATAAACTCGGCAAGCGAGACCCCAAAGTTGCGGAACACGCGCTTTGCAGTGGCGCGCACTTGGGAGGGCGACCACTTTGGAAAGGCGCGCTGGAGGCTTTGGCAGGCGATTCGACGATAGCGTCGAGAGAGGGCATAGGCGAACAGCCCAAAACCGGCTCCGAGTCGTACTGCAGACCCCATCGGGAGCCACTGAAAGAGTTTCCAAGCGGACTTCAGTCCCCAGCGCCCTGCAGTTCTCACCAGTTTTTGACCCAGATTTGCCTTGCTCACAGCACAGAGGATACCCCATTCCCCAATTTACATCATAAAAATGGGGTATAATAGGAGGTGGAGGTTCAGCATGGAACGACGTGGTTTTACGCTCATTGAGCTGTTGGTCGTAATAGCGATTATCGCCATACTGGCGGCGATACTGTTCCCTGTTTTCGCCCAGGCACGCGAGAAGGCGCGTCAGACGATGTGTCTCAGCAACAACAAGCAGATTGGTCTTGCAGCGATGATGTATCTGCAGGACTACGACGAGGTGTTTGTCCCCTCCGAGATTGCGATGCCTGCACCTGCGGGATTCTGCGGTGTGAACAACTATGACGGAGTTTGCACTTCAATCGGCTATCTCTACTGGCTCCAGCCCTACTCGAAGAGCAATCTCTACTCCCGATGTCCCAGCGCCAAAGCGACACCTCAAGGGCAACCGGGTACAGCGGAACACCGCTTGAACTGTGAGGGGCGAATCGGGTATGGCGCAGCGTACCCGTCCCCTGCAGGCTATGTATGGGGATGTGGCAACCCTTGGTCGGTTCCAAGCAAAAACTTGGCGCAGTTAGAAAAGCCCGCAAGCCATGTGTTTGCGATGGATGCCGTGCCTGATGGGACGAGTAGCTACAATCTGTGGCTAACGCGTAGCTTGTACATGAATGTGGTCTACTCGCCCTTCCCCACAGCACAGGGAGTGATGTCGGGAGCGCCATTTCACCAGCGACCACACGGGCGCCACCAAGGCTTAGTGGTCGTAGTCTACGCCGATGGACATGTGAAGACGACCCCGTTCGAGCAGCTCTACGGGCTTCCAGAGAAAGAGTGTGAGCGGGATAACAACACCTACTGCTCTCGGATCGACCTGGACCCGAACCAATATCCCCAACTCTGGGAGAAATGGCAGTAATGGCTTTATGCTAATGCTAAAACTTAGGGAGTGGGGGTTCGTCCCCACTCCCTGTTTTTCATTCTGCTCCCCAGAGGACTACGCTTTATCACCGCGCCGTCGCAAGAAGGCGGGGATGTCCAAGTCTTCGGATACGGTGGGTTTGCGCTCAGGGATGCGTGGCTCTTGAGGTGCGGTTCGGGGTGGCTGAGGCTGAACCCCTCGTGCGCGAGCGTAGCTGGGGTCAATCACTGGCGTAGGCTCTGGCGCTGGCAGAGGCTCTTGTGCCACGACAGCGGTCTTGCTCGGCTCGGCATTAATTGGGAAGCCTGTTGCCAGCACCGTGACCTGTACCACTTCGGTCATTTCGGGGGCGAACACATGCCCAAAGATGATGTTGCCCTCGTCGGGATCGACCATCTGGTAGAGCATATCCATCGCCTCTTGTATCTCGTGAATGCCAACATCTTCGCCAGTGGTGATGTTGACCAGCATTCGGGTCGCACCGTGGATAGAGGTCTCCAGTAGTTTGCTGGTGGTCGCTTCGCGAACTGCCTGCACCATTCGCTGTTCGCCTGTGCCCTTGCCGATGCCCATCAGTGCTGTGCCAGCGTCGTTGAAAATGGTGCGCACATCCGCGAAGTCCACATTGATATAACCAGGCTTCTGGATGATGTCCGAGATACCCTGCACCCCACTACGAAGCACATCGTCCGCCATTCGGAACGCTTCGGTCATGGTGGTGGTACGGTCGGACACATCGATGAGACGCTGGTTGTGAACCACGATCATCGCGTCGACATACTGCTTCAGGGTTTCCGCACCTTCTTCTGCAATTTTACTGCGGCGGGGACCTTCGAACTTGAACGGTTTGGTGACGACCGCGATGGTCAGCGCGCCCAGTTCTTGGGCGATTTCGGCGATGACCGGCGCGGCGCCTGTTCCTGTTCCGCCCCCTAAGCCTGCAGTGATGAAGACGAGGTCAGCCCCTTCCAACACTTTACGGATTTCGTTTCGGCTCTCCTCGGCGGCGCCTCGTCCGACATTCGGGTCTCCACCCGCCCCCAGCCCGCGGGTCTTGTTCACACCGAGTTGCATCCGCACAGGTGCTTTCGACTGGTTGAGGACTTGTGCGTCGGTGTTCATCGCAATAAACTCCACGCCTTGCAGTCCGACTTCGATCATGCGGTTGACGGCGTTGCCACCGCCACCGCCCACGCCAACCACTTTGAGCGTCGCTTGCAAGGGTGCCGATGATTGCTCTTCCTCCTGATGATGAATTGCTCGTTCCTTAGCCATGGTCACACTCCTTATTCGCTGGGTGCCTAACGATTCCTTCTGAGAAAAGTCTTGAAATTACGAACGATTCGTTCCCATAGTTTTGCAATAACTGCAGGTTGCTCATAAGTATCGAGGCATTCGTAGCCATACAACGCCAGCCCAACGGCTGTGGAGTAGGTTGGGTGCTGGTAGGCTTCCGATAGCCCCATCAGATTGGGTTGAGGTGCGCCAACACGCACAGGCAGTGGACCCAGCACTTGGCGCCCCAGTTCCGCTGTGCAGGGCAGGCAAGCACCGCCCCCAGTGAGTACAATCCCGCCTGTCAAGCGGTCATAGAGTCCAGACCGCTCCAGTTCCTCCTGTGCTTTTTCGAGTATCTCGCGCATCCTCTCCTCAATCACTTCGGTGAGCAAGCGTCGTGGGACGCGTCGCTCTTGGTGGGTTCCCATCTCGCGATAGGTCACCACCTCGGTATCGGGCACGCGCTCCGCAAGCGCACACCCATACTTCTGCTTCAGGTTCTCCGCCTCCTCCACGCTACTGAGGCGGAACATCAGATAGATGTCTCGCGTGACATTCATCCCGCCGAGTGGGACAACGCCCGTGTAGACGAGATTGCCCTCTGCGAAAACGGCGACATCGGTCGTGCCCCCACCGATGTCAATCAGTGCCACCCCGACCTCGCGCTCTTGTGGAGTGAGGACGGCTAATCCTGAGGCATACGGCTCTAAGACTAACCCCTTTACCTGCAGGTCGGCGCGCTCTACACAACGGCGCACATTCTGCAGAAAGGTCAAGCCACCCGTTATCAGGATACCCTCCGCACGGATATGAGAGGCACTCATGCCGAGAGGGTTAAGGATACCCGACTGCCCGTCCAAAGTATACTGACGCAGAAGCACATGGAGCAGTTCGCGGTCGGGTGGCAGGTGTACTTGCTGAATGAAGGTACGCAATCGCTCTAAGTCCTCTTCGGTTACCTCGCGGTCGGGGCGGGTGATGGCGATTTCGGCTTGGCGTGGGATTGCCTCGATGTGTGCGCCCGTAACCCCCACGAACACCTCGTGGATAGGCACATCGCCCATCGCCTGCGCCTCTTGCACGGCTTTCTGAATGGCGTGGACGGTCTGCTCCATATCGACGACCTGTCCCTGCCGTAGCCCCCGACACGGGCTGACACCGACACCAACGACATGAACCGACTGGTCGGGCTGTACCTGCACCGCCAGACAGCAGACCTTCGTCGTGCCGATGTCGAGCCCCGTGATAACTGTCATCCGCGTTGCCTCTTCAGTGAGAACTGATTGAGATAGTAGCGCCGTATCAGCGATAGGTTGAGAAACATTCGTCCGCCAAGCGTCACGACCGCCGCCAGAAACAGGTCGACGCCGATTCGGTCGCCCAAATAGGCTAAAAGCGATGCCAGCAGAGCGTTCACGATGAAACCAGAGACGAATACATCGGGGTGGAACCGCCCCTCCAGTGCAGAGCGCCAACCCCCGAACGCCGTGTCCAACCCTGCCAGCGCTGCAAGCGAAAGATAAGGCGCCCACTCGGCTGGAATCGGAATATCCAGCACCAAGTAGGTAACCACTAAACCGAGCACCAAACCCAGCAGACCGACCGCAATCATCAGGAACCTCCCTCCGAAGTCACAGGTTGTGCATAGCGAAAGCGCGTTGAACCCGAAAAGGCGGGCACACGCACCTTTTCGTGCCGTTTGATTTCCACCATTTTGGGGTCTACCTCTAAGATGTCGGCTAACACACCGCCTGGGGTCAGGAGCGCGCCCTCCAACGTTTGCGGGTCGCCGATTGCCAAAATGGTGAACGGGGACGCCATTTTGACATCGTTGATGTAGATGACGGGACCTACACAGCGGATGCCCGTGCTGGCAACGATGCGCTGCCCGTTGATGCTAACCGCCTCCGCTCCCGACTGGCGCAGTTCGTTGACCACTCGGAGCAGGTCATAATCGTGGATGATGAACAGGTCGGGCAAGACCGACTCGACCGAACCTGGTGTCGGTTTGCGTGTGCTATCGCGCAGGACGAGCTCGATGCCTGGACCTTCTACCTCCACCAAGCCTGCGAGCATCTTGGCTTCTTGGAGGCTTGCGTTGAGCAGTTCGGTCTGCTTCGTGCCAGAAGCGAGCGCATTCTCCAAGTCGGTGGTACGCTGGCGCAGTTGTCGGATTTCCTCTTCCAACTGTTCGACCGCCCGTTTCTCCTGCAGGTAGGCGCGCGTCAGCTCGGGTAGGCGTGCGCTGGGGAGTTCCGCCGTTTGAATCCGAAACTGCGCTTTGAGCGCAATCGCCACTAAAACGCCCACCACCATCCAAACCAGAAAGAAGGTGACCATCTGTGTTGTCTTATTGTTCATTGTTCACCCCCTATAGGATTACTACGAAACCGAATAGCAGGCGCTTTAGGGCTTTTGAGATCGATATAGAGCCACTGGCGGAGTTCGTCGGAGGGGGCTTCGAGAAGCTCCCTAATCACCGCTACCTGTTCGCGCCACTGGAGCGCATCTCCCAGACGCACTTGGAGGCTCTGGGCAGGCGTGGATGCACGACGCAGTTGAAGTACCTGCGCTCCCTCTGGATACAAATCCAGTTGGACGCGCTGAAGGCGCGGGTCGCCTGAAAGCGCTCGCACCACCTCATAGGCGCGCCGCATCTCGCCTGAACGAATCGAACCATCGGAAGGCATCATCTGGGTCTCCAGCACACGAATCGTGCCAATAGGCTCTTGGGGTAAATCGTTCGGCGCGGTGAAGACGAATCCTGCGGGGTCGATATATTTTTTCTCGGATTGCGGTGCGCGAATCTCCACAAGACCCTGACGCGGCTGAAGCCGTATCTGAGCGGTGCTTGGGCTGAGCCGACGCCACTCGGCTTTTTGAATCCAACTGTACTGCTGGACCCCCTGCTCAAAGGCGCGCGGTGTTGGCGCCTCGGTATAGAGACGCTGTATCTCCTGCAAAAGCGTTCCCTGAACCGAAGCAGGTGCGCCCACCACTTGAATCGACTGCAGGCGCGTGCGGGGCGAGAACCAAAGGCTCAATCCCAACACCGTTAGAACCGAGAAGAGCAGAAGTGTTTCTACATGGCGTGCCACGAAACGCATCCAAACAGGGGCAGGACGATTGACGCGCTTGGGTTTGAACCGCCTCTTCCTCTCAGGGGGGGCAATGTGGCGAACCACGCCCCCCGGCTCCCGAAAGAGGGTCGGGTTCGGCGGTGTCGTCAATCGGACACGCTTGCCTTGCGGTCGCTTCAGGGTCTTCACACGCTCTCTAACGCCTCCTCTATCAAGCGGTTGATAAGTTGCTCGAACGAGATACCCACCGCCTCGGCACTGCGTGGCAGGAGTGAGGTGGGAGTTAGACCAGGAATGGTGTTCACTTCCAGAATGTAGGGCGTGTTCTCGTGGACAATCATATCCACTCGGCTCATCCCACGACAGCCCAAAGCGAGATGCGCCGACACCGCCACATCCTGAACATGCGCCAGAACCTCAGGTTGTAAGCGAGCAGGCACAATCTCTTCCGTTGCGCCGGGCACATATTTAGCGTGGAAATCGTAGTATCCGCTCATCGGTACAATCTCGACGGGCGGAAGGGCTTCGGGCTGTCGTGTGCCCAGCACGGGCACCGAGACCTCCACACCCTTGATGAGTTCCTCCACCAGCACGCTGGTATCGAATGCCAACGCCTTGCGAATGGCGCGCTCTAACTGGTTCCACTCCCACACGCGCGTTGTGCCGAGCGTGGAACCACCCTGATTCGGCTTCACGATGAGAGGCAGTGCCAGCGCAGACTGCACACGCACCAGCGTCTCGAACTCGTAATCCGAGACCAACAGCCCATTCGGCACGGTTAGCCCAGCGTCGCGCAGGACAATCTTCGAAGCGTGCTTGTTCATCGCCAGCGCGCTCGCCAACACGCCCGAACCCGTGAACGGGATGCCGAGCAGTTCAAGCAGTCCCTGTACCGCACCATCTTCACCGTGACGCCCGTGAAGCACAATCAGGGCTAAGTCGGGGCGCGGGTTCAACAGCAAGTCCTGCAAGCCCCAGACGCCCTCCTTGCCCTTGACGAGCGCGGGGTCTACAGGGATGGCTTCGTAGCGGTTTGGGTCTAACACCTGCATCACGCGATGTCCCGACAGGAGCGACACATCGCGTTCGGGCGAGTCGCCCCCCATCAGCACGGCGATACGCAGTTTGCGTTCTACACAGCGGCGAATGCGGGGGTACGCGCCACCCTCTAGCCTTTGCAGAAGCAAGGGCGCGACCAGCTCTACATCGCCCGCGCCCATCGTGACGACCACATCGCCCGGTTTTAGGTGGGGAAGCAGGCGCGCCGGAATCTGTTCCTTCACGGGCACATAGAGCGTCGGCGGGGCGTCTTCACGCTCCAAGATGCCGTCCGCAAGCAGGGCAGAACTGATGCCCGGTATCGGTCGCTCACGCGCAGGATAGATGTCGGTGATGACCACGAAATCGGCTCTGGCAAGGCTCTCAATCAGTCCATGTAGTTGGTCGCGCGTTCGGCTGTACAGGTGGGGCTGATAGATAAGCACGAGCCTGCGATTGGGGAACTTCTGACGCAGGGCGGAGAGTGTGGCGCGGATTTCGGTGGGATGGTGCGCATAGTCGTCCACAATCGTGATACCCGCCACCTCGCCCACAACCTCCTGACGACGCTTGACACCCTTGAACGACGCCAGTGCCTCGCGAATCGGTTTGGTGGGGATACCCATTAGGTGCGCCACCGCGATTGCCCCCACTGCATTCTGCACATTATGCTCGCCCGGCACAGTCAGCAAGTACTCCGTCTCTTCGGCAGACAGACTGCTGCTGTTGTGGATTCGGAAGCGCGTGTGTTCGGGGGTTGTTTCTATAATCTCCGCACGCAGGTCGTTGCGCTGAGAAAAACCGTAGAAGAAGGGGGGGCGTTCGTGTCCACCCAGCCCGTGCAGTCGCTCACAGACCCTCAGGACGCCCGTGCTATCCCCACAGCCGACCCGCTGACCGCCATGTTTCAGTTGCTGGCAGAATCGGACGAAACTTTCTTGAAGTCGCTCGAAAGTGCCGTGGTGGTCTAAGTGGTCTGCCTCGATGTTCGTGATGACGGCGATGTCGGGCTGGAAATCGAGATACGACTCGTAGGCTTCGCACGCCTCCACCACTGCCCATTCGCCCTTCCCCAGCCGAAGGTTGCCCATCCACGGCTCGCTCTCAGGTACATCAGCGCCAATCACCACGACAGGGTCATAACCTGCATGTTCCAGAATGCGCGCCAGCATCGCGGTGGTGGTGGATTTCCCGTGCGTGCCTGCAATCGCAATCACCTTGTGCCAGCGCAAGAGCCAGCCCAGCAGTTGGGAGCGTCGCCAAATCGGGATTTCGCGTCGTTGTGCCTCCAGCACTTCGGGGTTATCGGGGTGAATGGCGTCCGAGATGACAAGCCAATCGGGCTGACCCATTCGGGCAGAATCGTGGGGCGAGTAAGCGTCGATTCCCTGTTCGCGCAGGGCACTTAGAGTGGGCGATTCGTGCAGGTCGGAACCGCTCACGCGTATCCCTTTTTGATGGAGCCAGCGCGCCAGAGCCGACATCCCTGCGCCCCCAATCCCTACCAAGTGGAAGTGCATCGTCTCGCTCGGTTCCTGCCCTGTGGTTAGTTTGACCCCTGTTGGTGAATACACTTTCTCCCTACCTCCCGTGTTCGGCTCTGGACTTGTATGCTTCTGTGAGCAGCTGCACGATGCGCTCGGTGGCGTCGGGCAAGACCCATTCACGCGCCTTTTGCCCCATCGCCTCCCGTTGCTCTCGGCAATCGCGCAGGGCGAGCAGGTGGTGGCTCAGCACTTCAGGCGAAAGGTTCTGCTGTTCGATCATCACGCCTGCCCCGCGCTCCACGAGTGCTTGACAATTATACCGTTGATGCCCCCCCGCCGAGTAGGGATAGGGCACCAGAATCATCGGCAGGCTGTTCAGGGCGAACTCGGTAAGGCTACTTGCGCCTCCCCGCGCAAACACGACATCGGACGCTCGGTACGCCAGCCCCATTTCGCGCCCACTTAGGAACGGCACGGGGCGATAGTTGCCGTTCAATCCCAATCGGTTCGCCGTGCCCCAGACCGCCTCGTAGTGGTTCTCGCCCGTGATGTGGAGCCATTGCAGTTCGCCCGACGGGATGTGTTGTACCGTGTTGAGTACTACCTCATTGAGTGCCTGCGCGCCCTGACTGCCCCCCACCACCAGCACCGTGAAGCGGTCGGCTTTCAGACCAAAGTGCGCGCGTGCGCTCTCGACCGATACATCGGGAAGATAGACATCGGGGCGAATGGGCAGACCAGTGCGTACCCAATGCGTTCCTTGTGGGAGATGTTGGGCGCACTCTTCGAAGTTCAGGCAGACCGTATGTGCCCTACGCGCCAGCCAAAGGTTCGCCTTGCCGGGCAGGGCGTCGGGTTCCAGCAGGACAATCGGTGCGCCCAAGGGGCGGGATGCAATTGCGATGGGGATGGAGGGATAGCCCCCTGTGGTGAAGAGCAAGTCGGGCTGGAACTCGCGTAGGAGCTTGCGCGCCTCGTTCTTGACGCGCCAAATCGTGAGCGGAACCGACCAGAAAGTACGACGGGTCGAGCGCAATCCGCTCATTTCAAACAGATAAGCTCGCACAGGCAGTTCCACCCGCGCCTCCAACCCGTGCTGTGTGCCCAAGTAAAGCACTTCGTGCCCTTGCTTCTGGAGTGCTTCCGCCACGCTCAGCGCGGGGAACAGATGACCGCCCGTCACTCCGCCCGTAATCACCACTCTCATGTCCGTTCCCTCGCAACCGACTGGGCGATTCCCAAGCCTGCCATCAGGCTGAGCAAGGCAGACCCCCCTGCGCTCACAAAGGGCAACGGTAGCCCCACCGTGGGAAGCATCCCGATTGCCATCCCGATATTGATCAGTGTGCTCAGCCCAATCCAAAGGGCTAAGCCCAACACAAACAGTTGCCCGAAGCGTGTGCTTGCTCGTGTCGCCAGTCGGAAACAGTGATAGACCACTGCCCCCATCAGCACAATCACCAGCACTGAGCCGACGAAGCCTGTCTCTTCAGCAATCGTGGCGAAGATGTAGTCGTTTTCTGCAGCGGGCAGGTAGCGCTTCTCGCGCCCCTCCCCAATCCCCCAGCGTGCAATCCCGCCACTGCCCACCGCTAACTGTGCCCGAACCATCTGATAGCCGATGTCTTGCTGATGTTGCCAAGGGTCTAATACGGCGATGATGCGCTGAAGCCGGTAAGCGTGCCGTTGCTCTTGCCACGGCTCGTCTTTCAGGATGCCTTTGATGACAGGCAGAAGCACCACGAACGCACCTGCAACTATGCAGGCACTCCCCAACGCCACGATACGCCCAATCCGCGCCCCACCCAAAAACGCCACGCCCACGCCTAACAGGGTTATGAGTATGGCAGTGCCAAGGTCGGGCTGACGCTCCACGATTACCACCCCACACAGCCAGAGAATCGTGCCCCCGATTGCCCAGATTGACCATCCGCTACGTTTTTGAGTGCTGTAGAGCCAAGCGAGCCAGAATAGGGTTATCAGCTTGAACGCCTCTGACGGTTGGAGCGTGATTTTGCCCAGCACAGGCACTGGAACCTCAATCCAGCGGGTGGCGTAGTTGATAGTTTTGCCGATGCCTGGCACAAACACCACTGCGACCGCCAGTACGCCCACTATGAGCCAGAAACCTGCCGTTGCTGACCAGAATCGGGTGGGGGTTCGCGCCAGCACCGCCATCACGACCAGCCCTACCACAAGCCAGATGGACTGCATTATCACCGTGCGGAAGGCGACAAGCGGGGGCGCAGGGTTGTTCGGCTTGAGTATCTCGCCAATCCCAACGCTATACTGGAATAGCAACCCTACAAAGCACAGCAGCACGGGGAACCAGAAGAGCGCAGGATAAGGGAAGAGTGCCTTCGAGTGAGCAGACGGGTTGGCGGGATGGACGGCTTGCTCGACCCTGCGCACAGGCATCAACACCACTGCAGGTGCTGAACCTGTCCTGCGTGTGGAATGGATTCGCCCTTTGTGGGTTTTGGTTTGTCTCATGTGCCTCCCTCTCCAAGTTGTTGCACGAGTGCGCGGAACTGGTCTCCACGCTCCTGAAAGTTTCGGAACTGGTCGAAGCTGGCGCATCCGGGCGCAAGGATGACGGTCATGCCCTGCTCTGCCATCTGATGGGCTTGTTGAACTGCTTCGCTGAGTGTGCCTGCGTATCGCCACCTTGTGTAGCCCAGTGTGCTAAGTGCGGAACCAATCGCTAAGCCGTCCTGCCCGATGAGTAGGACGAAGTGTGCGTGCCGAGCAAGGCTCTCAGCTAATTGGGGCACGCTGTTGTTCTTGTCCACTCCGCCCGCAATCACGATGCACGGCTTCGGGCAGACTTGTAGGGACTGTTCCAGCGCGGGGGCGTTGGTACACATCGAGTTATTGATGTACAAGACGCCTTTGATTGTGCCGAGCCGTTCCATTCGGTGGGGCACGCCCCGAAACGAGCGCAATCCTTCGGCTATCTGAGTGCGGGTCGCACCCAGCACACTCGCCACCAGTGCGGCGGCTAAAGCGTTTTGCAAACCGTGAACACCCGGCAAGGCAGGCATCTCGACCTCTCGCAGGTCGAGCGCGCCATCTTTGCAGGAGATGATGGGGTTCTGGTGGTCGAAGTAAAGGGTTTTTGCCCTCACCCCCAGCCCCTCTCCCGAAGCTTCGGGAGAGGGGAGTCTGGGGCTGGAAGTTTCGCCCACTCTCTCCCCCTCTCCCAACGCCTTGGGAGAGGGGGTCGGGGGGTGAGGGCTACCCTCCCCCTCGCCCAAAGCCTTGGGAGAGGGGGTCGGGGGGTGAGGGCTATCCTCCCCCTCGCCCAAAGCCTTGGGAGAGGGGGTCGGGGGGTGAGGGCTACCCTCCCCCTCGCCCAAAGCCTTGGGAGAGGGGGTCGGGGGGTGAGGGCTTATCAATCCCATCAATCGCCTCGTGCCCTCATCACACGCATTCAGAATTGCCCAATCTTGATCAGTCTGGTTGCGGAAGAGGTTCGCCTTCGCGAGGGCATAGGCTTCCCAAGAGCCATGATAGTCCAAATGGTCTTCAGCGATGTTGGTCAGTACCGCAACATAGGGTCGGAACGCTTCGATGTGAACCAACTGGAACGAGCTGACCTCCGCAACGAGGTAGTCTTCGGGCAGTGCCTCCATGCTCGCCTGCACGAGCGTCTTGTCTTGCCCACTACCAGCGATGTTCCCGCACAGGTGCGCCCTCAATCCTGCCTGAATGAGCAAGTGGTGGGTCAGGGCGGTGGTGGTGGTCTTGCCGTTCGTGCCGGTGATGGCGATGATCGGGGCGCGGGCAATCCGATAAGCGAGCTCAATCTCGCCCCAGACAGGGATACCCAACTGGCGCGCCCACTCAAAAACGGGATGGTCTAAGCGCACACCAGGACTGACAATCAGACGAGTCCACTCCTGTTCACTTGGTGGAACATCACGACCGAGATGAACAGGAATGCCCTTCTCGCGCAGGGCTCGAACATCGAGATTCTCGGCGCGGTCGAACACCTCCACCTGCGCGCCTAATTTTTGAAGTGCGATAGCCGAGTCGCGCCCACTGCGCCCTGCTCCTATCACTGCCACACGCTCGGCTCGCCAGTTCATAGCCCACCTCCCCATAGTAAGAGAGTGGCTCCCGCGCAAAGCGCGCCCACAATCCAGAATCGCACCACAATCTCGCTCTCCTTCCAGCCGAGCAGTTCGAAGTGGTGGTGTATGGGGGTCGCTTTGAAGATGCGTCGCTTGAGGGTCTTCACCGCTGAGAGTTGGATTATCACTGTCAATATCTCAATTGCGAACACTGCGCCAAGCAGGCTTAGGCTAAGAGCGGTGGCAATCGTGGGCGATAGACTCAGCTCGCGCCAAGTGAGCAGTCCGAAAGTCGCCCCAAGTGCCATCGAACCCGTATCGCCCATGAAGACCTTTGCGGGGTGTGCGTTCCACCAGAGGTAGCCGAGACAGGCACCAGCCCACAAGAGCGCACTGCTCGCTGTGAAAGTATCGCTCGCTACAACACTGAGCGCACCGAAAGTGATAATGGAAAGCCCACCTGCCAAGCCATCCAGACCGTCGGTCAAGTTGAAGGCGTTCACCCATCCCACGAGCCATAGCACGCCCAGAACCCACATCGCGGATGTGAGCGCGCTGGGCTGAGGTGTTCCCTGCTCTTGGAGCAGAGGAGGGGCTTGGCTCGCAATCCAGAGTGCTACGCCCCCCGCAATCAGTTGCAGGAGGAGTTTGCTTTTCCACTCTAATCCCCGCCGACCTGTGAACCGTCGAATCAGGTGGTCATCAATAAAGCCAATCAAGGCGAACAACAGCGCACCTGCGAACAGGCTCAGCAGTGGCGTCAACTGGAACCGTTTCTCTGGTTGGGTGGCAACTACTATCAGCCCCGCCAGCACACCGAGCAAGATGAGAAACCCGCCCATCGTGGGTGTGCCCTCTTTGGTGCGGTGGGTCTCAGGCGCGTAGGCATAGATGGTCTGGCGCACATTCAAGCGCGCCAGCCAGCGAATCACGGGCTTGCCCAAGAGCAGAGCCGTCAATACCGCCACCACAACTTCAATTGTCATTCGTTTGCGCTCCTATGTGATAGCAAGCCAAAGATCGTAGCACGGGCATCCTACCCACAAGCGATACAGTAGCACAGACATTCTTGTCTGTGCCGAGGCGAGCAAGATACCCAAGCCGCGCTCTGCACAGGCAGGAATGCCTGTGCCACTCTATGGGCAAGATGTCCAAGCCACTTTGTGCGAAATGGGCAAGATGCCCAAGCCACACAATCGTAGCACGGGCGTCCCGCCCGTGTGAATCCCCCCTTAGTAAGGGGGGCAAGGGGGGATGGGCAAGATGCCCAAGCCACGAGACGCCTGCACTACACGCCCAACCCTGCTATCTGTTCCAAGCCGATAGCGCGGGAGCCTTTCAGAAGCACCCAATCCCCTTGCTGGACATGGTTCAAGAGCCATTCGCCTGCATGGGCGGGAGTCTCGAAGTGGAGCAGTCGCTGTGGGGGAAATCCGCCTTCCTTGGCGGCAGCCGCCGTCCATAGCACTTCGGTTCCTACCAGCAGGATATAGTCCAGCGGGAGCGTCGCCAGCCAACGCCCTAATTGCCAGTGGAGGCGCATACTGTAGTTGCCCAGTTCCTTCATATCGCCCAGCACCGCAATTCGGCGTCGGGCAGGCACTTGATGCACCAGCACCTCCAAAGCCGAGCGCATCGAGTCGGGATTGGCGTTGTAGGCGTCGTTGATGAGTGTCCATCCCCCGCGCTGAGGCTGAATTGCCATTCGCATATCGGGTAGTTGCACATGCTCCAAGGCGCGCGCCGACTCGTGTGGGTCGCACCCTAGTATGGTCGCCGTCAACAGCGCACAGGTCGCATTCATCAGCATATGTTCACCGAGATAGGGCAGGCGCACCGCCACCTGTATAGGCTCCCCAGTGGGCTCGAGCCTGACGAGCACCGTGCCTTCCGAGCGGTCGGGGTAGAGGCGCGTCTCGATGAGTTGAGCGTGTGCTTCGGGGTGGCGTCCGAAAGTGTAGATGCGCTCACACCGACAGCGCGCTCGCAGGAACTCGTAGTACTTGTCGTCGCGTGGCAGGATTGCCATACCATTTTCAGGGAGTGCTTCCAGCAGTTCGGATTTCGCTTGGGCAATCCCGTCGCGCCCCCCAACCATCTCCAAGTGCGCCCAGCCAATCTGAGTGATGACCCCGACCCGAGGCTCGGCGATTTCGGCTAAGTAGGCAATCTGCCCCAGCCCGCGCATCGCCATCTCCTGCACAAGAATTTCGTGGTGGGGTTCGAGGCTCAGCAAGGTCATCGGCACGCCGATTTCGGTGTTGTAGTTGCCTGCGTTGCGCGCCACCTTCGTTCCGAATCGGCTCTCTAAGGCGGTGGCGGTCATCTCCTTCACAGAGGTCTTGCCCGTTGAGCCAGTGATGCCAACGACGCGCGTGCCCAACTGGCGTCGGTAGTGGCGTGCGAGTTCGCCCAGCGCGCGCACAGTGGAAGGCACTTTCAGCAGGGGCATTCCCTCCGCTCCGATTGGCACATACTCCACCAGCGCGCACACTGCACCCTTGTCGAACACCTCCTGTAGGTACTGGTGTCCATCGGTGCGCGTGCCTCGCAGGGCGACGAACAGGTCGCCCGCTTCCACCTGTCGGCTATCGGTGCAGACGCCTGTGATTGGGGGCAAGCCTTCCAGCATCGTGATGCCGATAGGCTTTGCCGATGTTGCCGAAACGACCTCCGCTACGCTCAGGGGTTTCATCCTGTTTTCACTCCCATCACCTCCAGCACCACTTGGCGGTCGCTGAATGGGTAGCGTGTGGTGCCGATAATCTGATACTCTTCGTGCCCTTTGCCCGCAAGGAGTAGGATTTCGCCGGGCTGGGCGTCGGCAAGGGCGAGTTCGATGGCGCGCCGTCGGTCGGGTTCCACGATAACACGCGCCCGCTCGCTTGCGGGAATACCTTCCAGAATCTGGTCGAGAATGCGCTGGGGGTCTTCGGTGCGTGGGTTATCGGAAGTGAGCACGACACGGTCAGCGAGGCGGCTGGCAATCGCACCCATCTTAGGGCGTTTGAGTGGGTCGCGGTCGCCTCCGCAGCCAAACAGCACGGTCAGGCGCGTTGGGTTCAGCATGCGTGCGGTCTCCAGGACGCGCTCCAGCGCATCGGGCGTATGTGCGAAATCGACGAACACTTCAAACGGTGCATCAAGGGGCACTTTCTCGAAGCGTCCGGGCACGCGGGTTAGGTTCGCAATCCCGTCCTGAATCGCGCTAAGGGGGATATTCAGGCTGAGAGCGCAGGCGATGGCGCCCAGCGCGTTATATAAATTGTAGGGCGCGCGCAGGCTGGTGAACACTTGGAAGTGGTCGGTGGGCAGTGGGCAGTGAACCGTGAATAGAATGCCGTCCGAGCGGTATTCAATATCGGTGGCACGCACGCGCGCCGAATCGCCTGTGCCGTAAGTCCATCGTTCGCCCTGCGCTCGCTCTGCAAACCAAGCACCCCATTCGGCGTCGAGATTGATGACAGAGTGGAAAGCCCTCACCAACCCCTTCTCCCCCTCTCCCAAAGCCTTGGGAGAGGGGGTCGGGGGGTGAGGGCTGTCCTTCTCGATCCAAGCCTTGGGAGAGGGGCTGGGGGTGAGGGCTGAAATAAACCTCTCAGCAGACAGACAGGAGGGAGTAGATGCGGGTGACTCCCCCCCTCTGTTTACGGAGAGGGGGTCAAGGGGTGAGGTCAGCTCTGTAAACAACCTCAACTTCGCCTGGGCATACGCCTCCATCGTGCCGTGATAGTCCAGGTGGTCTTGGGTCAGGTTCGTGAAGACACCTGCTGAGAAGTGAATCCCATCAGCGCGTTTCTGGTCTAAAGCGTGCGAAGAGACCTCCATCACGGCGTAGCGCGCTCCCCTATCCAACGCTTCGCGCAGGAGGGCTTGAATCTGGAACACTTCGGGCGTGGTGAAATCGATATCTTCGCCCAATCGTTCCCGTTCACCGCTTGGATAGGCAAGCGTTGCGCCCAGCGTGCCAATCAACAAGCACGGCTCGCCCATCGCCAGCACGATCTGCTGGATGTAGTGCGTGGTGGTGGTCTTGCCATTCGTGCCCGTGACGCCGATGACGGTCATCGATGCGGACGGGTCGCCGTAAAAATGTTTCGCCACTCGCCAGAGCGCATCGCGTGTGTCGGGGACACATGCCCAAGCAGGTGAGTTTGGCGGTAGTTGATTGGGGTCACTAATCAGGAACGCGCTTGCCCCCCGCGCCTGAGCATTCGCTAAGAACCGATGCCCGTCGGTCTGGTGTCCCCGAAGCGCGACAAACAGGTCGCCGGGTCTCACGCGCCGCGAATCGACCTGAATGCCCGTGATTTCGGCATCGCCGTTCCGTTCCACTCCGCTCAAGACGGTCAGCAGTTCGCTCAGTCGCATCGTGTTATCCTGCTCGCCTCCTGTAGGGTTCGGGATTGCGTTCGGGGCGTCGTGGCAGTTCGCTGGTGGCGGTGCGGTTCGGGGGCACCTTCCAGTACCACATCAAGAACTGGGCAATCTGGCGGAAGGCAGGCGCAGCGACTTCGCCTCCGTAGTAGCCGTTCGTCGGTTCATCCGCCAGCACCATAATCACGGCGCGGGGTCGGTCTGCAGGCACTACGCCCACAAAAGAAGCGATGTAGTGCCCTTTGATGTACCCGCGCCCGGGTTCTGCTTTCTGCGCTGTGCCCGTTTTTCCTGCCACCCAATAGCCTGGCAGGCGCGCCTGTTTGCCCGTGCCCTCCTCCACCGCACGCACCAGACTGCGCAGAACCACTCGGCAGGTTTCGGGAGAGAATACCTGTTCGGGCGGTTGCACGGCGCGGGGTGCAGGCTCCATCACAAGGCGCGGTTGCCGATACACACCCTCATTCGCCAGCACGGCGTAGCCCATCGTGACTGCGAGCGGCGTGGTCATCAGCCCCTGTCCGAATGCCCAGTTCGCTGTGCGCAGTTCACGACCGAAGCGTATCTCGCTCGGCTTGGGCGCGTAGCCCACCTGTTCATCGGTGATGCCAACACCCGTGCGGTCGAACAGGTGGAACCGCTCAAACACCTCGTACACACCCGCCAGCCCCAAGCGTAGCCCTATCTGTGCAGTTGCCACATTGCACGAGTTGAGCAACACCTCCTCGAGGGTTTGGGTTCCGTGCGCTTTGCGTCCCCCCCCGTGCGTGGAGCAGCCGATGCGCCGTGTGCCAATCGGCAAACTGCCCGAACAGTGGAACCGCTCGTCCAAGCGCACGCGTTCCCGTTCCACCGCATACGCCACTACCAACGGCTTCAGCGTGGAACCGGGTTCGTAGAGAAAGTTGACTGCTGAGTTGCGTGCCGACTCCCACTCCTTGTCCAGCCCCTTCAGCGTGGCGAGATCGAAGGTAGGACGGTTGGCAATCGCCAACAGGTCGCCTGTGTGAGGTTCCAGCACTATCGCAAGGGCGCGCTTGGGGCGGTGGCGTTTGACCAACTCGTCCAACGCCATCTCGGCGGACTCCTGAATAGCGAGGTCGAGGGTGAGACGCACATCCCGCCCATCCTTAGGCAAGGTGCGCTGGATGATGGTCTCTGGGATCATCAGCCCACCTGGTGCCATCTCACCCTCCACGATGCCGTTCTCGCCCGCCAGCACCGTCTCCATCGCCTTCTCGACCCCGCTTTGGGGAGCAAGCCAGAATCCCTCGTCCCGACTACCCTGCAGGGTGGTGATACCGAGTACTTGGGGCGCCATCCGACTGTGAGGATATTCCCTTGCAGGAACTTGTTCCAAATCGAGGATAACAGGTCTCTCGCGGAAAGGGAGCGACCGATACTCTTTGCGCAACGGTTCGACTTGATGGGGTGAGGCAGACCGCTTGACCATGTAGTAGCGTGAACCGCGCGCTTGCCGTTCCCGAATCGCTTGGAGCAGTTGGCTTGGGTTCAGTTCCAGGTGTTTTGCCAACCACTGGGCGACCTCGTTGGGGTTGCGCACACTAACGGGGTCAATCACCACATTATAGTTCATCACGGAGCGTGCCAGCACCTTGCCGTTTCGGTCATAGATGGCGCCGCGCAGTGCCAGCAGGGGGCGCTTCTGCAGTCGCCGTCGTTCTGCGATGTGGCGCAGGTCTTTCGCCTGCACAATCTGCAGTTGTGCCAAGCGCGCACACAGCACCAATCCGCCCACCGCCATCATCCCGCCAGCAAAACGCATTCGGTTCAGGTCTTGCTGGCGCAGTTTGGCGGTTCGGGTGGTGGGCTGAGTGCGTGCCATCGTGCCCCCTCCTACCGAGCGGTGAGTTGGGCGGTCTGTCGGCGGTCTGACTCTTCGGGCATAGGTAGACTGACCGCTGTTGGGGTCGCCACTGTGTCAATCCGCACCATACCCGCCGATTCTGCCCAGCGTCGCAGGTCGATCTCGTCCACTCGCAGGTTCAAGCGTGTCTGAAGTTGCTCGTTCTCGATGCGCAGTTGTGTAATCTGTTTCGCGAGTTGTTCACGCTTTGCGCTCTCGATGTTCAACAAGGTGATGCCCAACACATGGGCGCCAACCATCAACGCCAGCAGGGTACTGGGCAGGAGTGCGCCTCTCAATCGGCTTCCGCGCGGGCGTTTGGATTGCGCTTCCTGCTTGGTCATCCCGCTCTTGTGTGTCCGCTCTGTCATTTGTCTCCTCCCTCTGGTGGAATGTGCCTACGCGATACGCTTCAACACACGGAGTTTTGCGCTCCGTGCGCGTGGGTTTTCCTCTATCTCCGCCTCGGTCGGCTCGATGGGTTTCGGGGTCAGCAGTTGATAGGAAGGGCAGTAGGCAGTGGGCAGTGGGCGATGATTCGGTTCTCCCCTGCCCTGTCCGTTGCCGACGCCGACCAGCTCGGCAGTGGAGGTCGCCAGTTTGCGGAAGGCGTGTTTCACGACGCGGTCTTCCAGCGAGTGATACGCCAACACCGCCATTCGTCCGCCCACCCGCAAGCGTCGTGCAATCGCAATAAAGGCAGGCTCCAAATCGTCCAGTTCCCGGTTGACCGCTATGCGAATCGCTTGGAAAGTGCGCGTGGCAGGATGAATGCGTCGGTCTTGAACCTTGCGCGGGATTGCCTCCATCACCGCAGCGACAAGGTCGCCCGTGGTGTTCATCTGCCCTCGGTCTCGGCGTCGGACAATGGCTCGCGCAATCGGACCTGCCCACCGCTCATCGCCATACTCTCTCAAGATGCGCGTCAGGTCGGCGGTCTTGATTTTCTGCAGTAAGTGGAAGGCGGTGGTGGGTTGAGTCCTATCGAGGCGCATATCAAGGGGGGCATCGTAGCGGAACGCCAGCCCGCGCTCAGGGTCGTCTAATTGGTCTGAGCAGACGCCCATATCGATCAGCACTCCATCCACTTCGGAATAGCCCAGCTCGTCCAGTACTTCGGGCAGGTCGCGATAGTCGGCGTGGACGAACTGTTGGGGTATGCTTATGGAATGGAGGCGCGCGAAGGCGTGGTCTAACATGGTGGTGTCGCGGTCTAAGGCGATGAGCGTTCCGTCGGGAGCGATGCGCTCGGCGAGTGCCAGTGCGTGCCCCCCCATCCCGACCGTGCCATCCACAAACACCTCGCCGGGTTGCGGGTTCAACAGGCTCAACACCTCGCTGAGCATCACGGGCTTATGCATCTCAGATACCCATCTCCTTGGCGATATCCATCAGTTCCTCGCCCAGTTCCAGTTCGCGCATCATCATCTCGTCGTACTTCTGTTTTGCCCAGATTTCGACCCAGTTCGTACACCCTGTGATAACCACTTCCGAGTTCGGCTCGATCTTCGCCCATTCGCGCAGTTCCTGTGGGATGGCGACGCGCCCCTGTCCATCGGGTGCGACCTCGTTCGCCGCGCCGAACAGGAACCTCTGCAAGCGTACCTTGCCCTTGTCGAACATCACATCCATCCCGAACTTATCGCCCAACCTCTGCCACTGGTCTAAAGTGAAGATGAACACGCATCCTTCGAAGCCACGCGTCATGATAAAACGCTCGCCCAGCATCAAGCGGAAGCGCTGGGGAATCACGATGCGCCCCTTGTCATCGACCGAGTTGCAGCTACCACCTTGAAACTTAGGCATCGCGTTTTACCACTTAGTCTCCACTGGTTGCCTACTGGCTACCACTTATATTATAGCGCATCGAGTCGATTTTGTCAAGGGGTTTTGCCCTAAAAATCCCAAAATCTGGGCAATTTCGACACAAATTGGGCATATATAGGGGTTGACTCGCTTCCAATTCCTGCAATTGAGGGGGTTTTCAGGGGGTAGTGAGTGGAATTTTCCTATGGACGGGCGAATTCCACTCGCTACCACAGGTGGCTTACTGCACGACAGTTTTCCTACTTGTGCCTGAGCTTCTATTGAGAAGGGCAGACACGGGGGGCTGCCCCTACAGGCGAGGCGGTTGAGTGCTTGAGCTTCTATTGAGAAGGGCAGACACGGGGGGCTGCCCCTACAGGCGAGGCGGTTGAGTAGGGGCGCACCCCCGTGCGCACCCATTTTCAATATCTCCTTCAAAAGTGTCGTGCAGGAGCTCCCACGGTCTGTAGGAGCGGGTACACTTGAAAACAGAGCGTGATGGAGCATGCCACTCTCTATAGCAAAGCGTCTGAACCTGAGCGAGTTCCTTGCTCTGCCCGAATCGACCGCGTGCGAAACGCGGCGGGAACTCTTGCGTGGTGAGATGTGCGAAATGCCCCGTCCCTCGCCAGAGCATAATCGCATCGCTTTAGCACTCGGAGCGCGACTGCTCGACTATCTCAAATCACAAGGAATCACGACTCTGTTCCCCGACACCCTGATAGTGCTGGATGAGGCACAAGAGGTTGTCGTGACCCCTGACCTTGCCTATTTCAGTCCGGACGATGACGCCAACACGCGCGCCGAGCGTGCGCTGTACGGTGTGCCGACCCTTGTCATCGAGATACTCTCGCCTTCCACGCGCCAATATGACCGCGGTGAGAAGCTGGAGCTCTATCACCAAGCGAAGGTCGAGTGGGTCTGGCTCGTGGAGCTCGAACCGCTGATGTTAGAAGAGTTCCACTGGAGCGATGCGGGCTATGTGCTGACTCAAGTAGCGACCGCCAACAAGCCCTTCACGCCCCAACTCTTCCCTGAACTGAAACTTGACCTCGCCAAATTGTAAACTACAGCAGGATTCCCCCGCTCTATGCCGAACCACTCTCGTGGAGGGTTTTAAATATGGCACGACCAGTCACACTCTTTACTGGGCAGTGGGCAGACCTGCCCCTTGAAACGATGGCGCAAAAGGCGAAGGAGTTCGGCTACGACGGTCTCGAACTCGCTTGCTGGGGCGACCACTTCGATGTCGAGCGCGCCCTCACCGACGAACGCTACTGTGAATCGCGCTGGGAAATCTTGGGACGCTACGGGCTGAAATGCTTCGCCATCAGCAACCACCTGGTGGGTCAGGCGGTATGCGACAACATCGACGAGCGCCATAAGGCGATTGTCCCACCGCGTGTGTGGGGCGACGGCGACCCTGAAGGGGTGCGCCAGCGCGCCGCCGAGGAGATGAAGAACACCGCCCGCGCCGCGCGCAAACTGTTCAACTGCGCACCCGATGAGGTGAAAGCGCAACTGACCCGCGTGGTGGTCAACGGCTTCACAGGCAGTAGCATCTGGCAGTATCTCTACTCGTTCCCGCCTAACCCGCCCGACCTTGTGGAGCGCGGTTTCAAGGACTTCGCCACCCGCTGGAAGCCGATTCTGGATGTGTTCGAGCAGGAGGATGTCTACTTCGCGCTGGAGGTGCACCCCACCGAGATTGCCTACGATATCGTGACGGCAGAGCGTGCTATCCAAGCAGTGGGCGGACACCCGCGCTTCGGCTTCAACTACGACCCCAGCCACCTCGGCTATCAGGGCGTGGACTATGTCGCCTTCATTCGCCACTTCCGCGACCGCATCTTCCATATGCATGT
>FWWM01004973.1_pt1 | contig 30051 bp, 10 predicted proteins | sample 2228351 | NCBI WGS metagenome assembly FWWM01 (sample SAMEA103939774, study PRJEB20133) | metagenome | reverse complement strand
GGCCTTTCTGACACTCTTTTCTTATGGTTCCTGACGCAAATCGGCACTGCTGATGACCGGGCTTTGCAGCGATGGCGTCAGGGAGCGTTGCTGTGCCGTACGTCGATCGAAACTGAGCAAAAATGCCGGAAACAGAATCATGCAGGTGAATAAAGCTACCAGAATAATCAGTGCCGTCAGCATTCCCATGTCTGCATTAAGCCGGAATGATGAGAACAGCAGAATGCCAAAGCCTATGATCAGCACGACTGAAGTTGTCCAGATGGCAAAGCCAATATTCGTCAGCGTCAGTTGCACCGCTTCACTGGTATTGTGGCCCTGACTGCGCGCACGCCGGTAGTTACAGATAAAATGGATGGTGTCATCGACAATTAAACCCAGCGCCATACTGGCAACAACAGAAAGACCTAAATTAATTTCGCCACGGTAAATCCCCCAAATGCCAAATCCGATGATGCCGGGAATAAGATTGGCCAGCAGGCTCAGACAACCGATTTGCCAGCTGCGGAATACTATTGCAAGCAACAGTGAAATCAGGGCTATTGCAAGGGGTAAACTCAACAACATCGAATTCATGTTGTTTTCACTGATGTGGGCAAACATCAAGGCAGCACCAGACAGGCTGTAGTTGTAATCTGTTCTGGTTTCCAGGTAGTTTTGGATGCGTTTTTCCAGTTCAATCAGCTCTTTACTGCCCAGATTGCGGATGGTGGCGCTGGATTTGACGGCACTTTTATCAATGTCAACCAGATTGCCCATATCAAGTCCCTTTGGTAGGGACATTTCGTAAAGAAGCAGATATTGCGCCGCTAATTCCCGTTGTTGTGGCAACTGATCATAGCCAGCCTGGTCACCGTTCATGTTTTTGTTCAGTCGTTTGTAGATGTCAGTCACACTGACAACATGCACAATTTCCGGTTGCAGGCTGAGCCATTCCTTTAATTCTTGTACCCTTTGCAGAAATTCAGGGGTATTAATGCCACCCGGTTCGCCCGATTCCAACATGATGTCGATGGTCATACCCGGAGACAGCCGTTGTTCCATAAAGTCATTGGCCTGGCGAAAGGTTGTTTCAGGCGAAAAATACTTCAGGGGTTCGTCATTCACCACATTCAAACTTAACGAAAAACCAGACATTACTGTGACAATGAATCCGGCAGCGAACACGGGCTTGTGCCATTTGAGCAAGAAAGTGCCGAGCAGATTCATCGCTTTTCTGTCTGAACGGGCGGGTTGCACAGGTGCCGGCAAAATGGCCAAAAGAGAGGGCAACAGGGTCAGACTCAGGGCACAGACAAGTATCACACCAAATGCGGTCAGGTTGCCCAAATCCCTTAAAATCGGAACTTCGGAAAAGTTGAAGGTCAGGAAGCCGATGGCGGTTGTGACACTGGTCAGAATTACCGGAACAAAATTATGGCTGACGGCGTACTGGACAGCTTGTTCTTTTGCCATACCCTGGCGTTGCGCTCTTTGCATCGACAACACAAGATGCACGCTGTCAGCCACAGCTAAAGTCATAATAAATATGGGAACATTGACCGTGGTCACACTGATAAAGTACCCAGTCCAACCGGCCACACCCAAGGTCATGGTAATAGAGCTCAGAATGACGACCAGGGTTGCCAGTGTGGCATAAACGGAATTGAGCAGCCAGAGCAGCATCAGCACCAGGGCTATAAACATCAGTGGGATCAACCGGATGGAATCCTGCTCTGCCTCCATAGAAAAAGAATAATTCAGGGCCACTACACCGGTCAGGTAAAAATCCACTTGCGGATGTTTTTGCTGGTACTGGTCGATTAATGCGCTGACGTGCTGGTAGCTTTGCCGGATATCGGCGTCTGAGATAGTGTCAGGAAACTTTAAGCTGATGTTGATGGCCGTGACAGTGCCATCCTTTGAAATAAGTCGTTGCAGCAGCAGTGGTTCCTGCAGGCTGATCTGGCGAATGTTGTTGATCACAGCAGGGGTAAGCTGCTGTCCGGATTCAAGTAATGGACCTACAACCAAATCATCCTGTTGTCCTGCAGAATGCTGAAAGTTAGTTAATGAATCTATCCGCAGCGAATAAGGTGTTTGCCAGAGTTCTCCGGTCATTTGCTGCACCAGCGCCAGGGTGTCTGCTGTGAACACCTGGCCATCGCGCGGAGCTATGCCGACCAGTAGATTATCGCTTTTATTAAACTGTTTTTGCATGGCTTCATAGGTGAGAAGCTGCGGGTTGTCAGGCTTAAAAAATGTCCGGTAATCGCCACGAAAATACAGCTTACCCGCACCGGCACTGACTAAGCCTGCGAGGAGGAGAGCCAGAATCAGGACAAGCCAACGATGCTGGATCAAAAGCCGATAAAAACGCGTCATTTCCATCAGGTGCGAAAACCTATAATAATTTGACTTCAACTAAAAGTCTGACTTAAGAATTTGCTGCGGTAGCCAGCTTGTATCCGAGAGATTGACAGGTTCCGGGCGGAAGGTCTTCTTTCGAAACTTTAAAATAACTGAAAAAATACTAATGTAAAAATAAATTTTAACTTTTTATAAACGGTCAGACCACTTGCTGCCTGCAATGTCCGGCAGAGCAAACAGAGACTCATTGCAGATGTCTCATACGTGAGATCTTCTTTTTTTTGCCTTCCTGTCCCTGCTGTTGAGCCCCAAATAACTGAAGATTATTTTTTGCCGCAAATCACAGGTGGTGCGGCAAAGCACAGTCCGGAAGCCGCTTTGCAGTGTTGAATTGGTTTTTCTGTATCAGCTTAAAACAAGTTTCTGCAGCTGGTTTGGGTGTCCGCTCAGACACCGATATCCGGTGAGCATGCAGGGTGACAAGCCGCTCAACAGTGCTCAACAGCAACTGGTCAGAGAGTGAACTATACATTGATATTCGCGGGGCGTTTTATTGCCTGTGCCTGAGATGACTGGGCTGACCAGTCTGGGTTGTAAAAAAAGCTGGTGACATCACGATATTTTTTGTTAATGTTTAGCCGCAGTTCAATCCGAAAAATGTAAAAATATGGGTTTAGCTTAGGGCTAACGGCTGCAGGAAGTCGCACCCGGCACCCTTGTCTGCCACCGCATAATGACGGTCTGCCGACCGGAAAAGACGATTTTATCCGGTTTCCTGTGACCGGAGATTGCCGGTAATTTCAGACATCTATTTGAAACAGAACACCCGACCACAGTAAAACAGGTCAGCTATAGCTGCCCAAAAAACCGGATAGATGTGACCAGGCTCTGGATGACAAGCCGCTTCAGCACTGTGCCCCATCTGGAAACTAACTTTGTTAAAGGTAAGTGAATGATTTTCGATACTCTGGCTGAAGTGAATTGTGATGAAATCTTTTTGCAGCTGCACGACTTTCTGCCGCGATCGCAGTGTTATGTCAAACTGGAAAACCTCAATCTGGCTGGTTCGGTGAAGCTTAAAGCTGCAGTGGCCATGATTGACGCGCTGGAAGCTGAAGGCCGGTTGGTGCCTGGGGGCGAGATTGTAGAATCTTCATCGGGCAATCTTGGGGTGGCTCTGGCCATGGTATGTGCAGAGCGGGGTTATAAGTTTACCTGTGTGACCGATCCAAACGCTTCACCGAAAAATATTGCGCACATGAGAGCCTATGGTGCCGACATTATTGTGGTCGAACAGTTCAGTAATGGCGGTTTTGTGAAAGAACGGCTGAAGATTGTTTCTGCTCTGCTGGCACACAATCCGGCAATGATTTGGACAGATCAATATTCCAACAAGCACAATGCGCAGATCCACTTTCAGACAACTGCCAGGTCGATTCTTAAAAACATCCCTGACATCGATTATTTGTTTTTGGGTCTGGGGAGCAGCGGAACCTTTATGGGATGTGCACAATACTTTGCACAGCACAAACCCGACGTGAAAATTATTGCCGTGGATCCGGATGGGTCAATTTTATTTGGCCCGCAGACCAAACCCAGATATGTCCCTGGTATAGGCGGCAGTGTACGGCCAGCCTTGCTTGACCCCGATATGGCCTTTGATTCGGTCACTGTCACTGAGGCTGATACCCTGGCGATGTGCCATCAGCAGGCAAAACAACGTGGCTGGTTAATTGGTGGGTCCACCGGCACTGTGCTGGCCGGCATACAGCAGTATCAGGCGAAGATCGCTGCGGGCAGTAAAGTAGTGATGCTGGCGGCGGATTATGGCGGAAACTATCTGGAAACCATCTACAACGATGATTGGGCCGGGATGGTGACGGCCAAAAGCCGCGAGTCTCAGCAGGAAAAACAGCCAGCGCAAAGCCCGGCCGGGCACATTGTGGTGTGATAGTTCCTCACAGATTCTGAATAAACAAAAGGGTTACCCCATCCATGGTTAGCAACAGTTTCCGCATTCTCGGCCGACAGGACATTCAACAAGTCATTACAAAGAGCTATCCTGCCCTGGAGCAGCTTATTTGCGACGTTTACCGGCAGCATCACCAGGGTAAAACTATTAATCCGGACAGTTATTTCCTGAGATTTCCCGCGCAGATGCAAAACAGAATTATTGCATTACCGGCTCATCTGGCAGAGTCGCCGGCTGTGTCAGGTATAAAATGGATTTCCAGTTTCCCGGACAATATCCGGTTGGGCCTGCAGCGGGCATCGGCAACACTGATCCTCAATGATGGTGCCACGGGTTTTCCTTTTGCTTGTCTTGAAGCTGGCCTGATTAGTGCGGTCAGGACAACAATCAGTGCTGTTGCAGCGCTGGGTTATTTAAAACCCGGACCACGGCATATCAACTGTCTTGCGATTATTGGCTGTGGATTTATCGCTAAACATCTGACCGAGAGTTTGTTTGCGCTTGGCTGGACTGTGGGGCGGCTGAAGCTGTATGACCTCGACCGCAGTTATGCAACTGCCTTACAGAGTGTGCTGAACGCAGGGGCGCAAGGACAGGCTGAGGTGGTCACTTCGCTGGCTGCAGCTATGGATAACGCCGACGTCATAGTAACGACAACCACAGCGGCACAACCTTACATCAGCGACGCCGGATTATTGCAGCATAATCCTGTAGTTCTGAACATTTCGCTGCGGGATTTCTCCGCTGAATTAATGTCGCAGGCAAATAACATCACTGATGATATTCAGCATTGTCTGAAAGCCAATACTTCGTTGCATCTGGCTTATCAGCAGCTTGGTCATCATGACTTTATTCAAGGGCATTTTGGTGATCTGCTGTCGGGCAATCTTCAGCTTCAGCCGGATAGACCCACTATTTTTTCGCCTTTTGGTTTAGGTGTGCTCGATGTGGCTGTTGGCCGTTATGTGTATGACGAAGCCTGCCGGTTAAACCTTGGCACTGTCATCGACGATTTTTTTGGTGTTCAGACAAGATGGTAGTATTTCATCCGGTGTTATCCGCAAACCCTATCTGCTTACCCGATTTAACAATGAATTTACCGGGTTTCTGCCGGAGAGATCCGGCGCAAGCTGATGACCAGATCTATTTATGTCACTTTGATGCCACGCTGAGTCAGCAGGTTCGTTTATTCTGTCAGCAGCAACAAGTGCCCGCAGATATGTTGTTTTTTAGCATTCATCTGGCCATGTTGTCCCGCATCTGTAACCTGTCAGTGAGCCAGAGCCTCTGTCATCTGGAGAGTGGGGCCGCTCAGCCGCTGGCCTGGAGCCAGTCGGATTGGCCTGCAGATATCTGCTGGCTGAATTTTATCCGCGAAGTCACAAGGGCCGGCACCACATGGGTTGATGCTGTTGAACACCCGGTAGCAAGTAGCGGGCAACATGGCCAGCCGCTACCGGTTTTTGTTTGGGAGCCTTTACCTGGCTTTGTACAGCAGCTCTGTGCTGCGATGCAGACACCGGCCTATGTGGTCAGTGTTGCCAGCCCGGACAGCGCGGCTTATGTCTGTGAATTCCGGTTGTTCCGCGGCCAGTTACCGCAGATGCAACTGCAATGTTATGCAGAGACTTTCCAGCATCTGCTTGCTGTAGTGACGGCAAATCCACATGGCCTGATTGCTGCGGAACAATTCCATCCACCGCGGATTTTGCAACAGCTTGAGCTGGGCTGGCAGTTCCATACTGCTTCGCTGGATACCATGCCTTCTCTGCCTGAGATTCTGTTAATGCAAGCCAACACCAGGGGCAGCGACATCGCATTTCAGTGTGAGCAGACTCAGCTGACATTTGCACAATGCGCCCGGCAGGTATTCCTGCTGGCCGGCGGACTGCAGGCCGCAGGTGTAATGGCCGGCGACAGAGTTGCCGTCTACTGCGAGCGTGATCTTGAATGGGTTGTGATTCAACTCGCCTGCATGATCACAGGCGCTGTTTATGTGCCACTTGATCTACGTTTCCCGCCAGCCCGCATCGCGCAGATGATTTTGCATTCTGCCGCCAGACTTGTGGTGACCGCTGGTGATACCGCAGATCTGACCGCAGTGCCAGGCTGTGAGGAGCTGGACATTAGAGTGGTCTCATACGCAGCATTGGCTGCCGGACCCTGTGCAGATCCTAAGCAGTTGTGCCAGCAATTTTCGCCGCTGCAGGTGGCTTATATTCAGTTTACATCAGGCACAACCGGCGTCCCTAAAGGTGCTATGGTTGAGCATCTTGGTATGATGAATCACTTGCTGGCAAAAATGACAGAACTGGAGCTGAGCAGCAAGGATGTGATAGCACAGACCGCGTCTCAGTGCTTTGATGTGTCGATTTGGCAGGTGTTGGCCGGATTGTATTGTGGTGCCAGAACTGTGATCTTCCGCGAAGAAATGATTTGGGATTTACTGAGCCTGATGCAAATGTCGGCAGACAATGCTGTCACTATCCTTGAGGTTGTTCCTTCGTATCTTGAGCTGTTGTTTGATGTCCATGAATTGAGTGATCAACGCTACTTTTCGGCGTTGCGATATCTGGTGGTTACAGGGGAGCGTCTGACGGTTGGACAGGCAGCCCGCTGGTTTAAATATTATCCGCAGATATCTCTTGTTAATGCTTATGGCCCAACCGAAGCTTCTGACGACATCACGCATTTTAAAATCAACCGCGAATTTCAGGCCGAGCGTATTCCGATAGGTTATCCAATCGCAAACGCAGCCATTTATATCCTGGATGAATCATTGGCATTGTTACCCTTTGGCAGTGTCGGTGAAATTTGTGTCGCCGGGCCTTGTGTCGGCCGTGGTTACATTAATGCACCTGAAGCGACAGCGCGGGCTTTTGTCACGGCGTTAATCTCAGGTCAGCCAACCCGGCTATACCGAACCGGTGATTTTGGCCGCTGGCTACCGGAAGGGGGGCTGGAATATTATGGCCGGCGCGATGAGCAGGTGAAAGTCATGGGGATCCGCATTGAGTTGACAGAAATTGAGCAACAGCTGTCCGTATTGGACTGGATTAAAGATGTTGCTGTGGTCTGTCGTGACAACAGGTTGTTGTGTTATTACACCAGTGATGACAACCAGGTCAGGTCGGCTCAGGCCATCAGGGCAGACATTGATCAGATGTTACCTGCCCATTTGATCCCTGCCAGATTTCACCGGCTGGATAAAATGCCGGTGAACCTGAATGGCAAAATAAATAAGGCGCAGCTGTGTTAACCCGGGAAGACGGTTCAGGATTAAGTCTGCAACAAGACGATCGCCGCAAGCCGCTGCTTAGCCGTTTTGTGCTGCTGATTTTATTGCCGCTGATCGTTGCTGGCGGTTATCTGGCCAAGGTGCTGGTGCTTGATGCCGTCCCGGCGATGCATAGTGAAGTCAGGGTGCCGCAGTTGTCAGCCCGCACCGTCATTAGCAGGGATCAACATGCAACTGTCTATATCCGGGGCGGGCAAATGGCGGATGTGTACTTTGCGACCGGATACGCTCATGCCCAGGACCGGCTCTGGCAACTGGAGCTACAACGGCGGCTCAGTCAGGGAAAACTCAGTGAAGTCTTTGGCAAATCTATGCTGCAGCGTGATATTTATGTCCGCAGTCTGGGTATCCGGCAAGCTGCGGCCCTGAGTTACCAGCAGCTGGATCCAACAGTGAAGCAGGCATTGGATGCCTATGCCGCAGGGATCAACGCCTGGCTGACAACAGCACCGGTATTGCCGGTTGAATTTTCATTACTCAATATTCAACCTGAGCCATGGACTGCAGTTGATTCTGTCGCCTGGAGCAAAATGTTTGCGCTGAATTTGTCAGGAAATTTCCGTGATGAAGCTCAGTTTGTGCTTGCCAGACAGTACTTGTCTGATGACCAGTTGCGTTTGTTTTATCCAAAACTTGAGTGTAAAACGCACTGCCAGCTGCTCAGCCAGGTACAGCCGCAGGCCAGCCGGTTACTCGATACACTGGAAGAGCTGAAAATAGACCATGGCATTGGCGGGCGTTATGTTGGCAGTAATGCATGGGTGGTTGCCGGGAAACACACGGATTCAGGCAGAGCGATTTTGGCGAACGATCCCCATCTGGGTTTACAGCAACCTTCTTTATGGTATGCGATAGAACAACGGTTTCCAGACCTCACTGTCAGTGGTATGTCTTTGGTTGGATTGCCTTTTGTCATCTTCGGGAAAAATGATCATATTGCCTGGGGGGGCACCAGCATGATGGCTGATGTTCAGGATTTATATGTAGAAAAGGTAAATCCGCTGGATGGCAGGCTGTATTGGCAACATGGTCGCTGGCAACACTTTAATACGGCGGAAACTGTGATTAAGGTCAGGGCGGAATTTCCCGATATGGTCAAAGCCGAATTGCAGCCGGTTCGGGTAATGCTTCGAAGCACTGAACGTGGACCGGTGATCAGCGATCTGATGCCGGGAAGCTCCGGTGTGTTGAGCTTGCAGTGGGTGGCACTGCAAGGTGCTGACCGGAGCATAGAGGCGTTCTACCGGCTGAACTTTGCCCGCAACTGGCAATCCTTCACTGCAGCCTTTTCCGACTACAAAGCGCCGGCACTGAATCTGTTTTATGCCGATGCTGAAGGTAACATCGGTTTTCGCGGTATAGGTCAAATCCCCGTCAGGCAGCACGGCACAGGACAGGTGCCACTGCCTGCGGAGCAGCATCCGCAGAACTGGCAGGGATATATTCCTTTTGCCCAAATGCCCGCTGAATTTAATCCGGCTTCAGGTATGTTGCTCAATGCAAACAACGCCAATGTCGGCGGGGATTATCCTTATTTTATCTCGGACCATTTTGCGCCGCCGGACCGTGCAAACCGGATTAAAGCCCTGTTGCAGACCGGCTCTAAACTGAGCATCGCTTCGATGGCCGCTATTCAGGCGGATGTGATGGACTTATCTGTTGATAGGTTATTGCCGGTATTTGCCGCTGTACCTGGTGTCACAGCACGGCAGAAAAAGGTGATTCAGGTGCTGGCGGCCTGGGATCAACAGGCGTTAACCGACAGTGTGGGGGCCAGCATTTATTACGGCTGGGCGCGCAATATCCGTCAGGAGATGTTTCAGGATGAACTGGCGGGATACTGGAATAAAAGTGCGGAGGCGGCCCAACTCAAAGTATTGCCTGATTTGCTGACTGATACACAGATTGCCGGCTTGTTGCGCGAAAACAGCGTCTGGTGTGATGATGCCACCACTGCAAAGGCCGAGACTTGTGCCGACGCTCTGCTGCGGTCGCTGGATCGTACAGTGCAGGAACTGGAAAAACTTGCCGGGACGGATTTGCATGACTGGACATGGGGAAAGTTACACCAGGTTGAATACCAGCACACGCCATTTAGTCAGATAAAGCCGTTAGATCAGTTATTTGACATCCGTTTCCCTGCTGCCGGCAATGTGCACACCGTTAATGTTGCTGCAGGAGCCTTTGATGCCAGTCAGGGTTACCGCAAAAACTTCGGTGCCGGGTTCCGTCAAATAATTCAGCTGTCCCCGACAGAGGTGAACCATCATTTTATTAATTCAACAGGGCAGTCCGGCCACATCGCCAGCCGTTATTATTCAGATCAAAACAAATTGATGCAGGATAATGCTTACCTTTCATTCGGGGTGTCGCGAAGGACAAGGGACACTGTCCTGTTACCCCTGTCAGCCGTGGGCAGCGAACCATGAGTTTTGTGTCTTTACTCAGTCGTTACGCGCCGAACCGGGTTTTTTTCTCAATCCTGATGGGCTGTCTGGCTGGTCTTTGTTATGCCCTGATGATTCCGTTGATTATGCTGAGTATTGAAACTGCAGATCCGCAGTTTCCGGTACTGGCAGAACAAAACAGTCGTTTCTTTTCCTTTGAAGTGACAAACCCGAAACTGGCCGGTCTTTACATCAGCTGTTGTTTGTTGATTTTGCTGTTGCGCAGCAGTTCGGAAATTGTGCTTTATCGTTTAGGTGTGGATTTTGCGCGCAATATCCGCGAGGTGATCTATCGCCACATTTGCGCCGCGGCGGTTGAAAGTGCAGAGCGGCTGGGCCCGGCCAAGCTGATTGCTGCAATCAATATTGATGTGCCGCGTATTGTGAACGGTGCCAGAATTATGCCGGCGGTTTTTATTAACTCAGTGACTGTCATTGGGATGCTGGTGTTTTTGTTGTGTATTAACAGCAATATTTTTTATCTGGTGATCGCGGCAATCTGTGCAGGTGTCGTCATTTATCAGGTGCCGGTTTCGGCTGGCCGCCGGGTGTTTGAACAGAGCAGAGCTGTGCATGACAATGTGCAGGAATCCGTGCGGGCACTGATTTATGGTCAGAAAGAATTAAAACTTGATGCTGGCAAGCGTCAGAAATTCATGCAGGACATTCTGCTGAAGTATGAATACCAGCTCGCAGCCTCGGAGAAGTTAGGCCTTACCATGACGAGCGCCGCTGTTGCACTAGGCGATTTAATGAGTTTTTTTGTTATTGGCGCAGTGGTGTTTATTTTCGCGAATTACCATGCAATAGATGCGCAAACCATGGCTGGTGCCATTATGGCGCTATTGTATATTTCAGGGCCAGTCGGCATGATTCTGAACTCGGTGCCGAGTCTGTCTGTGGCCCGGGTGTCACACCGCAAAGTGCTGTCTCTGCTCGATAGCCTGCCACCAGAAGCGTCCTGGCAGCTTACAGGCCCGGTTCGTGAATGGCAGCATCTGGTGTTCACTGAGATGACCTATCATTATCCGGCCAGCGGCGGCGATCCGGGTTTTAAGGTGGGGCCGCTAAATTTTAGTATCAACAAGGCGGAAATCCTCTTTATTGTCGGCGGCAATGGCAGCGGCAAGTCGACTATCAGCAAGCTTATTACCCAGCATTATTTGCCGGCCAGCGGTGGGATTCTGCTGGACGGTGTGCCATCAGATAACAGGAATATTGCTGCACTTCGAAGTCAGACCTTTGCGATTTTTTCCGATTTTTATCTGTTTGAACAACTGCTGATCGAGCTTAATCCTGCCTTAGAAGCAAAGGCGCGGACTTTATTAATCAAGCTGCGCCTTGCTGACAAAGTCCGGATCGATGCGGGGCGTTTCTCCACCACTGCACTGTCTGACGGGCAAAGAAAAAGGCTGGCGCTATTGGTGGCCTTACTGGAAGACAAAGCGCTTTATCTGTTTGATGAGTGGGCGGCAGACCAGGATCCTGAGTTCAGAAACATTTTTTATACCTACTTTTTGCCCGAACTAAGACAACAAAATAAAGCCGTGGTTGTGATTAGTCATGACGAAAAGTATTTCCCAATTGCCGACCGGGTGATGTATGTCGAAGCCGGTACTGTGAAACATATTACGCGTCAGCCACTTCAGCGGCTGGTATAAAGGGGTCGTTATGCCTATCTCTCCACAGCTTTTTCCGTTGACTTGTACTCAGGCGGATATTTATTTTGACCAGCTGTATCACTCTGCATTGCCTCTTTACAACGTCGGTGGTTACATCCGGTTGCCGGCGCTGAATATAGAACAGCTTTGTGCGGCACATGCCGGATTGATTCAGCGCTGGGATGTCTTTGGGATCAGGATGATCAACACGGCAGAAGGCCCAAGGCAGTACATCAGCGCAGAGCGGACTCTGACTCTGGAGGTGATTGATTTTAGTGAATTACCCGATGCGGACGCTGCTTTACAGTCTTGGTATCAGCAACAAATACAGCAACCATTCCCGCTGCATGATGAGGAAATGTTCCGCGCTTATATTGTAAAAGTCAGTGCAGACTCAGTGCATTATGTCGGCCTGGCTCATCATCTGATCATGGACGGCTGGGGTTTTGCAAACTGGGCCAGAGAATTAGGGAGGCTTTATAATGGCGAGCCGGCGCCTGAACCTGAGGTGGTGAGCTGGCAGCAGGTGGTCGGGCTGGAGCAGCAGTATTTAAACAGCGGCCGGTTTGTGAAGGACGAGCAGTTCTGGCTGGAGCAGTTTCCTGAAGCTCCGGATAATGTATTTAGCAGAAAACCGGGCCAGACCGGCAGCCGGCCAAGCTTGAGATTGCAGCAGCAACTCCCTGCATGCCTGCAGCAACAAGTACAACAATTCTGTGACCAATACGGATTGTCGGCAGCGACTTTTTACCTGGCGGTATTTGCTGCCTATCTTGGTTTCAGCCATGATTTGCCGCGATTGGTATTGGGGGTTCCGGTGCATGGCCGGAGCCGTTTTAGCGAAAAACTGATGCCGGGCGTTTTTACCAGCATGAGCCCGTTTGCGGTGGCGTTGGACGGCCAGCAGGACTTTTTGAGTTTTGTGTTACAGCTGCAGGCCGGACTAAAGCAGAGTTTTCGTTATCAGAAATATCCTTTGAGTCATCTGATGCAGCATTTAACAACAGCGGGCCATAAGCCAAAGTTGTTTGATGCCGCCTTCAACTTTCTGGAGCTCGACAGCCAGTTTAGCCTGAACGGGCAGGCTGCGGAGCTGGTGTATTTAACGCATGGCTACGAACAGTTGCCCCTGCTGCTGAATATCTGGACTGATCAGAGAAGTCAGCAAGCGGATATTCTGCTTGATATCAACCTGGCTTATTTTACCGAAACAGAAGGTCAGAGGCTGATAGCCGGAGTGCTTGCTTTATGTCAGCAGGTGCTGGCCTTCCCCCAACAATTGTTGAGCCGTTATCAGCTGGTCAGTGCAGCCGAAATGGCACTATTGACGGCCTGGAACCAGACAGCACAGCCTTATCCGCAGCAGCAGAGTGTGCCGGGTCTGGTGTTTGCGTGTGCCAGACAGCAGCCGGAAGCGGTGGCGCTTTACTGGCGTGAGGAGCAGATGAGCTACCGGACGCTTGCGGAGCAGGCGGCGGGTGTGGCGAAGCAGTTACAGGAAGAGTACGGGGTCGTGCCGGGGCAGCTGGTCGGAGTGTGCCTGAAGCGCAGTCCGAAGCTGGTGGTTGCGCTGTTGGGTGTGATGCAAAGCGGCTGTGGTTATGTGGCGTTAGATCCGGACTATCCGGCAGAGCGTCTGGCGTATATGGCTTCGGATGCGGGGCTGTCGGTGGTGGTGACAGAGCGGGGTGTGGATGCGGGTCACGGTGTGACAACAGAGTTCGTGCTGGATGATGGGATTGCGACACAGAGTCTGTGGCAGGTTGATGCAGTGGCAGGTGGCGAACAGCTGGCGTATGTGATTTACACCTCAGGTTCGACGGGCCAGCCGAAGGGCGTGATGATAAGTCAGCGCAATGCGGTGGCGATGTTGAGCTGGGCGGGTCGTGAGTACAGCAGTGCAGAACTGTCAGGTGTGGTAGCGGGCACCTCGGTGTGCTTTGACTTATCGGTGTTTGAGCTGTTTGCGCCGCTGAGCCATGGCGGCAGTGTGGTGCTGGCAGAGGATATGTTGTCGCTCGATAGCGGTAGTGCGCACAGAGCCACCCTGTTGAATACGGTGCCCTCGGTGATAGAGGCGTTGCTGGACAGGGGAGGACTGCCGGCGGGTGTGCGGACGGTGAATCTTGCGGGAGAAGCGTTAAGGCAGAGCACGGTGGAGCGGTTGTATGCGGCGGGAGTGGAGCGGGTGTATGACCTGTATGGCCCGTCGGAGGATACGACGTATTCGACGCGAAGTTTAAGGCGTGCGGGAGGACGGGCGACGATAGGGCGGGGTCTGGATAACAGGCAGCTGCATGTGCTCAATAGTGTGGGTCAGCGGGTGCCTGTGGGCGTGGTGGGCGAGTTATATCTGGGTGGAGCGGGAGTAGCGCAGGGTTACCTGAATAAAGCAGAGCTGAGTGCGGAGCGTTTTGTGCAGCACAGGTGGGAGGATGGCAGCGTGAGCCGGTTGTACCGCAGCGGAGATTTGGTGCGGTGGACAGAGGAAGGTGAGCTGGAATATGTGGGCAGAAGTGACCATCAGGTGAAGGTGCGTGGTTACCGGATAGAGCTTGGAGAGATAGAGCAGGCGCTGGAGCGGCTGGAGGGAGTGCGGGAAGCAGTGGTGGAGGTTGGGGGCTCAGGGGTGCTGGTTGCGTATCTGGTGGGCAGCGTGCGCAGCAGGGAGGTGGTGCAGGATGGTTTGAGGCAATGGTTGCCGGGTTATATGGTGCCGGAGCGATTTGAGTGGCTGGCGCAGTTACCGCGCACGGCCAATGGCAAGACAGACCGGCAACAGTTGCGTGCGATGCAGAGCGTTGCAAGGGAAGATGGGTTTGTGGCGGCGTCGACAGAGACGGAGCGGCGGTTGTGTGGGTTGTGGCAGCAATTGCTGGGTGTAGAGCGTGTTGGGGTGTCGGATAACTTTTTTGCGCTGGGCGGGCATTCGTTGCTGGCCGCCATTATGGCAAACCGGCTGGAACAGACATTTGGTGGTAAGAATCTGACAGCGGCCATTCTGGCAAATCCGGTGCTCAGTCAGCTGGCGCTATATCTGGACCAGCATCAGGGAGACTGCATTTATCAGGATATTGTGCCGGCTGAAACCCTGTTACTCAGCTATCCATTGTCCTTTGCGCAGCAGCGCCTGTGGTTTATGCAACAATTCAGTGCGGATGATCGTTTGTTTCATATGCCGGCAGTGTTCCGGGTCGAAGGGGAGCTGGATTTAAACCGCATGCGTAAGGCGTTACAGGCGGTGATTGCGGACCATGCTATTTTGCGCTCGCAATATCATCAGGGTGAGGATCTGCCGTATTTCACCATCACTGAGGATGTTCATTTTGACATTCAGTCACTGCATCTGCCTGTTGCTCATTTGGCTGAACCGGAATTTGTCAGGTTGTGTGTCAGTATGGCGACCGACCTGCCCTTCCGGCTGGATCAGGACTTGTTAATTCGGGCTTTTTACATAGAAACCCTGGCAGCCGAAACGCCCAATTATCTGGTTTTCGATTTGCATCACCTCATTGCTGATGGTTATTCCCTCCATCAATTGGTCCGTTATCTGCGCTGTTACTACCAGTCGCCGGACCAGCCACTCTTATCCGGCCCGTCGCTGCAATACACCGACTATATTCGCTGGCAGCAAGCCATAGCAGGTTCCGGCAGAGTAGAAGAAGCCAAGTTGTATTGGCGTCAGCTGCTGAATGAATTGCCGCAGGACCATGGTCTGATTGGGCACCCCGCTGCGGTACCCGGGAATAATGCCGACAACAGTTACAGTCATAGCCTGGATGTGGCAACTGCAGATCGTCTGCGGGCTTTACTGGTCCGGGTTGGAACTACACCATTTGTCTTTATGCAGACTTGTCTTGCACTGTTAATAGGGCGATTATCCGGCCGCACCGATGTGGTGCTGGGTTCACCTGAAGCCGGGCGCCAGCATGCCCGGCTGGAGCCTCTGCTTGGGGTATTTATCAATCCTCAACTGTACCGGACTGAATTTAGCGATAATCCCGGCTTTACCACTTTGCTGAAGAGGTTGCACGCCCAGCATCTGGCCTCGGCGCAACACAATTTTCTACCCTTTGAAGAAATAGTGACTTTGTTAAATCCGGTCAGGCAAGCGGATGTGGCCCCGTTATTTCAGATCATGCTGAATTTTAATCAGTACCCGGTGACGGACATTCATTTTCCGGATCTGACATTACAGCAATGTGCAGTGCAACAACTCTTACCCAGTAAATACGATATCACTTTATATGTGGAGCCACGCGTTGACGGCCGTTACCATTTACTCTGGCATTTTGATCCGCAACGTTTTTCTCAGGCTGATATCCGTTTTTATGCCAATGAACTCATATATGAGATCCAGCAAGTCCTGGCAGCACCTGATGAACCTGTACTACAGCTGGGCTGGCAAGCCCCGGTACCACAACCCATAGCCCCACTGCAGTTCGCTGATTCATGTAATCCATATCAGCGGATTATGCAGTTTGTCAGCCAGACACCATCCGCTGCTGCCCTGAGTTTTCAACAACGCAGCCTGGACTATGCGGCGCTTGACCTGTGGGTCAGTCAGCTGGCGCAACTACTGGGGCAGCATGGGGTTGCGGCCCGCAGACGTGTTGTGGTGGGATTGCCGCGCTCTGAGCTCAGGGTTGCGGTTATTTTGGCGGTGCAGAAACTGGCCGCCTGTTACATCCCGCTCAGTGAAGAGTTGCCGCCCGATCGCAATAGCTACATGTTAACCCAGAGTCTGCCCGATTTGTTTGTAACGACACCGGACAGTGTTTTCGCCAGTCTGGCTGATGCCGGCTCACCGGTGCTGATGCTTGATGCCGCAAGATTACAGCAGTTGCAGCAGTTCGATGGACAATGTGCTGTGAACCAACCGGCCCCCTCAGATCTGGCTTGTATCATCTATACCTCAGGTACCACAGGGGTGCCAAAAGGCGTCGGGGTAAATTACCTGGCGCTGCGCAACAGAATTGACTGGATGTTGCAGGCCTGGCCATTTGCTGCGCAGGAGCAGGCGGTCCATATTACTTCGATGGCCTTTATCAGAGGAGTGTGGGAACTGTTTGTGCCCTTATGCGCCGGTGCACATTTGCATCTGTGTGAAAGAGAGCATGTGCGCGAGGTTCCCAGACTGATTGATTATTTACAACACCATCGGATCCAGCGTGTTGTCACCGCACCTTCGTTGTTACGGGTGCTCACCGAAGCGTTATCAAACCGGCAGTTGACGCTGCCGCTGAAATACTGGTTTGTCAGTGGTGAGCCGCTTCTGCAGCAATATGTCAACATGGCGGTGCAAGCTCTGCCGGATTGCCAGTTTGTCAATTTATATGGCTCGACAGAAGTGATGTCTGATGTGTTGTTTAAACCTGTGTCTGTGGCCGCTCATCACAATTGGGTCGCGGCAGGCAAGCCTATTACCGGAGTCAGTGTCTGGATTGCCGATAGTTTGTTGCAGCAGGTTCCTGCCGGAGTGGTCGGGGAAATTATGGCAGGGGGCGCCGCTGTCTGTCATGGTTACTGGCGTGATGAAGAGATGAGCCGGCATAAATTTATTCAGCGTGGTGATGCCCGGTTTTTCCGCACCGGCGATCTGGGTTATCAAACGCCGGATGGTGAGATCGTTTGTTTAGGTCGAAATGATGATCAGATCAAGCTAAGGGGACAGCGCATCGCCTTGGGTGAAATCTGTCAGGCAATCTCTGAGCTGGATGATATCCGGCAGGTGGTGGTTCTGCCGCTTTACCAGCACACGGAACAGGCTTGTCTCGTTGCTTATGTCATCCCATCCGGCCGCCATGCACTGCCTGAACTGGAATCTACAGTGCGGCAGCAGCTGGCTCAACGGCTGCCCTCCTATTGTTTACCCGCCGCTTTTGTCTGGCTGGAGGCTTTCCCGTTAAAAGCCAATGGGAAAGTGGACAAAAGTGCGTTGCCATTGCCACAGCATATTTCCACTGAAGTTTTGGTGCTGCCGGCAAACAGCACTGAGCGCTTGTTGCTGCAGATTTGGGCTGATGTGCTCAGGCAGGAAGAGAGCCGTATCAGTGTGATGGCTGATTTTTTTCATCTGGGGGGAAACTACTTGTTGTTAAACCGGATTATTCAACGGATCAGGCAGCAGTGGCACATCGAGCTGAAGTTTAAGGTGTTTTTCCAGAACAGCAGTATTCGTGCTGTTGCCGATGTCCTGCAGGCTGAGCTGGCAAAACAACATTCGCAGCATGCTGTTATGGAAAAGAAAAAATTACTGATCCTCTGATACACAAAAAGTGGCCGGTTTTGAAGGATAACAAAAATGCCGTTGCATGATCGCAGAACAGAATGTTTGAACTACTCCGCATCATTTCATACCCTGATTGAGGGGCTGAGTCAGTCAGAACAACTACAAAAAATGCCGTTTCCACCGATGGGGGAAAATGTGCCTTTGTTTATGCGGGATTATCCGCAGCAGTATAAAGTCAGTCCCTGGCCGCTGATTGCAGACCCGCAGTTTATTGAAAAGATGGATGCTTTATGCCGTGAACTTCCGATTGCTCTGCATAAAGTACTGCGCTTTTATGCTGAGCAGGACCCCGCATATCTTGCTGAATATTTGGGGGTGTCCAGGGTGGAGGTCGATTTATTTGCATCGCGGCTCACGCAGCCTGAAGATCTGGTGTTGCGTTATGACGCAGTGCAGGAGGCTGGTCAATGGCGCCTGATTGAAGTGAATAGCGGTGCCTCGCTTGGCGGATGGCAGCATAGCTGGATTTACCCTGAAGTGCTGTCACTGCTGGACGCCTGGCCACAATTTCGCCAGTTCAACATCCGTTTTCGCAATATAGTGGTTGAATTACTGTTGGCATACTGCCACGCCGCGCGCCGGCTGAAGGGGCCTCAGACTGCCGGCAATTTGCTTTTGTTTGTGCCCTCTTCGATCAGTGCGGAGTTCTATCAGAATTTATGTGAAGAGTTTTCTGCGTTATTGGAAAAAATCCGGCCGGAAACGATGCCATCAGCAAAGTTGTATTATTTTCAGTCGGTTGAGCAAATAAGTTTTGATCCTGACGGACGACTGTTTTTCGCGGGTGTCGAGATGGATGCCGTGATTATGAATACGGACAGTCTGGACAATCTGCCTAAGTCTTTTTTCAATTTATTGGAATCCATGGCGCAAAAAGCACAGTTCTATTATCCGGATTCTTTATGTTATGCCTTGTTAGGTAACAAACTGTTGTTTGCATTAGTTCATGAATCTGAAACGGCGTCAGTGCTGGTGCCATACCAGCAGGAGCTGGTGCGCCAGTGTATTCCATGGACTGTGCGCTTGGGTTGCCCGGAACTTGTGTTTGCAGGTAGCCGTTATGACACTGGTGCATTTATCCGCAGCCATCAACAACAGCTGGTGTTTAAAAAAGCTTACTCAATGCAGGGTAAAGATGTGGTTGTTGGCGCTTCCACACCTGCCGGTGATTGGTGCCGGCTTTATCAACAATTAGCAACTGAGCCAGGCTGGCTGATTCAGCAATATGTGCAGCCGGATCCGATACCTTTGGCCGAGCCACAGCACGGATTTGATTTTTACCGGGTGATTTGGGGCATTTTTGCGCTGCAGGGGCGATATGCCGGCTGTTTCCTGCGAGCCACTCCCGATATCAGCGGGGACACTATCATCAACTCAGCCCGCGGTGCCACTGAGTTTTTTCTGTTTGAAGAACAACCGCAAAAGCATGTGATCAGGTTTTAAGGAGCAAAGGTGAGTATTGTCGACCAAATTATGGCCTTATGCAGCCAGCAAAATGTGCAGCTGTCGTTAAATGGTGAGCAATTAGAAGTTGCGTTTGATGAAATGCCCGGCCAGGACCTGATTTTGTTGCTGCGGGAGCACAAACAAGCGGTTTGTCAGTTTTTGCAACAGCAAACCGGTGTCCGTCCGCACCATCATGCGATCAGCAGATTAAAAACCCAGACCGGTCCGCTGTCACCCACGCAGCAGCGCATGTGGTTTGCCAGCCAATATGCACCGGATTCTACCCAGAACAACATCTGTTGCCAGTTGCTGCTGCATGGTGAAATTGATATTCCGTTGTTTGAAGCCACGCTGCAGCACATTGTGAAGCGTCATGAAATACTGCGCACAGGATATGATGCAAAAGAACCCTTCCAGTTTGTGCGGGCAGATGCGCAGTTTTACCTGAAATTTGTCGATCTCCGCCAGGATTCTGCAGCCCAGCCACATCAAAATATTGACGAACTGTTTGAAAGCGAATTAAACCGGCCCTTTGATCTGCAGCATGATGTGTTGCTGCGGGCCATGCTGGTTCAAACCGGCGAACAGAAATTCAGTCTGGGCGTGGTCTTGCACCATATCGCGGCGGATGGCTGGTCTTTGCAGGTGTTAAGTGAAGAAGTGGTGCGGATCTACAGCCAGCTGAAAGAAACAGGTCATCCGACTGATGCTGAGCTACCGGTGCAGTATCTCGATTATGCTTATTGGGCTCAGGAACACCGTGATCTGTACGATGAAGCGCTGCAGTATTGGCAGGAGCAGCTGCGGGGTGCTCCGCTGGTACATAGCTTGCCGATGGATTACGACCGGCCGGCCTATCAGCAGTACGACGCCAGACAACATTCAGTCCAGCTTGATCCCCTGTTGTCAGCACAACTTAATCAGCTGTGCCAGCGTTTAGGCGTCACCCCTTTTATGTTTTTGTACACAGTGTTTGGTTATTTTATCAGTCGCTGGAGTAATCAGACTGATGTGGTACTGGGCACACCGGTCGCCGGCAGAACCCGGCCTGAGCTCGAAGGCATGATCGGCTGTTTTGTGAATACGCTGGTGCTGCGAAACCAGTTTGACAGTAGCGATTTTGTCAGTTTGTTGGCAAAAACCAGGGAACAACTGATTGCGGCTTACCAGCATCAGGACATGCCATTTGATGTGCTGGTTGAGAAGATAAATCCACAGCGTTCGTCGCAAATTCTGCCACTGGTTCAGATATTTTTTACCTTTCACAATTTACAACAGCAGGATGCGGTTTTTCATTTACCCGGATGTAGCATGCAGTTTGTGCAGCAAATTCAGGCGGCGACCAAAGCGGATTTAGAATTCTCAGTGGTGGAATTGCAGGGGCAGTATGTTTTTGAATGGAATTATGCCACCTCGTTATTCAGTGGCGCGACTATCAGCCGCTATGCCAGCAGTTTTAGTCAGTTATTGCAGTTTATGATTCAATGTCCGGCGGCTCCCCTGATAGATGCCCCGCTGCTGCCGCCAGAAGATATGGCCCGGCTGCAGCGGTGGCAGGATGGTCCTGTTGTGCCGGTTACGACTGACTTGCTGCCTGACCGACTGGCAGTAACAGCCCGGCAGCGTGCTGACGATGTCGCATTGCACATGAATGAACAACAGCTGAGTTATCGTGAGCTGCACACTCAGGTCAGTCAGCTTGCCCGCTATCTGCAGCAGCAATATGGGATTGGTCCTGGCAGCAGGGTTGCCGTTTGTTTGCAGCCATCCTGCTCCATGATGGTTGCTATATTGGCGGTGCTGCAGGCTGGCGCAGCCTATGTGCCGCTTGACCCGCTCACAGCGGTCAATCGGTTGCGCTATATCTGTCAGGATAGTGGTGCCCGTTTGCTGTTAACAACAAGCGATCCCGGCATGTCAGCCTTGTTAGCCGATGTGGTCTGTCTGGATTCCGTGGAGCTGCAGGAACAACTCGCCAGTTATCCGGCAGAACCATTGCGGTCTGACGAGACGGGGCTGCGGCCGGAGCATTTGGCATACATTATTTATACGTCCGGCTCTACCGGACAGCCCAAAGGGGTGAAGGTCGGGCACCGGCAGCTGAACAATTATATTGAACATTGTATTGCGCATTATTATCCGCAGCAGAGTGCAAGTGTGTTGAGTACGTCATTAGCTTTTGACGCTTCTGTGACAGTGTTACTTCCGCAGCTGTGTATCGGCTTACCCTGTACTTTAATGCCCGCAGCCAATCTTATTGCTGAGCTTGCCAGCCACTTAATGCGGGCTCAGGTGGCGCAAGTGTTTAAATTGACGCCTGCTCATCTGGTGGCGTTGACGCAACAACTGTCACAAGCTATTCCGTTATTTAACAGCAAAATTCCGCATTGTTTTGTGGTTGGGGGGGAGCGGCTGTTACACGGGCATTGTCAGGCATTTATGCACTTTTTCCCTGCAGCAAAACTGTTTAACGAATATGGCCCGACCGAAACCACAGTGGGGTGCAGTTATGTGCAATGGCAGGCACAGGGGGATGATGCTGCCGCTGGTGTCAGCATAGGCCGGCCTTTGCACAATACCCGGCTCTTGGTGCTGGACCCTGCCATGCAACCGCTGCCGATCGGTGTGGTTGGTGAATTATATATAGGGGGCAGCGGTGTAACTGATGGTTACTGTGGTTCAGAAAGCCTGACAGCAACACGTTTTCTGAGCGATCCCAATCAGCCGGATATGTTGTTATACCGCAGTGGTGACCTCGTTTACTGGCAGCAAGATGGCAGCCTGAGTTATGTTGGCCGTAATGATGGACAGCTAAAAATCCGCGGTTACCGGGTTGAAGCGGGAGAAATTGAACAGGCACTGACAGAATGTGAAGGTATTCTGGATGCAGCAGTGGTTGCACGGGATGGCGCAGATGGGCAAAAAATTCTGGTGGCTTACCTTGTGACTTCGCCGCAGGTATCAGAGGCTGGAACCGATCTGCGAACAGCCCTGCAAAGCCGGTTATCACAGTGGTTGCCTGAATATATGGTGCCTGATGTTTATGTTCCGTTGCCGCAGTTACCACTGACAGCCAACGGTAAAATTGATCGTCAGGCCTTACTCACAGTCGAATATCGTCAGCAGCAGTTTGAGCATCAGGCGCCAGTCAGCCGCGAAGAAATGGTGTTAGCGCAAATCTGGTGTGAGGTACTTGGCGTCAAACAGGTGGGGCGCACCGATAACTTTTTTGCATTAGGCGGTCACTCCATCCTTGCGTTACAGGTCGCAGCAAAACTATTGGAACATGGCATCAAGCTGGATCCCAAAGATATTTTTGCGCACGCCACGCTGTCGGCTTTGGCCGCAGTGCTTAAACCTGTGGCAGGTGGTGCTGCGGATTCAGCGTCGCAGACGCCCGCCGGATTGCCGCCCGGACTGACCCGCATCACACCGGATTTGTTGCCTTTGGCCAGCTTGTCGCAACAAGATATTGATCACATTGTCAGCACTGTGGAAGGCGGGGTCCAAAATATAAAAGATATTTATATGCTGGGGCCGTTGCAGCAGGGGATTTTGTTTCATCACATCACCAGCACAGCCGCAGATCCCTATGTGCGTCCCCTGACATTCCGGCTGGAGCACAGCGCTGCCTTAAAGCAATTTATCGACGGGATCCAGTTTGTTATTGATCGGCATGATGTACTGCGTACCCAAATCGCCTGGCAAGGATTACCACAACAGGTTCAGGTGGTTCTGCACCAGGCCAGTTTACCTGTGCAGACGCGGCAGTTTGACGATCTGGCGACATTGGAGCTATATCTGCAGCAGTTTATCCGCCAACCGCAGCGCATGGATTTGCAGCGGGCTCCGTTGATTGAGCTGGAAGTAGCCAGCGTGGCCACTTTGCCGCAGCACTATGTGTTATTGCGTTTTCATCACATTATTGCCGACCACATTGGCATGGAAATTCTGAGTGAAGAACTGGCCGGTTTTCTCTTTGGTCAGAGTGCTCAGTTAGCGCCAGCCCTGCCTTATCGTGATTTTATTGCCCATGTGTTTCATCAGCAGCAGCAACTGGATGCCAGGTCTTATTTTCAGAGCAGGCTGGCCGGGCTTGATGGTGGAACTTTGATGTTCGGACTGGAAGATATTTATGGTGACGGCCAACAATTGACCAGCGCTGCCACCTGGTTGTCCGATCAGCAGTCGCAACAAATTAAAATATTGTGCAAACAGCTGGCCATCAGTCCGGCTGTGCTGTTTCATGCCGCCTGGGCCATGGTTGTCAGTCTGTGCAGTGGTCGCCATGACATAGTGTTCGGTACTGTCGCCTCTGGCCGGATGCAATCCATGTCCGATGTCGGACACATGATGGGTGTATTTATCAATACAGTACCACTGCGTCTTAATCTGAAAGCCTTGTCAGCTCCGGCACTATTGCAGCTGATCAATGCAGAGTTCAGTAGCCTGATGGCTTATGAGCAGACACCGTTGCCACAGGCGCTGGGTTGCGCTGATGTTGCGGGCCCGCTTTTTAACGCCCTACTCAATTACCGCCATTCCCGCCAGGCGGCGACCGGGCAAGGCGATGGCTACAGCATGCTAAGTTATCATGAAAGCACAAACTATCCGGTTGAGCTGCTGGTTGATGATTTTGGTGACCGTTTTGCCTTCGAGGTACAGGTACGTCAACCGATAGCTGCCAATGAGCTGTTGCATACGATGACGATGGCGCTGGATTCCTTGCTTGAGTTGTTAACACAAAATGCTGACACTGAGGTGCTCAGTGTCAGCCTGGTTTCGGCACAGAGCCGGCAACAACAATTGATTGAATGGAATGCAACAGCACAGCCATTTAGTGCAGACTGCTGTATTCATCAGCTTTTTGAAACGGCGGTGCGAAGCCAGCCGCTGGCGATAGCCGCAGAATCCGAAGCAGGAGTGCTGACGTATCAGCAGTTGAATGCCCGGGCGAATCAACTGGCCCACTGGCTGCGGGCAGAACATCATATTCAGCCTGATATGCGGGTTGGTATTTGCATGCAGCGCTCGCAACACATGCTTATTGCCATACTGGCCATTCTGAAAGCTGGTGGGGCTTATGTGCCTTTAGATCCTGCTTTTCCGGCCCAGCGGCTGCAGTATATGCAACAGGATGCCGGGGTAAGTCTGGTGCTGACTCAGCAGGCGCTTTTGCAGATGGACTGGACTTGTGCTGTCTTGTGTGTGGATCACAGTGCTGTACAGCAAATGTTGGGTATTTACAGCGAGGAAAACCCGGATTTGTCGGAGATAGGGTTGCAGCCGCATCACCTGGCTTATCTGTTGTACACCTCCGGCTCAACAGGTATGCCCAAAGGTGTGATGATTGAACATCGGGCGCTGGTAAACCGGCTGCAATGGATGCAGCGTCAATTTAATGTCTCGGCCCTGGACGTTATTCTGCAAAAAACACCGTACAGCTTTGATGTGTCAGTGTGGGAACTGCTGTTGCCACTGATCTGCGGTGCCCGTTTGGTGCTGGCATCGCCTGATGGCCACAAAGACCCGCAATACCTGGCAGATTTAATCCGGACTGCCGGTGTGACTATGCTTCATTTTGTGCCGGCGATGTTTGGCGTGATGCTGCAATCGGGCTTGCTGCAAACCTGTGCTGGCATTCGCACTGTGATTTGCAGTGGTGAGGCGCTCGGCGCTCATCTGGTGGACAGTTTCAGTCAGCAATGTCCATCAGCTGAGTTGTACAATCTTTATGGTCCGACTGAGGCAACAATAGACGTGACCTACTGGCGTTGTGAGCCTGGACATCCTAACGTGCCTATCGGCAAACCCATCGATAATACGCAGGTGTTAGTGTTAAATGATGCGGGAATGTTGCTGCCAACAGGTTGTGTCGGCGAGCTCTGTCTGGCCGGTGCAGGGCTGGCGCGTGGTTACCTGAATCGACCCGGGCTGAACCAGGAAAAATTTGTCGCTTGCAGCCTGGTGCCACAACAACGAATTTACCGGACCGAGGATTTGGCACGCTGGCGCCCGGATGGGGTGCTGGAATATTTAGGTCGTGCCGATCAGCAGGTGAAAATAAACGGTTGGCGTATTGAACCGGCCGAGATTGATCAGGCCTTGTGTACGCTGCCGATGGTGCAAGCGGCTGTGACCCTTGCCAAAGATTTGCCTGGTGGCCAAAGTTTGGTAAGCTACCTCGTCGTTACAGAGTCTGCAGCAGCAGTGAGCAATGCCGTTTTAAGGGAGATGTTGCAACATGAACTGTCGCGGCTCTTGCCTGGCCCACTGGTACCTTCAATTTATGTTTTGGTGGACCAGATACCATTAACACCGAGTGGCAAAGTCAACCGCGCAGCGCTTCCGATGCCGGATTTAGTATCCGGAACCACAGCACAGAGTGCGCCGGCCGATCAGCTTGAAGTGCTGTTGTGTGACATATGGCGACAGGTACTGGCCGTTGAGGCTGTGGGTGTGCATGATCACTTTTTCGCTTGTGGCGGAGATTCTGTCAAAGCGTTACAGCTGGTGGCAAAGCTGAATCGATATTACCCGGCTTTAACGGTCCGGTCGGTATTTGAGCGGCCAACGCCGGCTGAGTTAGCCACCTTGATCCGGGAGCAATGGCCGGATGCAGAGCAGGCGGCCTGTTTGCCTTTCAGTGCATGGCAGCAGGTGCTGTGGACACAACAGGTGCAGACCCGTCGTCAGTTGCATGCAATCAGCCAGCAATGGCTGCAGCTTGAAACCGCGCAACTGCAGCTGTTACTGCGACAGTTAATCGAAAAATATGAGTTGTGCCGGTTGCAGGTTGATCGCACAAAGCCGGGCCTGACACTCCCAGGTATTGCAGACAAGAACAGGCTTGTTGCCGTCTTGTATGAAGCAGTGCTGTTGCCCGACCAGGTGGATTTGGATAGTGCAGTGATGGCCGCCATTGATACATTTGCCAGCCAGAGTGGCCAGTTCCGGATTGTGCTGATGTCACACCGCAGCTATGGTTGCAAACTCTTGGTTCAGGCAGACGCATTATGCTGGGATCAATATTCATGGTTGCGGGTACTGGAAGATATTGCTGAGCTGGTGGCACCCGCTAAAGCGGCGACAAAATCCGCCGCAGCCGGAGTCAGTACTATCGGCTGGCACCATCAGCAATTGAGCCTGTATCAGGAACAGCAATGGCAGCATAAAGCGTACTGGCAGGATAAATTAACATCGCTGGCGGTCGCTGAACCCAGACCCTCGGAAGCCCTGGTGAGCACGCAGCAGCACTGGCACTTTGGGATAACGCCGGCAACTGTGGACTGGCAGCTGATGATGACGTCACTGAAGCTATCTGCCGATGAGTTGTGTCTGTTACTCAGTGCCCGCGCCTTTTGGCAGTGGCAGCAGCAAGTTCCGTCGTTGGTGAACATGCTTTGTGACGGCCGGCAGGGAGCCGTGGAGTGTGGCCAGCTTTTGCCTGAGGGCAATCTTACTCAGCTGGTGCCTGTTCTATTGCCGCAAGTGCAGGCGACTGATGTTGATAGCTGGATTCTTGCGGTGAAGGAGCAATTCCGGCAGGCGCTCAGCCACAGCCCTCTGCTGGCCGTACCTGAGTTGCCGGATTTCATCCAAAGTGCGACGACACTGATAAAAAGCAGCGGGCAATGGCTGATGACGGTACGTTGTTTGGAAGAAATAGCGCTTGCGCCGCTGTTTACGCCTGTCGGCATGGCCGATGCCGCAATAGTGGGATCCGGACAGCTGTTGCAGCTGACATTCAGCCTGCAAGCAAACCATCTGAGCATGCAGCTGCAGGCACAGCTGCCAGAGTCGCAGCTGGCACGACTGGCTCAGTTCCGGCTCATGCTGGAGCAGGAGCTGATGGTTTTATCACAAAGGGCGCAACAGGCACACAGCTATCAGGAACTCAGGGTGCAGCATGCCAAACGGCAGGTGGCAGATCAGGCGATGCTTGATGCGTATGGCATAGATATTGAGTAGTCCGCAGCCTCAGTGAAAGGCTGCGTCGGAGCAGGATAAATGGATCAGAATACAACAATAAGGCCTGCGGGAGCCGTCAACACCCCAAGTTCCTGGCCGCTGGTGTTTGACGTGCCGGCAACGGCGGATGTCAGACAATGGTGTTCTGACCATGCCACACTGGTCGATGCCATGCTGAATCAGCATGGCGCTTTGTTGCTGCGCGGAATGGACATAAGTGGCAGCAAAAAGCTGGCGGTTTGTCTGGAACTGTTATTTGGTGATGCCCTGATGGGGTATCAGTACCGTTCCACCCCCAGAACCCGCTTACGTGACAATATATACACGTCAACGGAGTATCATTCAGAGGCCGTCATTGTTCAGCACAATGAATGTGCCTATGCCCGGCAGTGGCCGTTAAGGATTGGTTTTCATTGTGTCAAAGCGTCAGCACAAGGCGGAGAAACGCCGATATGTGACAGTGGGCGCCTGCTGCAGTTACTGCCGCCTGAGCTGGTGGATGAGTTTGAGCGTAAACAACTGAAATACATCCGTAATTACTCTGAATTTGATTTACCATGGACCGAAGTGTTTCAAACGGACAATAGCGCCGAAGTGGATGATTATTGTCAGCGGCATCAGATTGAACGACAGTGGCTGGATGACGGAACCTTGCGAACCTGGCAAGTGAACCCGGCGGTAGCACGGCATCCGGTGTCCGGGATGAGGCTTTGGTTTAATCAGGCGCATTTATTTCATCCTTCGACTTTACCTGTGACGCAGTATCAGCAGTTGCGGTCTCTTTACACTGAGGAGTCGTTACCAAGAAATGTCTGTTTTGGTGATGGTTCGCCTATTCCAGCGGAAAGTATTGCGTTGATCAATCAGCTGTATCTGGAGCAAATGGTGGTGTTTCAATGGCAAGACGGCGATTTGTTGTTGCTTGACAATATGCGCTGTACCCATGGACGTTTACCTTTTAGTGGTGAGCGTAAGGTGCTGGTCGGGATGGCGCGTCCCTGGGAACTGGCAGACATAATGAGCTGAGCATGCAGGCCAGAACGCGTCACAGGCAGACAACTCACGCGTGAGATGTCTGCCTGCCACTCTTTTGACTGACATCCATACAACGGCAGGAACGTCATTGATCATGAAACTTGAAGCCTTATTCGATGCACTGCACGCCCAACAGATTGAACTGGGTCTGGTGCAGGGAAAATTAAAAGTACTGGACCCGCATGGTCGGTTGAATGATGAGCTGAAAAGTCAGCTCAGTCTTCATAAACAGGCGCTGATCACAGTGCTGTCCGGTCAGTTACCACTTAGCGCTGTTGATTTTCCCGAGGCGCGGTTAACCCCGGCACAATTGCAGCAGATTAGTTTGCAGTATGCTGATATTGCTGACATCTGGTCGGTAACCCCCTTGCAGGCCGGGATGTTATTTCACGGGCTGGAAGATGCCGGTGCATCTTATACCAACATGAATTTTTGCGTGCTGAAAGGACAGTTGGATGTCAGCGCATTTGAACAGGCCTGGCAACAACTGGTGCATCAGATCCCCGCTTTCAGGTCACAATTTTTTATTGGTGACGATGGCGTCTTTCATCAGGTGATCACAACGTCGGCCCGTCTGACAGTTCAATGGCACAACTGGTGTGACAAAACTGCCGCGCAACAACAGCTCGACCTGCAACAGCTGATGCAGGACGAGCGCAAACAAGGCTTTGATCTCGGTAAGGCACCGCTGATGCGGATCCAACTGATTCAGCTGCAGCCAGAGCAATATTATTTTGTGTGGGCACAGCATCACGCTATTGCAGATGGCTGGAGTCGGCCTTTGATATTTAATGCATTTTTAAGTTGTTATGAAGCATTGCGTCACCAAAAGCCGCTACCTGTTCTGGCTTTTGGCCAATACAAGAATTATCTGCGCTGGTTGTTGGCTAGGGATCCGCAAGTGGCAGGCCACTACTGGCAATCTTATCTGGCGGGCTTTGTACAAAACAATGCATTGCACATCGATACCTTGCCGTTAAGTGCGCATAGCAGTGGTTTTGATAACGAGTATTGTGAGTTGTCCAAAGAACTGACGGAACAACTCAAGGTGTTATCCCGCAGGGAAGCACGTACCATGAATAGCTTGTTTCAGGCTGCCTGGGCTTTGCTGTTACATCGCTACAGCGGGGATGCGGATCTGGTGTTTGGAACCACAGTTTCCGGACGTCCGGCTGAAGTGCCTGATATCGAGCGTATGATAGGTATGTTTTTGAATACGCTGCCGGTTCGGGTTCGCATTCAGCCAGAATCGACCTTACGCCAGTTAGTTGAACAAACACATAGCGCCTCGTTAGATGCCGGAGTTTATGGTTTTCTCGGCCTTGGTGACATTCAGCGACAGAGCGGTTTTGGTGCCGGTTCCGCCCTGTTTGATACCTTAGTTGTTTATCAGAATTTCCCGGATGCACTTTATAATCCGACACTGCACTCTGAGGTTGGATTTTGTGTACAGGGCTCGGGTTCGGCTGAACATACCGCCTATAAGCTGCTGTTTAATATTTTTGATACCGAATCGTTAGCAATCAGGGTCACTTATAGCCGTAATGTTTTTGCCGCCACAACGGTGCGCCGCTTGCTCC
>FWWM01004970.1_pt1 | contig 30062 bp, 24 predicted proteins | sample 2228351 | NCBI WGS metagenome assembly FWWM01 (sample SAMEA103939774, study PRJEB20133) | metagenome | reverse complement strand
CATCGTCTACTGCACCTTCTGCTCTAAGAATGCTGTGTAGAGTTTATTATCCGGCTCCCGAGGATACGTTTAGTGTCGATGATACGGAGAACACTCGTATCCTACGTTGAACTGGATGAGGAAAACATTGCAAAGCTTAGAGGCTATGTCGATTTGTTTACACCCTCTGTTCCTGATTTCGAAGAGGCAAAAGAAAGGGCTGAGGTTGTTCTATGCATCGCTTTGAGAAAAGAGGAGATTGAGAAGATGAGGAAGCTTCGCTTTATACAGGTTCTGACAGCTGGCGTCGACGGCCTACCCTGGCAGCATATCCCAGAGGATGTTGTTGTCTGCGGCAACATGGGCTCTAACGCCGACGCCGTGGCTGAGCATGCTTGGGCTCTAATCCTAGCGCTGTGTAAGAAGCTTCACCACTATCTGCCCAAGGTTAGGGCTGGCGATTTTAAACGTGATGCGTACATTTTCCAGCTCAGCGGTAAAACACTTGGGGTGATTGGGCTGGGCTCGATCGGTAGACGGGTGGCGGAGATTGGAAAGGCTTTTAGAATGCGTGTATACGGCGTAACCCGTTCTGGTTATTCTTCTCTGGAGGTTGACAAGGTGGTGGGGCCTGAGGGGCTGGATGATGTCCTGAGAGAGAGCGATGTAGTGGTCCTATCGGCACCACTCACAAAATATACAAGGGGATTAATTGGATATGAAAGGCTGAGGCTGCTTAAAAAAGGCTGTATCTTGGTCAACGTGGGTAGGGCTGAGCTTATCGATAGGGAAGGGCTTATCGCCTATATGAGGGAGGACCCTGAAGCTTTCATAGCCACCGATGTTTGGTGGAACGTTGTAAAGGAAGGGCCATGGGAATCGGAGCTGGTCAAATACCCAAACTTTATCGGAACACCATGGATAGCTGGTGCTTTCGGCAACCCTGAAGTATACAAAAAAATGGTAGACATGGCCGTGGAAAATATAATCAGATACTTAAAAGGGGAGAAACCTCTAAACATCATTGACAGAGCAGAATACGTTTAACATATTTATTGTAGAGCTCCATTTATGATTCGATCGTCATCCCTAAGGTGGCGACAAGTAACCTGCCCTTGTTAAAATACAGAGCCGGGGTCCCACAGCCAGGTAGTGGGCCGGCCTCGAGATCATGAAAAGCTGGTCAAGAAAGCCGGTGGCCTTCACTGGCCGCGTGGGTTCAAATCCCACCCCCGGCGTAATTTCTAACTGATACAAATCACGGCCATGAACTATTGTTCTATCTATGTCGTGCTATAGCATTTGTGCTGCTCTTCCTGCGCAATCCTGACAAATATCCTTATTGGAGCAGGCCCAAGAGGGTCTGCTAACAAGATTGTATCTAAAGTTATCAGGTGGTCATGGTAATAAGTATAACCAGCACATTCAATTTGAGTAAAAGCTCAGCCCGGAATTGAAGACAGATCTGTTAACACTAAATTGTTTTCTGTGAGGGGTGAAGGTAAGAGAAAAGGTAAGTGAACCTGAAGCTATCCCATTCCGAGCCGAAAATGAACTCATAATCTTTCTGAGCAGTATCAGACATAATAGAGCCAGGACCAAACTGGAGACTTCTGGATATCTAACTGAAGTGGAGAGGATAGACTTACTATGCAGAGACGGAACAGGGAATCTGGTGGTTATCGAGCTGAATAAGTTCAAGGAAGGTGATAGAACGCGGGGCAGCTGCTAAGATATATAGGTTGGGTTTATGAAAAGCTAGCTTGTGGTGTCAAAAGCCCAGAGTGGTCCTGATAACGCATGAATACGATGAAGCGCTGGAATATGCTGTGAAGGTAGTGGATAATGTTCAGCTCAAATATTACGCAATTCGATTCGAACTGAGTAGTGCTCCGTTCAAGATATAGCGGGGCAGCTCAGGAATCTAATTGGGTCCCTTGACTCCAATGCAAGTCGCCCCTATACCTCACCCATTCTTAGATCTTGGTAATATAATTGGTGGCTATTCATTCGAATTAATGCGCTAGATCAATTCCAGCTCCAAGAATCCGGGAACTCGGTTAACAATCGTGGATTCTAGATGGAGATCTCCAAGAATCGCTGGGCTAGCTATGACTCCCTTCTGGAACTACATTGCAGATTTGAGATCCAATATATCCCACATCGAGAGCAGAACTTGGATCCCGCTGAATTCGTGGATTCGCATCTAGGGCAGATCTCCAGCTGTCCCAGTTCATGGGCTGGGTGCCTGGATCAGGTAGGTGGCCACCCATGTACATTTATCTCAGAGTAGTCGGATGAAGTCATGCTCAAGTTGCACTTGATCCGAAGGCCGAGTAGCCCAGACCTGAGTTCAAGTAGCTCGGTGAGCTTGGTGGCCTCAGCTCTGTGGCTCTGGAATACCTGAACAAATAAGGGTAAAAGCTGCTTCTTGATCAGGCTTTAAAGGCCAGCTTCGGGAGGGGCTTCTGAGATGGAAATAGCTCAGTCTAGTCGTGGGGCCGATTGAAGCTAGATTACACCAAACATATGCCTCTGGATTCTCCTTGCGGGAATGCTGGGCCGGCAATTAAGCTAGCGTTAGAACTAAAGCGATTAGCCTAATATGCTCATTAGCGTCAAGCGTCAACTTCTCTGGGTTGCTGAGAATATCCAACACGGCTCTCAGCTGGCTTGATGGGTTGTGGATTTGCTCCATGATCTTGTAAGCTGCGTGTTGAGCTTAACTCAGTAGCAGCAACCGCTGAGAACGAGGAGGGGTTCAGGATTAATGCCGAGAGGATGCTCTACAACGAGGTGCTTTCCAAGTTGGTGATCCAGCCTGGGAGATATGAATACACTTTCGTCTGGTGAAAGAGCGGGTGTGTTCTACGGCAATCTGATCATTGAATATAAAGCTCCTGGGAAGTTCTCCAGAGCAGGTGATGTCAGCAGAGCTAACAGCAGCTGATCGATTACATCAAGAAGCTGAGAAGATGCGTAGCGCTGCAAAAACCTAATTCACTACTCTCAAGGTATTATCTTCTAATTCTTCCACAGCTTAACATATCGTAATCGTATTTGATTTCACGTTCAGGAAAAGCTCAGATAGTTCGTTAAAAGAGTATCATCAAAAACAATATTAGCAACAGAAATCTTGCAAGGAGTGCTCGACCTTTCAAAACACTCGCATACTCTCACCAAAACCCTTAATCATTTTTTCGCTTTCATACCAAGCTAACAGTTCAGCAGCATTAACCAAAGAGTATTTCTCACTTCTAATATAGTATCCTCTCCAAGCATTGTGCTTCTCCAAAGCCTCCTTCAGTTTCGTTCCTTGTTCCGCTAATAATGTGTGGGCACAATCTTTGCTGTAAATGACAGTAGAGCAAGGCTCGCCTTCGTAATAACAATCTTCACATGGATGCCTATCACCAAACGGAGGCTGGCGAAAAAATAAAAAGCTCTGATAAGATACTCGACAGTCCTTAGCATTAAATTATTTATTCTCATCCTCCGCTTGACCCTTACCTCCGACTAATTCATCGAATACTTTCGGATGATGCACATCGTAGGGAATATGTTTCTTGCAGCATTCTTCTGCCTATCCATAGCCCAGCCCATATTTTGGAAATGTGAAGACGTTTGCTCCACTTCAAGCTTCTCTGAAGTGAAACTGTTGTTTAGGCTACGTCGCTCCTGCTAGTTTGACAGTTGCGACATAGCTGCGGAATCTCAAGCCGTTTTTGCTATGTTTTTCCAAACAAGCCATCCGCCACAAAACTTTCTAACAGAGTCGACAAGGATGTTTGAGGTCTCGTTGAGATAGTCTATACTGACGCCTGGAGCTCCGCAGACCATTAGCAGCACGTTCTTGGTTGATGTGGTTACCTTCGAGCTGTCGGCGTCGCGGTAAGGATAGATGGCTATTAGTTTCTCACCGTCCTCCACAACAAGCTCTTTACCCGAAAGCTCTACAGGCTCAGCCATACCTATTCCTAAAAATTTCTCCCCTCTCCTGGCAAAACGCATTAACAGATCCCCCATAACCCTGTCGACGTCGAAAGCTGCTATGGGTATCATCCTGGTCATCGAGACAACGTTGTAGGTATCGACCAGCGTGTTGACCCTTGGAAAAGCCTTCCCCTGAAGAACCCTCCTCACCAATGCCTCCGCCGAGGGCCTGGTTTTTGTCGGGTCAATGTCCATGCGCCAGAAGAAGTCTCTATAGGCCCTGACTAAAGGGTGGCTGGTCAGGGTATCTAGGCTAAGTTTTTCTCTAATATATGCGACGGCCTCGGCGATATAGTCGGATAGGCCCTCTACATCTTCGGCGACCGAGACGCCGTTAACCCTAGCCAAAACTATTGTAGTTCCTGGGAAAGAGTTTGAGACTTCGTTTGAGAAGGAGAGCAGCATATAAAATATAATGAGTAAGATGGGTTGTTAAGTTTTACGGCGGGTTTATCTTGATTGCTTTGGTTGGGCAGGACGCTTCACAGGCCATACAGAAGATGCAGTCGGCCTCCCTTATGGGATCCGACTTGTCCGTCCGATATTTCTCGTAAAGCTCGCCCTCTATTGGGTAGAGGTCGTTACCAGTTCCAGATCTGCCAGGGTTCAAAAACCATTCAAACACGTTTACGGGGCATACATCCATGCATATGCCGTCGGCTATGCAGGCTTCAAAATCAACGGCCACTATCTTTCCATGTATGCCGAGCTTGGTAGGATAGGGGTTTCCGTTGGCGTCTAGCCTTGTGATACCCTCAGCCCTTACCTCGTGGCCGTTGTGTATCCCTGTGACTGGATACTCATCAGGTTTTTTGAGAAAATCTGGGTCGATTGGCTTAGGGGCATAGTCTACTTGACGTACCAACTTGGCTCAATTCGAAAACATTACATCTACAATATAACGATGATGTAAAACATGTAGAGATGGTGTAGGACAACGCTTTATATAGCCCTCGGTTGGAGGCTCTGCATCAGATGAAAAGACAGATCTTTAAACACCCCCTATTCTTCTATATATGTAGGAGGTACAAACCCTAAAAACATCCTTTCCCGTAAATATCTGTAGGGCCCGTAGCTCAGCCAGGTCAGAGCGCCAGGCTCATAACCTGGTGGTCGTGGGTTCGAATCCCACCGGGCCCACAATCCTTTCGCGAAGATGGATGTCGCACCATGTCAGAGCGTGTGGAGGTCGGACCTGTTAGTGTCCAGATAATAGGTTTAGGTTCTTTATTCTCTGGATATGTTTCTTGTGCTGGGCTTATGGTGAAGTATATCTGTCCACTCATGGTTCTGGAGGATCTTTTAACCCTGAATAGAAGGGCTGCTTATCTTGACACAACGGCACGGCTTCATGCTGAAAAGATATATTCTGGTATTGCCTGCTAGCCAGTCATTCTATAGACTTATATAAAAAATCTGTAGATGGTGTCTTGGGCTTTGCAGACAGCCACAACCGAGGAAATGATGATCTTAGATGTTAACGCGGAGTGGCTGGGAGTTAAGAGAGTGGTTTTGATGGAGAACGCTGGGAGGGCTGTTGCAAATAACCTCTCAAAAGCCTTGGGAAACCTTGAGGGGAGGAAGGTACTTGTTTTATGCGGCCCGGGAAACAACGGTGGAGATGGGATGGCCGCAGCACGACATTTGGCCTCTATGGGAGCTGAAGTAACAATACTGCTCCTCACAGACCCTTCCAAGATAAGGACTGAAGAGGCCAGGCAGAACTATGAAGTTGTGAAGAACATGAGGCTCTCGGTTGTCTTGGAGACAGTAACCACGTCGGAGGAGCTTTTGAAGAAGGCAGATGTTTTCAGCTCAGCCGAAGCGGTGGTTGACGCAATACTAGGAACAGGGGCGAAGGGTGGTTTAGCAGGTGTTTACAAAACTGCCGTCGAGCTGGCCAACAGCTCCAAAGCCTTCAAACTGGCTGTCGACATACCGACTGGTATAGACCCTGACACCGGAGCTGGAGACATATACTTCCAAGCAGACCTAACAGTGGCCCTCCATGCACTCAAGCCAGCCCATCTTAAGATATCTGGCGAGACGGTTGTTGAGAAGATAGGCATCCCAGAAGAAGCTGGGATTATCGCTGGAGCTGGACAGCTTAGACTTCTCATCCGAAAAACAGGTGTTGAGAAGCTATCCACAGGCCGTCTCGCTTACATTTTTGGAGAAAAAGGGCCTGAGCAGAAAGTGAGGGACCTGATCACAGCCTTGAACGGTTTCACAGTCTTCTGCGATCTTAACACAATAGTTGAAAAACCTGAGCTCAGGTACGCAATGGCCTCCTCTAGAGCCCTGTTACTTTCAAAAGATGTAAACCCGTTAAGTGTAAGGCCTTTCCTGCCCCGCAACCAGCCAATGGTACTCTCGCAGCCAGCAACATCGGCTGTCAACCCCATCTACGTCCTCTGGAGCGAGAAGACGTTCCACGAAAACCTTAAAACCGCATACCAAACAATAGTTAAAGATACCGAAGAGCTTTGTAAGAAGCTAGCTGCCCCAGTCTACATTGTAGGCGAGGTCGACTCGACGTCTAACGGTTTAAAGACGTACCTAAACTGGATGGGTAGGCCTCTTAGGCAAAATCATTTCGGATACGCACAGGCTTTGGTTGCATGGTTTGTAAGTGCTGGTGCTGATCCTCTGCTCTCGATGGCTTCAACAAGCTACATACTCAGGAGCGTCGATCAGGCTACATTAGAATCGCCCAAACAGCTTGCGGAAAAAGTGAAGAACATCATCGAGAGGTTTGCCTAAGCTCCTTCAACCCATTCATGTAGGGTTGAAGGACCTCCGGAATCTCAACAGACCCGTCGCGCCTCTGGTAATTCTCCAAGATGGCCACGATAGTCCTCTCAGTTGCCAACGCTGTGCTGTTCAATGTATGGACGTAGTCGGTCTCCTCGATGTGGGGCGCCTCCCTGTACCTGATGTTAAGCCTAATTGCTTGGTAATCGGTGCAATTGCTACATGAGACAAGCTCGCGGTACCTTCTCTGGGCAGGCATCCAAACCTCTAAATCATACTTCTTAGCTGCTACAGCACCCAACTCTCCGACACATATATTCACAACCCTGTATGGGAGGCCAAGGCCTCGGTAAATCTCCTCAGCGTTCGAGATGAGGTATTCATGCTCTTCCCATGACTGGCTGGGCTTGGTGAAGCTGAACTGCTCAACCTTCTCAAACTGGTGAACCCTGAATATCCCCTTCGTATCTTTCCCATGGGCCCCAGCCTCTTTCCTGAAGCAAGGGCTTACGCCAGCGTAACGCAGAGGCAGGAACCTTCCATCCAATATCTCTCCGGCATGAAGAGCGGCGATGGCATGCTCGGCTGTGCCTATCAAATATAGGTCTTCGCCTTCAATCTTGTAAAGCATGTCTTCAAAATCCTGGAAAGAAACAACCCCCTCCATTACCTTTCTTGTGAGCATGTAGGGTGGCTGGACAAGCTTGAAACCCTTTTTTCTAAGAAAATCAAGAGCATAGCGGATGAGCGCTAGGTTAAGGAGGACAAGCTCTTCAAAGAGGTAGTAAAACCTAGCCCCTGCTACAGATGCTGCTGCTTCAAAGTCAGCCATATTCAATGCTTTAAGGAGTTCAACATGGTCTTTCATCCATTCCTCGTATCTGGCATCAGCCCAAACCCTCACAGTTTGGTTAAACTCTTCGGAGACGCCGTCGGGTACAGATTCATGAGGGATGTTGGGCGTGTTGTACAGTAACCCCATAAGCTCGTTCTCAACCTTTTTTAACTCATCCTCAGCAGAGTCTATCCTCTCATTAACTTCACCCATCTTAACAAGAAGCTCATCAGCTTTCTCACCACGTTTTTTGGCAGCTGCAACCTGCTCTGCTATCACGTTACGTATGTGGCGAAGCTCCTGAACATTTTTCTGTAAGGCCCTCCTCTTCCCATCCAGCTCCAATATTTTGTCGATGATAGAGGGCGGCAAACCCCTTCTCGCAACCCCCCTTCTGAAACGGTCAGGATCGGCTCTGATGTGTTTGATATTCAGCACAGGATATAGTCTGTTTAAACGTTAATAAAAAGGCATATATTATCACAAGCTTCATTGTACTTTCAACAGAGTATTACCTTTACTCTTTGTTGTATAAGGTTGGCTCTCTAAACTTATGTTGATATCGTTTGGGACCTCTCCTTCAGCTTCCTGAGCGGAGCTCTATCCTATCCAAAAACGTTATCCCTACAACGTCGATGGGTACCATAGATCATATCCATAACCATCTAGCCTCTAAACCCTCCCTAAGGAAGACCACTACACACCCCTCTTTATAAGGCCAGGTCCTTCCGATGAATCGGCTTCAAGCCATAAAACCTCCTAGCCTTATATAAAGCCATGGACAGCCTCTTAACACCTTCCCTACAAGTATAGGTGAAGTCATGATAACATCCCTTAGGCAAGATAGGCTACGAACAAGAGGGCGGTGGTAAGCCTTCACCACGCTACGGGAACTAAACAAACCTGAGAATACATCGACTAGACGGTCGGGGATACCGCATGAGAACAGGGAAAAACAAAGGCCTGACCAAAATCCGACGGTGGCGCTCGGCTACACAATATCTATAGAAGTGCCCCGACCAACATCAGCAAAGTACACATGAGGGGTACCGTATTCATGGCTTGTAAAATACACAACGAAATAAGGAAAATGTTTGGATATGCGATTTTCCTTGATATGTGGAGTATCTATGAAACCCAGGGGGCCAAATATGGATGTACAATCTATCCCTATAAAACCCAACCCTCACTCTCTCCTCAACGCTTCTATTGGCTCCAGCTTGGAGGCCCTGTAGGCGGGTATCAAGCCAGCCAAGATGGCTACCCCAATAGCTACAAAAACCCCTGTCAGAATAAGCTCCGGCGTGATCACTGGAACAATACGTATCCCTTCAGCGTTTCCGCCAATAGAAAATGCTCCAGGCCTCCTTTCAGGGGGTGGGCCTGAGAAGATGTCGGAAAGGATGTATGATGTAGCTACCCCAGCGACTGTGCCTGCAAGGCCGCCGATTAACCCTATTATGAAAGCCTCCATCAAAAAAGCAAACATAACGTCCCGTGTCTTGAAGCCGAGGGCCTTCACCAACCCTATCTCCCTCACCCTTTCGGTCACGGAGGTGAACATCGTAGTCATTATAGCTAGAAAAGCCACCAGCAAGCTCATGGAGGCGACCGATGAGAAGAAGACATTTAAAGTCCCCATTATTTCCTGAACGGTCGCTGAAATGGCCGCTATCGAGAAGACCCTTAAGTCTTGCCTGTATCGATTTTCAATGGCTGTAACAACGTTATCGCTTATGGATGGGTCATTTATGCGTATGAACGCGCCGCTATAGCTTCTCCTATTTGTAAGAAGTCTTCCAGCTTCCAGCGAAACAAATATCTGGTTGTCTGGGTTTAGAAAGAGAGCTTGGCCATATCTAGCCAACCTGGCCGTGACTACGAATGATCTCGCGGCACCGCCCGAAGCTGTAGAAACGGTGAATAGTGAGTCTACATCGATCGGCGGTATGTCTGGGTCTTTGGGGTTCCATGCGGTGAAACCAACAACGGCGTAGGAAGGACCTTCTATAATATCGCCTGAATCGACCTTTATGTTTGGGAAGAGGCTTGGTAGGTCGTTGAGCTCAACGGCTATTATAGTATACGAACGTACGGGGTCGAGCGGGAAGCTCTTCCCCCTTGTCTTTATCTCGCCAGCAGCTATCAAGTAGTAGGGGTGTACTGTTTTGACACCATCCAGCTCTTTGATTGCTTTTACAACACTATCGTCGAAGTTAAAATCACCCACACGCTGGACTAGAATCATGTCTGCTCCGAAGATTTGTAGGTTTGAGATGATGCTGTTGGTCAGGCCTGCCGTTGTGGCATTTAAAGCAGTTATCAGAGCAGGTCCGACAACTATTCCGAGGATGGTCAGCGTCGTTCTCAGCCTTCTATCCTTTAAAGCGCTCCACGCGTATCCGATATAGTCGGATGCTTTCAACCCTCTCTCCCCCGCCTCCTAACAGCGAGAAAACCAACTAAAGCCAATATTACTAGGATGATTATTGTAATAATTAATGTTAGTTGGCTGCCAACTGTCACAGTCTGTTCCGCTGGCGTCGTCGGAGAGGGTGTGCCTGAGGTTACAACTTCGTAGACCAGCTGCATCTCTTTTGTAAAGACTTCTCCAAACCCGTTCTTGTAAATGGCGCGGGCCATGACTGTATATTTGCCCGGTGTTGCCTGCTTGCTTACCCGGAAGTTAAGGGCGAAGGCTGAAACCTGTGATGGATTTATAAGGCCGATGAAAACCTTTGACTCGCCCAACGCCTCAAACGGAGGGTCGCCCAAAAGCTCAACTGATACAGCACGTGCTACGTTAGAACCTTCGTTCACCAAATCTCCAGTAACATCAACCGTTTCGCCTGGCCTTATCCGAATGGGCGATATCCGAACATCTTTAAACCTGATGTCTATGTCAGCTTTAACAGCCAACGCTATATCTGTTGACTCGATCCATTTAACGCCTGAAGGGTCCTTGTACTCCACAGTTGTGTGGAGAACACCTACAGTATCCCCAGCCTGTTGGGTTGCAAGTATTTTCAAGGCAGCTGAGTAGGTCCCTCCTTGGGGGAGCGAGGACAAGAAAATTGTTGTGGGACCCTCGACTATTGCAAGCGTTGGGCTAACCGCAGCAATGGTTATCTTTACTTCCTGTAATTGATATGGGTTATTATTTACATAGTTTATTGTGAGGTTATTTGTTGAGGCCGACAGGATATAGGGCTTGCTAGCTGTAGCTACCACACCCCGCCTCGTCCACTCTGAAACAACAAAAGATATCTTGAAGTCTTTGGACAACTTGTTTCCAAAAATATCTCTGTAAATGACGGTGGCCGTGACTGTATAGACTCCAGGCTCTGCTGACCTATCGATGTAAAGCTTATACATAACCTCCTTGACCTCTCCTGGGCCTATACTTTCGAGGATCTTTGGGGGCTGCAAAACCTGTATCCTTGAGCTCTCTGGACGTGGGATTATTTCAACGTTGTAGGCCGGGACCGTCCCTAAATTTTTCAGCACCAAAGGAAGGTCGGCATGGAGACCTCTGCTGAATGTCTGCTGAGGAGATTCTAGCTCGATAACTTCTCTACCAACTACACCTACGATGAAATCTTGTAGTTGCGTGATGAAAGTGTTGTATTTATTTCGAAACCTTAACGTCAACCAGAAAGTATAGTTTCCGATGGTTATCTCATCGGTGAGGATCAACGGAAAATCAAGCGTGAAGACCGTCCCTGCGGGAACCCTTCCTAAATATGTTTCAAACAACGCGGCCTGACCGCTGACCGGTTTAAAAATCGAAGGGGGGATTAGGAGCGCTTCAACGTTATATATAGAGGTTTCAGCTGGGGCTTCTAGGAAAAGTCTAAGCACGGCAAGACCTGTGCCTGGTCCGACAGGCCTCTCCACACCGTCGATAAGCCAGGATGTTTTTATTAGCCGCAGAGCGGGTGGGGGCGATATCTTAATGGTGATAGATGTAGTACGAGTTGATGTTGGGAGTATGTCTGACGTTGAGCTACATTCTCTAAAAAAGAGCTTGAGATCTGCGCTGTAGATACCTGGCGCCGCATCTTCCAATACCTTGACGCGAAAGACAAGCTCGGCCATAGTTCCGGGCTGTATCGGAGATTTGTGGAAGGCTTTTAATGGCCTTTCCTCCTCCCAGCTCCTTATAGGCAGCCTTGTGTTTAGTTTGGGCAGGATCTCGCCTTCAAGGGAGCAGATAGGCCTGTTGCCTATGTTTGCAACTACAACCACGAGGTTAATGTTTTCGTCTCCTGGAACAGCCTTCTCAGGGCTGCCTGTCTGACCCCATACAACGTCGACGACGTAGACCTCTGAACCTTGGACAAAAGGTATAATCGACGGTGCAGCGATAAAAAGCAGTAAACAAGCTACAACAATTTTTATGTTCATCTATCTACTAATTTTTTCCTCCTTTTCTATTTTGCCGTCTCTAAGATAGATTATTCTGTCTGCTTGCTTGGCCACTTCCATGTTGTGTGTCACTACTATAACTGTTTTGCCCTTACGTGTTAGCTGCCGAAGTAAATTAACCACTACTTCGCCAGACTTTGAGTCAAGGTTTCCGGTAGGCTCGTCGGCCAGTATAATGCTCGGCTCCGCTACAAGAGCCCTGGCTATGGCGACCCTCTGCTGCTCACCCCCGCTCAGCTGTGTCGGCCTATTGTTAGCTTTGGATTCCAAACCCACCTCGCTGAGCATCTTAAGAGCCAAAGCCTTTCTCTTCTTCTTATCACCGATCTTCAGAATAAGCGGAAGCTCCACATTATCTATCACCTTCAGCCTGTTGATTAGGTTGTAAGACTGGAAGACAAAACCGATTTTTTTATTGCGAAAATCTGCTCTCCCGTTATCGTCTATGTTGCTTATGTCAACCCCTTCTATGATGACTTTCCCCTCGGTCGGTTTGTCCAACGCTCCTACCATGTTTAACAAAGTCGATTTTCCGCTTCCGCTTGGCCCCACTATGGCAACCATCTCACCCCTCTTAATAACTAGGTTTATTCCATCGAGCGCTACTGTTTCTAAACCATTATGCCGGTAAACCTTCCTAAGGTTTTTCAATACAACGACGTAGTCCTCCATAGAGCCTCATCTTATCCTTATATAATCATAGGCACCCGTTACCGATTCAAAACAGTAGTGAACCTTCCTAAACATCTTCCTGAACTCCGCAACCTCCTCAGCAACGACCTTAGGGTCCTTACCTTTCAACACCACGTCGGCTATGAACTCGGCTATCTGTTTCATCTCAGACTCGCCCATCCCGAGGCGTGTCACCTCCTGTGTCCCCATCCTTATCCCGCTCGGCCTTCTGTGATCTGTTTTCAGCTTGTAGTCTTTGGGAATGAGGTTACGGTTTAAAATTATGCCGGCAGCTTCAAGCTTCTCCTCAGCTGTTCTTCCATCCATGTATCTTGATACATCAGCTATCAATGTATGTGATTCCGTGAAGCCCCTTTTTTCGTAAAGTACATCGACCCCAAGCTCATAAAGGGCCTCAGCTAAAATTTTCGAGTTTCTTATTATGCGGGCTGCGTATTCTTTGTAGAAGGCCAATGCCTCGGCGAGGGCTATAGCAACCCCCGCGACCGCATGCAAGTGATGGTTTGAGAGAAGACCCGGGAAGGCGACCTGTTTAAGGCGTTCACTATATTTTTCCCATGAAATAACCATTCCATGCTGAGGCCCGGCCAATGTCTTATGGGTGCTCATGGTCACGCAGTCGGCCCCCTCCCTCAACGGGTCCTGAAAATATCCCCCAGCTATCAAACCGGCTACATGTGCAGCGTCATAGACAACGTAGGCTCCGTAGTTGTCCGCAAGCTCCCTGATCTCTTTCACGGGATGGGGGAAGAGGAAAACGCTGGCCCCAAGCATGAAAAGCCTAGGCTTCTTCCCTGTCTCGGACTCTATTCGCCGCAGACGTCTAGCCGTTGCATCAACGTCTATCTCATAAAGATCCTCGTTGAACTCGTACCGTTCAACCTCCAGTCCTCTGACAACCCCAGCAGTTCCACCCCACTTCTCCTTCCCATGGCTGATGTGACCTCCGTGGGGAATCGTCAAGGCAACCATCACATCACCAGGTTTTGCAAAAGCGCAGTAGGCCACCAGGTTCGCCATCACTCCCGAGATAGGCCTCACGTCGACGAACTCTGCCCTAAATACAGCCTTGCCAAGCTCTATGGCCAAAAGCTCGATCTCGTCTATGTATTTACATCCAGCGTAAAGCCTTTCACCTGGCCATCCCTCTGCATATCTGTGCTGGAGGTCGCTGGCCAAGGCCTCGCGCACGGCTGGGCTTACAACGTTTTCGCTGGCAATAAGGGGGATAGACCTCCTATACATTGCGTGGTGTTTTTCCATAAGATCTAAGACTTTTTGATAAGCCGCTTTGGGGTCGAGGACTGTTGCTACTGTCATCTTGACCATATATGGCTTGTTAACCATAGCATATAGCTTTTATAGATATGTGAAGTAGATGAGGAAAAATAGTAAGATAAGGTCGGCGGCTATCAGTGTTAAGGTGAGAGCCCGGAGCCTCAAACTAGACCGATCAAGAGACCCTTCTGGATATTAAATCATTTTCTTCTCGAAGAGCAGCGAATATTCCCGTCTTTTTACTCTGGAAATACGAACATTAATCCTAGTTTGTAACTATCCGTAGCATGGATTTAGGGCTGTTTGAGGAGGCTTTGAGATATCTACCAGGCGGTGTGAGCTATAGCATCAGATATTTGGACCCTATGCCAATTTACATTGAGAAGGGTAAAGGGGCTTATGTTTGGGACGTCATGGGAAGTAGATATATTGATTACTGGATGGGCCATGGAGCATTGTTGATGGGACATTACTACAAGCCTGTCATAAAAGCTGCCTTGGACCAGTTGAGAAAGGGACCCCATCTTGGTTACCCACATCCTTGGGAGGTTAAGTGGGCTAAGCAGATATGTAGCATGGTCCCTTCTGCACAGATGGTTAGGCCAACCAATAGCGGGACAGAAGCCAGCATGTATGCTGTTCGGACGGCTCGAGGCTTTACAGGTAGGAAGGTTGTTGGAAAGATTGAAGGTGGGTGGCACGGCGGATATGACAGCCTACATAAGGGGGTGACATATCCGGTCGACAAGCCCTCCACCCTAGGCATACCCGATGAGATAACGGCCAACACTATACTCCTTCCCTACAACGACCTAGATGGTGTCGAGGAACGCATCAAAAACATTGAGCTGGCCGCCATCGTGGTCGAGCCCGTATTGGGTGTTGGTGGATTCATTCCAGCCGACCCTGAATACCTTAAGGGTTTAAGGGAGATATGCGATAGGGAGAACATAGTGCTTATCTTCGACGAGGTTATAACAGGTTTTAGGCTGGCGCCAGGAGGTGCACAGCAGCTCTATGGCGTCATACCAGACATGACTATCCTGGGAAAAGCTGTCGGCGGAGGCCCCTTCCCAGCAGGAGCCTTCTGCGGAAAAACGGAGATAATGGAGGTCCTCGACCATAGGAAGAGGGAAAAACCTTTTGAAAGGGTTTTCCATGGCGGTACCTACAGCGGCAACCCTTTAACGATGAGGGCCGGCTATACGTTGATGAAGGAGTTGGAGAAGGGAGATGTTTACCATGTTTTAGAAAAACTTGGGAAAAGGCTGCGTGAAGGGCTTCAACGGGCCCTTGAGCCGTTGAACGCCCACATCACAGGCATAGGTTCTCTCGCCTGCATTCATTTCACCAAAGAAGAACCAGTCGATATCCACACGGCCAACAGGACAAAGGACCTTAAACTTACCGTAGAGTTTGCCAGATACCTTCGCTCAAAAGGAATACTCTATGTACCTCCATACAACCCTCACCTCTTCGTATCGGCTGCACATAAAAAAGAGGACATAGATGTATTTGTTGAAGCTGCAGCAGAGTTTGCCAAGAAATATAAGCTATAGGCCGGCCAAAGACATTACCTTACGCAGCAAAACCGATGTCATCCCCCAAATAACCTCGCCGTCAAAGACATAGCAGAGATGGTATCTCACCCTCCTTGCTGATTTGACGTAAACTCTTTCTACCCTTCTTTTGAGGTCATGTACTCCAGCCCAGAAGGCTCTCTCAATTTCTGACCCATTTCTCAACTTAACGTCTTTAACTAGAAGGCCTACATAAGGTATGACTTTTAGCGTTGGAGCGTTGGCAGGGCTTATAGTAGGTAATGTCCCCAGCAACTCGACAGTGCCTATCCCAACACCAGCCTCCTCCTCCAGCTCCCTAAGCGCAGTCATCTTCAAATCCCTGTCAAGAGGACTGTACCTACCTCCTGGAAAAGCTATCTGCCCAGACCAAGGATCTGAAGAAGAGCTGAGCCTCTTAACCAGCAGCACTTCAGGGTTGCGGTCGAGCTTTCTGAAAATAATAGTTACGGCTGCATTGTCTCTTCCCAACGGCCCCTCTTCGGCAAAGTCGACTGGGAAGAGGTTATTTCTGAGCTTTAATATCCAACTATCTTCCATACCTGTATTTGTAATGCGTTCCGAAGAGGCTTGTGACGGTTACCTCAGGCTCTTCGAAAAGTTCTGTCACTGCCCCGCCCCACTTGCTTTCCAACAGGCTTCTAAGCCCCCACCTTACCTCATCAAGCTCTATCATAGAGACAACGGGCTCGAAGAAGCCTAACGCAAGTATCTTTCTAGCCTCTTCGTAAGGTATCCCTCTAGTCATCAGGTAGTAGATCTGATCGGGATCTATTTGGCTGACGCTGGCTGAATGTGTAGCTTTAACCTCATCCGTTTTGATTTCGAGTGAGGGTATGGCATAGGCACGGGCTTGGGGGCTCATTATCATGGCATGTTCAGCCAAGTATGCGTTGGTGTTTTTAGCCTCTCTCTCTATGGTTATCATGCCCTTGAAGATAGCCCGAGCTTTTTCTTTAACGACTCCCTTAGCAATCTCACGCCCCTGCGTCCCATAGCCCTTGTGATGTAGGTTGGCCGTCAAATCCATCCTCTGCTCACCGTCGCCGAAGATAAGCTCCAAGTCGTTCACTGTTGAGCCGTTGCCTTCCATCACGTTGTCGACCCTAACCTTGGACAGCCCCCCGCCTATTAAAGCGCCTACAACCATAGCGGTCGAGTATCTGCCAAGGGTAATCATACGGTTACCAAGGTATATATGGTCATTGGCCAGGTTCTGCAAAGTACAATGTCTGATAGTGCTTGAATCACCAGTTACGATGTCTAAGTGATGTCCAAAAACGCAACCATCCGACCCAGGTAGCCCATGCAGTTCTTCGACAACGGAAGCTGATGACTGCTGCTCAGAGTATACAATAGTTTTGCAGAAAGCTGCTTCTGAAGGGCCGTCAAAAAGGTATACGATGCGGAAAGTTGCAGGAACGGTCACGGCCTTTGGTATTTTTATGAAGGTGCCTGAAGTTAGTAATGCATGGGTCAGCGAGGCGTATTTGTCGAGGTAGGGCGAGCTGACGGTTTTTTGGAAAAGTTCACGGAGTAGATTTTCATGCACCTTCAACGCATCATCTAACCCCATAAACTCCACGCCTGCTTTCGCTAGATCCTCGGGCAGGAATAGATGTACTAGCTTGTTTCCGACATAGACGGCTGTGGGATGTTCTTCGTCCTCCACAACATGTCTGAAATCGTCTGGAACCTTCCTTTCTCCACCGTCCTTTAGCATGTTGCAGAGGCTTTCCTCATCTAGCGAAGGAGCTTCATAATGTCTTATGTAAAGCTCAGAGGCTTCAGGGGGTATAGAACGATAAAGCTCGATAAATTTTGTCCTAAGCCTGTAAAGCCATTCTGGTTCTGTCCTGAACCTATCCATCAGGTAAGCCTCAGCCAAAAGCCACCACCAGCGAGTCATAAAGGCCGTTTATAGCTATATCTCTGCTAAACGTATGGCTATTGATATCGTTCTCGGCCATCTCAAAAACTCCGGAAAAGAATGTCTGCAAAGAGGCGGCGAGTGATAAAACGCCCCATTACATTACCTATCCATACAGCATTGTTTAACCATGCTTTTGACCGGCATGCCCAAAAGCTTCAAGCTTGTGATTTGAAGCAGGTTCTACAACGTCTTGGTTGCAGATCGGGAATGTGAAGACGTTTACCTTTCGAGCTTCTCATAAACATTAACAACGTATAACAGAAGTAATAGTATGGAAACACCTAGCGGGCCATAGTAAATGAAGCATATTAAGAACGTGATACAAACGCAGACCAGCTTGATAGGATTTTTAAGAAAGAAAAGAGAGCGGCAGGAGCCTCCACTAGTCAATATGGAGCGGCATTTCGATGTTCCGGAGGAGTTTACTTCGAAGATTGAAAAGGCCATATCGTCTCTAAACGTGCACATTGAAAGGCTTAACAACAAATATAAGGAGATGATTGCTAGAAGCAGGCAATATTTCGACAGATGTGTTGAAGCGATTCAGTCAAAGGATGATGAGAAGGCTAAGATCTATGCCTCGGAGATGGCCGAGATAAAAAAACTAGCTGGAATAATACTCCACAGCCAGCTTGTTCTTTTGCAGGTAAAGATAAGGCTGGAAAGCATCATCGAGTTAGGAGAGGCTTTGACATTGATAAAGCCGCTTTCAGCTATGCTTCAAAATAGCATGGCTGAGATTGCTGATGTAGCCCCTGAGGCATCGGAAAACCTTAGAAACCTTATGGTTATGGTAGACGAGTTCGTATCGAGCTCAGGCGTCTATGAAGAACCGGACATTATGAAGCCGGATTCTATCTCTGAAGAGGTTTCTTTTGTGCTTGAGGAGGCCAGGAGGGTTGCGGCTGAGAGGATCCGTCAGTCATTCCCTGAAGCGCCGCAACTCACCGATGTGGAGAAGACTATATATAACTACGTTATCGAGCGTGAGGAGGAAGAGTTGGAGCTGGACCTCCTAGCTTCCGAGCTTAACCTCGATGCACAGACGGTTTCGGAGGCCCTCAAAAGCCTACATCGAAAAGGGCTTATCCATTTAGAGATTGCTGAGGCTAGTTAGTGCCATATTTTGAATTCCACTCGAGCAGCCTCTTCAAATTCTCCAAAACGATCGAGTGCTTTCTTTTCTTGATGATCTCCATGAAGTCGTCCATGCTTATTGGCCGCGGCTCGCCTTTCTTTCCATCCGTTTTTTCAAAAAACTCGCTGACGACCTTTAGCTGTGCTTCGATACATATATCACGTATGTCGGCTGCAGAGTATCCTTCGGTTATCTTGGCCAGTTGGATCGGCTCCACGCCAACGTCGATCCTCAACCCTTTTGTATACATTTGGAAGAGGCCAATCCTCGCGTCAAGGTCTGGGAGCGGGACATAGATTCTTTTCTGAAACCTTCTTATGAAGGGCTCGTCGAGGTGCCAGGGCTTGTTGGTTGCTGCGATGACGTATAGGAAATCCTTCCTCCCCTTGTCCAATATGCTGTCCATCTCCTTAATCAGCTGGTTCCTGACCCTCGCCTCCCCACCGACCTCCATAAACCTTTCAGCCATCAACGAATCAACTTCATCGATGAAGATTATCACCGGTTTTCCTTTCCTTGCCTCTTGACGGCACTGGTTGAAGAGTTTTGAGACATTCTTCTCCGACTCGCCAAGCCATTTAGACATGATATCTGCTGCATCGACCGTGTAGAAGGCAGCGTCAAGCTCTGATGCCACGGCAGCGGCTAAAAGCGTTTTACCGCATCCCGGAGGTCCGAAAAGGAGTATCCCTTTCGGCCAACCCAACGGAAAGAGGTCAGGCCTTTTAGTTGGAAACACTATGCTCTCTTTAATGGCTTTCTTCGCCTCCTCAACGTTGACTAGGTCATCCCAGCTTACCCTAGGTCTCTCCGTCGAAGACAAGTATGTTATAAACGGTTTGACGTTGACCTGAGTTGGTTGGACAGGGCCTGCTGTTGGCCCTCCGTTGGCCAGCTCATCTATCCTCGCCTGATACTCTTTTATCTTGTCAGCGTAGATCCTCCTGACCGATGTATCGGGGGAGAGGTTGTAGAGTTTCCAAAGGATATCGATGGCGTCCTTGTATGATTTAATCGCCTTGTATTTCTGACCTATTTTATCATAGTTAACTGCTTCCCTAGCCCTTATAGCGGCTATCCTTTCCAGCTCCTGAGACATGCTAGCCTCCGCTCCACTCAACAGATCTATATATGTTAGTAAAGAAAAAGCTACAGCTACTAGCTCTTGGTATACGATAAAATATCTTTTGGTAATTCTACAGGTTTACGTTAGTTTGACCTGTAGGGGAACTTATATAATCGGTTGTCAAGGGTCTGCCAGGAAAGTTGGAAGCCAAAACCAGTGGCAAGACAAAGACGTATATACGAGAGGTCATCCTAGAGAACTTTATGTCGCATGAATACAGCCGCATCCCTCTCCAGAGTGGATTGAACGTAATAGTAGGCCCCAACGGTGCAGGAAAGTCGTCGATACTCCTGGGCCTATCCGTTGCTTTGGGGCAGACCTATACAGAGAGGGGGCAGAGGTTAAGCGACCTCATACGTAGAGGTTCTGACGCCGCCAGGGTTGTTGTAGTCTTCGACAACAAACCAGTCGACGGCAAACGCCCAATACCCTCTATACCTTCAGATAGCGTATCGATAGCGAGGTTTTTAAAACGCAACGGCGAGTACTGGCATTACGTAAACAACAAGTTTAAGACAAAAGCAGAGGTCGAGAACCTTCTCTCAAAGATTGGAATAAACCCAGATAACCTCCTCATAATAATGCACCAGAACATGATTGAACAGTTTGTCAGCAGGAACAGCATAGAGAAGCTTGAGATGATCGAAGAGGCCGTTGGGGCCTCTGGTTTGAGGGAGAAGATAAGGGCCGCCGAGTCAAGGCTTTCGGTTTTGCTCGCCGAAGAAACAGTTATCAGGAAGGCCTTGGAAGATGCACGTTCAGCCGTCGAATACTGGAGGGAAGAATACCAAAAGCTAACGGTTATCAAACAGCTGGAAGAGCGGAAAGACCTGCTCGAAAGGGAATATCTCTGGTCCCTTGTTAGGGAGGCTGAGAAGACAAGGGACCGTATAGCGGAGAAATTGAACATTATTAAGCAAGAGGTCGAGGCCCTGGCCCAAGCTGTCAACGAAGCATCCAACCAGATAGACATCCATTACCAAACTTTGTTGGAGGAGATTAGGAAAAAAACTATCGAAGAAATGCTTGCAGAGAGGCTGAAGAGCCTTATCAAGGCGGCTGAGAGATATGGAAGGATTTCTGAGAGGAAGGATATACGCGAGGCTGAGATAAAGGATTTGAAATACGAGCTTGCAGCTGCTGAGAATGAGTTGGCGAGGAGGGTCTCGGAGGCATCCGTTAAAGGGCCTCGGAACGACATGGGCCGTAAACCCTCTGAAATATATGAAGAGTTGAAGAGCGTAGGGATACAGTTGGCCGCCATGGGCAGACCAGTACCTCAAGCCGAGGAGATGTTCCTCATAGCCGAGTCAAAGTACAGGGAGGCTGAGATAAAGGCAAACCAGCTGAGCGAAAACGCGCGCAAAGCGCTTGAGGAAGTTGAGTATAGGAAGGAGAAATGGCGGGCATTTCTACGCAGCCTTATCCAGGCCGTTGAGCCGGAGTACCAAAAGATCTTATCGGTTGTCGGGGGCTCTGGCAGAATAGAGCTGAGAAATCTCCACGACATCGAGAGGGCCTCTTTGGAGATCTATGTTGGGTTTAGAGGAGTTGAGCCTACGCTTTTAAATACCCAAACCCAGAGCGGCGGAGAAAGGATCGTGGCCACTATGGCTTTCCTCCTTGCGCTCCAAAAATACATAAAATCGCCTTTCAGAGCCGTTGACGAATTTGACGTCCACCTCGACCCGCTCAACCGTGAAAGAATAATCAACATACTGACGTCGATAGCAAATCAGGACAGCGAAACGCAGTACATAATCATAACACCGGGCAGGATACAGTTTAAAGAAAACATGAACGTTATCGTGGTTCAGAATGTGAGCGGTAGGTCTTTTATATCCCTGCCCACAGAGGCGGAGGCGCTTACTGGTGAGCAGCATCAAACTAGCTAGCGAGGAGCTTAGTAGATTGATATCGATGTGTGAGACGATAGCTAGGACTGGGGCTGACCCATATGCGGTCGACGTGAAGTCTCTGCTTTCAAAGCTTAGGCAGTTTTTGGAGAAGGCTGACAACGCCGAGCTGCTTGTTCTAGATGCCGAAACGCTGTATAGGATTGCATTGGTCATAGCCCTTCAACATAAATGGCTTAAAGACAGGGCATCGTCCCTCTTCGTCGACTCGCAGATGATAAGTTTGAAGGTACTGACCGCTGACAAGAAATCCCTCGCCCAAGCATTGGCCAGATGTTGGAGGCCAATAGTCTCTGCCGAACAGCTAACACGTGGAATGTTCTCGCAGGGGCTCGAGTATTTTCTAAGCCTTCCATCCCGCGGCCCTAAAACCGCTGCGCCATCGGATAGGTTGGCCGGGGTCGATCTCAGCCAAATGATCGACATGATAAGCGATGAAAAGACGATCGAAGAAGAGTTGAAAAGCTTGCATAAGGAGATGCTGGAGATGCGTGGAGAAAACGGCCTCGTAAACTATGTTAAGTTCATTTCAAAAGACGGCCAAGTTAAAATGGTTGACAGGGCTTATCTGACGGCCTTCATTATCAGCGAGGGGTTGGCAGACGCTTTAAAAAACCCTTTGACCGGTGAAATCTATCTAAAACCCTACGAGGCAAAAACCGAGAGAAAAAACATATGTTCATTGGTTGTTGTCCTCAGGGATGGAGCGCTCCATGGCTGACCAGCCGCCTGAACAGATAGCTGCTAGGAAAAAACTCTCAACAGCCATGGCTATGCTCCTCTTCACAAGTCATCGACTACCAGGTGTGAGGGGCTATGAGCTACGTAGGAGGCTTGGAAAAAAATATCTCAAAGTCATCGAGGCGCTCAACCATAGGCTTGAGCCACTTGGCCTACATGTAAAGATCCTCTTCGAAACACCACCCGACAAACAGCCAGGAGAAGAGGACTACGATAGAGCAAGATATTTCATAACTTTAACGGAGCCGTTAAGCCTCTCAGATATAGTAGCCGCTGGATGGAGGATAGATGACCTGGCCGTTCTTTCAACGGCTCTTGCACTGCTCTTCTCAAGGGGTGGAAAAGCACCAAAAAAAGATATTCTGGAGCTTCTGGAGCAGAAGCTGCCCAAATGGCGTATAGAATCTGCCGTTGAAAGGTTTGTCCGCCGCGGGTACCTCGTTGACGAAGGTGACGGCATGCTTGCTGTTGGATGGAGGGCGTTAGCCGAGGTAGACCAAAAAGAACTGATAAAAGCAATAGCGAATCTGCAGATCGGCGGAGAGGATAAAAGGGAGGGGGCTACCTGAACATTTCCTGTAGCCTCGCCTTCTCCGCCTCGACGATCAACTCTACAAGTCTAATACCTAGGGCTGGCTCAGACTCCAGAATCCTCACGGCATCATCAACAGTCAGATATTTGCTGGCGAGAGTGAAAACAGCCGCCTTACCGTATCTCTCCACTAGCTGGGCTGTTTTAACCGCCTGCCTCCTCAGGACGTGTTCTCTCTTGTTGGATGGTTTTCCTCGACGAGCCAATAGGTTTAGGATCTCTTCAGGCTCGACGGTCAAAACTCCAAGCTTGGATGAGTTGCATGAACCACATATCGGCCTTGCTTCAACTTCTTTAACAAGGGTTTTACGATACCACTGCCAACATGAGACGCAGACGAGCGTGATAGGCTCGTTGTTCAGCCTTCCCCTTACAGCGTTTACGACGAGCCTCTGAAGCCTCTCGGTGGATATTACGTCTATTTCGCTTACATACCTATTTATAGTGAGGTTTGCAAGCGGTGAAGGCTCATCGAGCATCACAGTCAAGAGATGTATCGAGCCTTCCGAGATCTTTCTGATGAGGTTGAAGGCGGTGTCCGGTTCAAAGTCAGCTACCATACAATGGTTTAACGCTTCTTCATAGACTACCGTGTCCCGTAGCATCTCGGCAAGCTTTATAGAGCTTACGTCTAAGATGCTAGCCTTCTTACTTAAGATTCCCATTTTACGGGCCACATGGACCAGCCTACGTCTAAAGAGGCTTGAAGATGCTACTGCTTTCCTGACAACGTCTGTCCATTCTTTCCAGTCGACTATGCTTCTTATCTCCTCCTCAACGATAGCGGCGTTTATTCCCTTCCCTCTAAAAACTATTCTGTAGGGATCTTGCTGAACTGTTATAAGAGAGCCTGTCTTGTTTGATAGGAGGTAGGCGAGCACACGTGAAAGCGTTCTGTTGGCCTTTAACCCGCCGCATAGGTGGAGAATGACATATTCAGGGGTCTCCTCCAACACCGCCACCTTATCCGAGGGCACTGGGATATTTCTCTCCAGATGAAGTTTGACCTCCTTGAGGGCCTTCTCCAATAAGGCCTGTTTGGTCATGTACTGTTCGCTCAATTCTTTCAAAACCTTTCCTTCTTCAGACTTGGCAGCGGCTTCCGCGTATAGCATCCTTATCCTACCGACCTCCTCAGCCACTTCATAGGGGACTGGTATCTCGTCGCCGACCCATGAAGGGACAGCACCTTCCAAACTGTCCAGATCAGCCACGTATATTCTCTCACCAGTCGTCTGTATAATCTCCCATGCCTTTCCCATCAAGATAAAACGAGTTCCAGGCTCGCCGTGTTCAGCGACGAATTCCTCATCGAGTATTCCTATAGGTTCACCTGTCGATTCACGGACGACTAGGTATTGTTTCTCTTCGGGTATCATGGATAGGTTGTTGAAGTAATATTCGTAGAGTATAGTGTTGCTGTTGCCCCGCATCAAAACGTTGTTGTCCGTCAGCAGAGCTGCTCCAAGCTTCTCTAAATGCTGCGCTGTTTTCAGAAGCTGTTCTAGGGAGAGGTTTCTAAAACAGTATGATCGCCTAAACAATCTCAGGGCCTCTTCGAGGCTGAGCTGTTTTCTCTCTATCAAGAGCCCTGCCAGCTGATGGGCTAAAACGTCGTAGCTGTTCTCAAAGATAGAGGCATCCTCTATCAAGTCGTTGAGGGCCCTTCGTGCTATGACTAGGCTTTCCAAAGCATCGTCGGAGTCTGCTACGATTATCACACCCTTTGCAAGCCCTCCGATGGTGTGGCCGCTGCGTCCAACCCTTTGGACAAGCCTAGTAACCTCTCTGGGTGAGTTGTACTGGATGCAGAGCTCTATTCTTCCTACGTCTATGCCCATCTCGAGCGATGACGTACATACAACCCCAGCCAACCCACCGGTTTTGAGGGCCTGCTCGGCCCTTATCCGCGAAGCCTTAGAGAGGCTGCCGTGGTGGATATCGATCGGGGCTGTCTCATCCCAAGCCCTAAACCGGTTAGTCAAGATCTCAGCCAAAGGCCTTGTGTTTGTGAAGACAAGGGTCGATTCATGGGAGTTGACTAGCGATTTGATGAGGTTCAGCCGTGCAGCAACCTCCGGATATATCGAGAGTTTTTCGGCTAGTTCATAATCTTCGGGCGAGGGCGTAGGGTATTCTACAGATATCTGCATGTTTCTGACCACAGGGACCCTTACTATGCTACAGCTCCTCCCAACCCCTACAAGGAAAGAGCCTACCTTTTCTGGGCTGCCAATAGTGGCCGATAGACCAACCCTTTGAAAATCTCTCCCAGTAATCTCGACGAGCCTTTCCAGGGCTAAGGATAGCTGGGCCCCACGCTTGTCACCAGCAAGTTCATGGACCTCGTCGACGACGACAGCCTCAACCTTCTTAAGGTGCTGGCGGAAAATACGCGCCGTCAAAAGTATCTGAAGAGTCTCAGGTGTTGTTATCAAAATGGTCGGAGGTATTAGTGATTGTGTCCTTCTCTCCCTCTGGGCCGTGTCACCATGTCTGACGCTGACGGTCATGTCGAGCCGTCCAGCCCACCATTCAATTCTGTCAAGCAGGTCGCGGTTCAAAGCCCTCAAAGGAGTTATGTAGAGTATTTTTACGCCGTCTAAACTCGGCTGTGTAACGAGCCGGTTTAGCAATGGGATCAATGCGGCCTCTGTCTTACCAGTACCGGTGGGTGCCATAAGGAGGAGGTTCTCTCCGTTCAAGATTTTTGGAATGCTCTCCAGTTGGGGCTCGGTTAATTCACCAAACTTTTCCAGAACTGCTTCCCTCAAAGGTTTTACCAGTAAGCTGAGGACGGAGAGCGTCCGCTCGGAGACCATGGTATTCACTCTATCTCTACCAGCTTGGTGCCGCAGATAGGGCAATAAATAGACTCGGCTGGGATTATGCTTCCGCAGAACTTACAGATTTTTTTATCGGCCATTGCCGGAAGAGACGTTGGCTGCGGCTGCGTAACCTCTGTCGTAGACTGTGATTTAATTGTTTCTTGAGAAAACGGCGGAGGCTGCTCAAGCCCGTTCATCTGTTTCGGGGAGGGTTTGGCGAAGATGCCGCCTGAAATATATCCCACACCTGACGAAAGCAGCGCTGCTCCCCCTAACAGGAACAGCCTAATTATGTATGTATCTAACGGCGCAGGTGATGTTGGATAGAGCTTTACACCCCAAGCTGTTCCCAAAACCAGCGCTACAACCCCTCCTATCAATGTCCCAAACGCGGCAAGCATGGCCGAGCTTGTAATAAAACCTGTTGCAGCAGCTGTCAAAACAATGGAGATAACTATTGGTTGAAGAGGGTTTGGTGAGGAAAACTCTAAAGTTGACATTAAAAGAACGATGGAGAAAGACGCCAACGAGCCAGCTGCAAGCCCAGTTATATGGGCCATCGACTCCCAAGGCAGGATACTTACTTTACTAAAAAAAGGTTATGGAGTAGAATTATGTCTAGTCAGTCGACATCCATGTTGAAAGCTGATTTAAGCATCTGTCTAAGTATTACAAGCTTCTGTATGTCGTTTGTACCCTCATATATTTTGAAGATCTGGACGTCTCTCAGGTATCTTTCAACCATGCCGTCGATAGCTACGCCCATTCCGCCGTGGACAGAGATCGCCTTCAAAGCAGCCTGCTCGGCTACCTCCGTTGCGAAAAGCTTGACCATCGAGGCTGCCATTATGGCACCGCGCTTGTTCTTCGAAACCATCGTAGCTGCCCAGTAGAGCATGAGTCTAGCCGCTTCAAGCATTGTTAAAATCTCGCTTATGCTGAACTGGATAGCCTGGAAGTATATTAACGGCCTTTCGAAAGCCTTCCTCTGCAACGAGTACTGGAGCATTTTTTCAAAACATGCCTGAGCTACTCCAACTGCTTGGGCAGCGACACCTATCCTTCCATGGTCGTAGGTATCCATCGCTATCTTAAACCCGTTGCCCTCCTCACCCACCATGTTCTCCTCTGGTACGAAGACGTTATCGAGGATGACCTCGGACGGGTGGCTTCCACGAATACCCATAACCTCTATCTTCTCCCCTACTCTAAGGCCTTCTGTTCCCCTTTCAACTATGAAGAAGGTGAGACCTTTGTTTCTTTCTTTTCTGCTTGGAGGAGGAGAGGTTCTGGCGAGAACTATGAAGTAGTCTGCTTTATCTGCTCCTGAGATGAAATATTTTCGGCCGTTGATGATCCAGCCGCCGTTGCTCCTCTTAGCTGTGGCTTCTATGCCTGCGACGTCCGTCCCGGCACCAGGCTCTGTCGTGGCGTGGCATGCGTGTTTTTCTCCCCTAGCCAAGGGAGGGAGATATTTACGTCGCTGCTCCTCTGTGCCGTAAACAAGGACAGGATAGGTGAAGAGGCCGTGGACAAGTGTTGCTACGGTGAAGGCTGGACAGATACGTGATATCTCCTCAATGTAGAGCGTTTCGAACAGCATGTCGGTACCCTGTCCACCGTACTCTTCGGGTATACCTAGGCCGAAATAGCCATGCTCAGCCGCTTTCTTGAGAAGAAACTCAGGTATCCTGTTAGTTCTTTCGATCTCGGCTACGTATTTTTCAAGCTCCCGTTCAGCAAACTCACGCACCGATTTTCTGAAGATCTCATGCTCCTCCCTCAGCTCAACTGTAAAGTCAGAAACAGAGGAAAAAGGAAAAACCATGTATTAAATGGTTTACGCTAAAATTTAAACAAATACAGTTTAGATCTTTTGCCGGCGGCGATACACCGAAGAGATTATGCTGAGGGCCAGACCAGCTGCTAACAACAGGTATGAATTGGCTCTATGGCTTATCTTAGCTGCTTCTTGGCCGATGCCGAGGGAAAAGAGACCGTAAAGCGATAGGCCGAGCAACGCCTGTATTATGGTGAGGACGGCTATTGCCGAAGATGCTGTGAGGATGACCCTGTTTGATCGGCTGTTGAACGTGTATGCCAGAACTACAACCACCCCAGCAAGACCGATCAACGCATGTACATCCCTTAAGGAGTCTGCGGCAAAACCTAGCTCGCCCAGAAAAATCTGTATAATAACACCAATACCTATAACAGCACCTAGTACTGTTCTAACCTTCATAATCTCGATCGAAAATAAAAAAGTGGTTAAAAAATTTGTTGTTTAGAATTCTGGTACCTCTTCTGTTTCACCCTTCTTCTTTTCCTTTTCTTCCTTCTTCTTTGAAGCGGCTACAACATCGTCTATCCTCAGTATCATCGAGGCGGCTTCGAAGCTTGACCTTAACGCATGCAGCTTGACTTTCACAGGCTCTAACACACCGTTCTTAAGCATGTCAGCTACTCCGCCGCCGAAGATATTTACACCTATTGTCTTTCCATCTTTTTCATGGGCATGACGTAGCTGAGCCATAATCTCCACCGGTTCAAGCCCAGCGTTCTCGGCGAGCGTTTTAGGAATTACCTCAAGGGCTTCGGCGAAAGCCATAAAGGCCAGCTGTTCTCTACCAGATAGTTTTCCAGCATTAGCCCTAAGATTTCTGGCCAACTCTACCTCTATCGCGCCTCCACCTGGAACGACCCTTGGATCGTCAACGATGTCTATCATGTTCATTATAGCATCGTTCAAAGCCCTTTCCGCTTCGTCTAGCTGTCTTTCAAGCCCCGCCCTTAAAAGTATCGAGACGGATTTGGGGTTTTCGCATTGTTCAACAAACACCATCCTGTCCTCGCCTATCTTCCTCTCCTCAACAAGCCCTGCCCTTCCCAGGTCCTTGGCCGAAAGGTCTTCAAAGTTCGTCACTATCCTTCCCCCTGTGGCTTTGGCAAGCTTCTCCATGTCGCTCTTCTTTACTCTTCTGACAGCAAGTATCTTCTCCTTAGCTAGGAAGAACTGGGCAGCATCGTCTATGCCTTTCTGGCAGAAGACAACGTTGGCCCCTACAGCTTTAACCTTATCAACCATATCCTTCAGTATGTTGGTCTCCTCGTCTAAAAACTCCTTGATCTTCAATGGATCCCTTATACGGATCTCCGCGCTAAACTCTGTCTTCTCTATCTCAAACGGGCTGTCGATGAGCGCGATCCTAGCATTTTCGACGCGTTTTGGCATGGCTGCGTGAACGACTTCCTTGTCCACCACAACTCCTTTTATCAGCTCTGTTTCGCTTAGGCTTTTGCCGATTTTCTTGACTATTTGGATGTCATCTTTGTCGGCCTTGAGCTTTCCGTCAACCTCCTTTACAACGTTTAGAACGGCGTCGATGGCTATATCAACGAGCTTATCTAGGGCGAAGCCGAGCGACTTGCTTGCCAATGCAGTAGTTATAACTTTGCGCAGCGTCTCTCTGTCGTTAAGGTCTATCTTTATAGCATTTTCGTCCAAAACTTTGAGGGCCAGGTCAAGCCCTTTCTTGTAACCTGTAATTATTGTGCTGGCGTGGATTTTCTGCTCAATCAGCTCCTCGGCCCTCCGTAGAAGCTCTCCGGCTAAAACAACAGCCGTAGTAGTCCCATCGCCTACCACATGGTCCTGTGACTTCGCAACCTCTATAATCATCTTCGCCGCAGGATGTTCTACGTCGATTTTCTCAAGGATAGTTGCGCCGTCATTGGTAACTATTACGTCGCCTATGTTGTCGACAAGGAGCTTGTCCATACCCTTTGGGCCAAGGGTGGTCTTAACGATCTCCGCTATTATTTTGGCTGCGGCGATGTTGTTTCTCTGGGCCGCTCTTCCCTGGGTTCTTGTTGTGCCCTCCTTCAGGATTATAACCGGCTGTCCAGGAGTTAAACTCATTTTACATCAACCTCTACAACTCGTTGCTGATATGAAAAATTTAAAGCTAAAGGGTTAAGCTGTTGAAAGGTTCCTAAGAATTGTCTTGGCTGCTCTCTCAACATCCTCTTTCTTTACAGTACGTCTTCCCGCATACTGGGCCAGCTCAAAAGCCTCCTTGGCTATCATTCCTCCGACGTTTTCTAGAACCCTCCTCAGCTCTTCCGCAGCGTCCTCGCTGACTCTGCTTGCACCGGCTTTCTTCATAAGGCGGTGAATGGGGGCAGATGGGAGGTCAGCCTGTTTCTCCGACATCATATGTCGCTAGCAATGCCTGAATAAAACCTTTT
>FWWM01004567.1_pt1 | contig 30072 bp, 19 predicted proteins | sample 2228351 | NCBI WGS metagenome assembly FWWM01 (sample SAMEA103939774, study PRJEB20133) | metagenome | reverse complement strand
ATCGCACCGGGGGAGAAAACCGCTTCGCTTTCCCTTTTTGGCTAATTCCTTGAACATTTTGGTCGAAAGTCCTGTTTTCGGCAATGGGTTTATCTCGGTTCGCGATGAAAGTCGACGCACCGATTCGGCAAAACAATAATACTGCCCTGCAACACAATACGGCGAACCTTTGGGTAGGTTCAGTTCCGCAAGATACTTTTCGATTTGCACTCCATCGTTCCGATTTGTTCGTTCCCGTACGCCGACTTGTTCGAACAGAATTTTACGAGAAAAATGTAATACTTTCGGGTCGCAATCAACTTCGTAACGAAAAAAAGCAAACGTTTCGGCAAAACCAAAGAGTATGAAATATGCAATGATAAATGTTTTCATATCAATTCCAGAATTGAGCAAGGTAAACAGCCAAAACAACAAGACCAATGCAAATGTGAACGCCAAGAAATATTAGCCCTAAATTCGATGCATTTGGTGTCTCTTCGAATTTGACTCGGGTAAAGACGTAAACAGAGAAGCCCGAAAGAAGAATTGCCATAATTTCGACTAAAGCCGCAAGAAGAAAGGCACGAACTTCGGGGCTTTCGATTTTAATCACAAATGGCAAAACAAAAATCAATACCAAAAGCAAACCATTTCGTTTCAGAAAATCAGAACTCATTAAATTTTTCAAGAAATTCATCGTCGAATATCCTCTTATTATACTTTTTGTTCGAAATAATTCTATTTGTTTTCATTTGCTCGGTGTCTTCCAACAAAATGCTACCTTTCTGCAATTGCTTCAATAGGTTTATTGCGAAGTATCGTCTGTTTGTAATGTTGGGTGGAATCAGCCCATCACGGTTGTTGTATTCGTAAAGATTATAAACTGTCAGCTCCCGAGCAATCAGATTTACAAGCGGTGGAATGTTATGAAATGGAACGGCGTAGCGTTCCCGAAGGTAGCTATCGATTAGTTCGGTTGCGTTTTTAATTGCGAAGCTGATGCGTTCCTGATTAATATTTGCACCCGAAGGGTCGCCCGTCAGACGGGCTAACTCTTCGGGTTGGAATTCTTTCAACAAATCGAAAATTGTAACGTAGTCCATAACTTACCTATTGAACTAAGATTATTTTTACTAAATCCCCTGAGCTTGCATTAGTCAATGCACGGCCATTGATTTCTGCACCTGCCCCAGCTTGCTTTGCTTTCCCTTCTGCGTCGGAAGTGACTTTATCGCCAACGTTTATTGTCCCGCTTGCTTCGACTAACACTGTTCCCGAGACAATAACCGAGGCAAGCTTCCCTTGTTCCCAATCACTTACAGTAACACCAAGTGCCTTTTGGTTATCCAGACACAACGCACCGTTGAAACCAACAAAGCGAAAACGCAGTAGTTGCGAACTTGCTCGTATCGTAATTGTTTGCAATGGTTGAAATGTCTTGTTAACTACCATCTTTACCTCCTAACTTAAATGATTTGTATTGTAAATGAGAAATGAAGCTTCTGGGTTTGTTACGATGAAAGTGTAATTATCGGTGGCACGGATTACCTTGATTTTCCCGCCATTTTCTAAATATGTATCGATTTCGGGATAACCACTTTTTTGCAAAAGATAACCAAAGCTTGCACCGATTCTGGTATTTGCTTTTTCGCTTTCGACGTAAGCATAGACTATGTTATCGCCCCACAAATCCGTAAAGTTGACCCCATCGGTCGAAATGACACCGAAGCCAACGTAAACATTTGGTATTTCGGTTAGCTCGGCAAGCATATTAGTTGTAACTTTCCCCATTCCACCATATTTGATTTTTTCCAATATTTTTGGGTGTTGCGACAATGCTCTGTAGGTTGGTTCGCCGATTACCATAACATTTGGATAGTGCCCAAAATTCTTTCGCATCAAGCTCATTGCTTCTCGGAGTTTTACAATTGGGTCGAAATTTTTTGTGTAGTCATCGAATGCAATCGAAGATGTTATCTCTATTTTCATTTGCGAAGAATAATTCGATGGATTCTGCACGTAATCGGCTATTTCTTTCTCTTTGCCAAGTAAAAGTATATCGACAAGTTGCAATGAAATTTGCTTTTCGATTTGAAGAAAGTCGGGGCTTTGCTCTTCTTCCAAATAATCGATTGAAATTTCAACATCGCGCTCTTGCATTTCGAATTCCAAATATCGAATCTCGGTCGGCGGAATTCTGTTCGAACTTGCTCGCACGGCACGAAATGTTTCGCGGGCGACGAATGCTTCTTTGCCGAATACAGGAATTTTGCCTTTGGTCTTGTTTACCGAAATTTCGGGGAAAAGATGCGTTCCTACATATTTTTCGTTCCTATATGTTTGTGCAATGGAAGTTAAAACGGGGTCGATTAATCTTACCTCTGCTTTCATTTTGCACCTATTGTTTGTTAGTTAATATTTTGTTCAATGCATCTTCGTAAGAAAGGCTTTGGTTTTCTTGAATCATTTGAAGAACTTTTTGATGCAATTCGAGTCGTTTTTCGTCGAACGATTTGTTTTCGGTTTTGCTACTTTCGAAGTAGTTCGATTGCACCTGTGGGTTCGAAAATTCTTTGCCAAGATGGAAAAGTTTGAACTCTTTTACGAAATCTTTTACAAGTTCTGTTAATTGCACTTCGTTTGGAAAGATTTTTTCGCCACGAGGGTCGATGTAGCTATCGGCAATCGAAGCGTATTCGAGAATTTCGACGAGTTGATTTTTCAGTTTGGTTGGCAAAATAGCACCTTTAGTGCTTTGAGCAATTTTTTCGGCAAAGTCGCGGAAACTCCGACCGAGAACCTCTTGGCGGGTACTTTGGAGTTGCATTCGTAGGAGGGAGTTTTGGTGGGAGAGATTGCGGTTTTGTTCGGCAAGAGTTTGAAGTTCACGGCGAAGTTCCGCAATACCTTGCCCAAATGTTGATTCAACTTCGGAAGCTAGTTCCTTTTCGAAGGTAAATTCGACAAATTCAACGGGCTGTAAACCTTTCACTGCTGGGGTTGCTCCACCCAACAGACCCACGTGCTTCAACATTAAATCGGGATACAGCGAAATCGAAACGCGTCGGTATTTCCCTTGCTTAACCTCGTCGATTAGTTCGTTCGAAATGTTCTTCAATTTTGCGTAAAGGATGTCTCCTCGGCGCGCCAAACGTTCTACCCAAGCATAGGCGGGGCTATCTGTTTCGGGGTGACCTTTAACTACGGGTGCTAATGCCGAACTGTCCTCTTCGACCCGCTGGTTGTAAAGCAAAACAATCAGGTCTAAATCGTCGGCTGTAAATGTTTGAGTCACCCCGTTGCTGTCGGTAAAAGTTCCTGTCCTAAAAATTTCAATCCACATAAGCACCTCATTTGTTCAACATAGGCTTTTCTTTTAGCCTCGGCACAAAACTAAAAGTGTTCTATACCACTCGGAAGGAAACCATTTCGAAAGTTTGTTAAAACGATTTCAAAATCGTTTGTCTCCACTTGGTTAAACTTTTCGGCAGTTTGGTTACATAAGTTATACAGAATTTTTTTTGTCTTTTGCAAAAAGAACTTTGGCTATATATTTGTAATTTTGCATTTAATTTATAATTAATTGGTGTAGTATGAAAATCCACGAATATCAAGCAAAAGAGCTTTTAAAAAAGTATAATGTTCCTGTTCTTTTCAACCGAGTTGTGTTTTCTGCCGAAGAAGCAGGCCGAATTGCCTACGAAGATTTTGAATCCCAAGGACGCAATGTTGTTGTCGTAAAAGCCCAAGTATTTGCTGGTGGACGTGGCAAAGGTGTAGTTGTCGACCCAACCACGAACGAACCCAAAATTCTATTTGATAAAGAAGTCCGAGGAGTTAACGTCGTCACTGGCGACAATCTTGCCGACCGTGTTTATCGTTATGCACTGAATATGATTGGCAATAAGCTTGTTACAGTGCAAACGGGTGCTGCGGGTACAATTATTCGCAAAGTTTTGCTCGAAGAAGGCGTTTCGATTGCCAAAGAATTCTATGCAGGGATTGTACTCGACCGAAACGTAGGGCGAAATACAATTATGGTTTCTACCGAAGGTGGAGTTGAAATCGAAAAAGTAGCCGAAGAGACACCCGAAAAAATTCTAAAAGAATGGATTAATCCAGCTATTGGCTTTCAATCTTATCAGGCACGGCGCCTTGCTTTCGGTCTCGGTTTGAGCGGCGATGCATTTAAAAACTTCATCAAATTCATTCATAATTTGGTGCGTGCATACGAAGAACTAGACTGCAGTCTTTTGGAAATAAATCCTCTTGTTCTTACAACCAATGGCGAAATGATTGCTTTGGATGCGAAAATGAACTTCGATGACAATGCTTTGTTCCGCCACCCCGAATACGCAGAACTTCGCGACACGAGCGAAGAAGACCCACTCGAAGTAGAAGCATCCAAGTACGATTTGAACTACATCAAATTAGACGGCAATGTTGGCTGTATGGTAAATGGTGCAGGGCTTGCAATGGCAACTATGGATTTGATTCAGCTTTGTGGTGGACGCCCCGCTAATTTCCTCGATGTTGGTGGTGGAGCAAATGTCGAGCGAATTTCGAATGCCTTCCGAATTATGGTTTCCGACCCGAATGTCAAAGCCGTTCTGATTAACATCTTTGGTGGCATTGTCCGTTGCGATAAAGTCGCCAATGGTATCGTCGAAGCTTTAAGAAATGTCGAAGTTAAAGTTCCTGTTATCGTTCGCTTGGATGGAACTAATGCTCGCGAAGGGATGGAAATTCTAAAGAATTCGGGGCTTCAGTTTATGACAGCAATTACTTTCGAGCAAGCAGCCCAAATGGTAACAGAAGTAGTTTCGAAAATTTAACTTGATTAAGCTTTTACGGGCTTGCTTTTCTTCAATTTCGGTTGCTCTTTATAGAATTGAGCCAAAGCCCTCCCCGTATGCGAATTTCTTACGTTCGATAACTCCTCGGGTGTGCAAGTGGCAACAACCTTTCCGCCTTCGTCCCCCGCTTCGGGACCAAGGTCAATTACCCAATCGGCTGCGGAAATAACGTGTAGATTATGTTCAATAATGATTACAGAATTCCCTCGCCGCACCAATTGATTTAAGCAATAAAGAAGTTTGGAGATGTCATCGAGATGTAAGCCCGTGGTGGGTTCGTCGAAAATAAATATATAATCGTTTGCATCGGGGTCGTCGAGAAAGCTGGCTAATTTAATTCTTTGCGACTCGCCGCCCGAAAGCATAGTCGATGGTTGCCCCAAACGGACGTAACCCAAGCCAATATCTTGGTATATTTTCAATTTTGCAACAATTTTTGGTTCATCTTCGAAAAATTCTATTGCTTCGTCGACGCTCATATTTAATACATCGACAATTGACTTGCCTTTGTAAAGAATATTCCGAGCTTCCTTCTTGTATCGGGTGCCGTGGCAGGCTTCGCATTCCAACATAACATCGGGAAGGAATTGCATATCGACCGTTACGAAACCTTCCCCTTGGCAAACTTCGCATCGCCCTCCTGTAACATTGAACGAAAAATACCCTGCTTTCAGACCTAACTGACGAGCAAGTGTGGTCGAAGCAAACACCTCTCGAATCAAATCAAATATTTTCGAGTATGTAGCCAATGTTGAACGCGTCGATTTGCCAATTGGATTTTGGTCAATCATTTCGACTTTGCTAAAAAAGCCATCGACAAACACTCGTTCGTATGCATCGGTCGTTGCTTCGTTACGAATTAGAATATTTTCCAGCCCCTTGTAAATTACATCGTAAACGAGAGTGCTTTTGCCTGAACCGGAAACACCCGTGACAGCGACCATCATTCCGAGCGGTACCTCGAGATAATCGATTTTTAAATTGTGCTGTCGTGCCTTAAAAATTCTAATGCTCCCTTTTGGTTTTCGGTCCTCTTTTTCAACAAAAATAGATTTCTCGCCGGTAAGATATTGTGCAGTGATTGAGTCTTTCGATTTCAAAAGATGTGAAAATGTGCCCGCAAAGACGATATTTCCACCCTCTTCGCCTGCTTTTGGACCAAGGTCGATAATGTAATCGGCGGATTTAATTATATCGGGGTCGTGTTCTACAACAACGAGAGTATTCCCCGAGTCGCGTAATTTATAAAGTATTTTCAACAGCCTTTCGGTATCGCGGGGATGCAAGCCAATACTTGGCTCATCGAGTACGAAGAGTGTTCCTACGAGCGACGACCCAAGTGCATTGGCAAGGTGAATTCGTTGAAGTTCACCACCCGAAAGTGTATGGGTAAGTCGCTCCAAAGTTAAATAATGCAGTCCAATATCTATTAGAAGTTCAAGACGCCAAAGGATGTATTTGATGACCTCGCCAACTACCTTTTGTTCGTATTCGCTCAATTTTAAATTTTTAAAGAATTCGTATAGTTCTTTCAACGACAGTTTGATTAGTTGAGGAATGTTCATTCCGCCGACAAAGACCTGTCGGGCAGATGTTCGAAGGCGCGAACCACCACAAGCCTTGCAAATTGTAAATGCACGATATCGCGCCAACATAATTCGATTTTGGACTTTATAATTTTTCTCTTCCAAATACTTAAAATATGCATTTAAGCCCCAAAAATTTTCATTGCCATTCCAAAGGAAGTCCCATTCTTCGGGGGTAAAGTCTTTAATTGGCTTGTCGATTGAAACATTTGAACGGACTGCTGCTTCGAGTATTTCGTTCAATATGTTGGAAAAAGCAGGTGTTCTAAACGGGTGCAAAGCACCTTGACGTAAACTTCGGGATTTATCGGGGATTACCAAATTTTCGTCAATATCTACTGTCCGACCAAAGCCTTGGCAATTTGGGCAAGCTCCGTAAGGATTGTTGAAAGAAAACAATCGTGGTTCGGGCTCTTTGTATATTATTTCACAATCGGCACATTCGTATAGGTTCGAAAACCTCTTGCTGATAGATTTGGTTAAATTAACAACCAATACACGCCCTAATCCGTAGTTGAAAGCTGTTTCCAAGGAATCAATTATTCTCGATTTCTCTTCCTCATCCTTTGAAAAAGTCAGGCGGTCGACAACCACGAATAACGATGTTGTTTGCTTAAAAGTTTTATCCAGAAAATCTTCAATCTTTATTATTTCATTCGTTTTTTGGTCGAAAAGCCTTGTAAAGCCTAATTTAATTAAGTTTTTCAGTGTGGTTTCCAAATTCTTTACCTGAGCAGTCAATTGGAAAAGTATCAGAATTAAGTCTTCGTTGTCCCAATGATTTCGAAGGTATTCGTACGCTGAATGTGGGTTGTCCTTGCGTATTTCTTGTTCACAGCCCTTGCATATTGTTTTGCCAATTCTACCAAACACAAGACGGATGTAATCGTAAATTTCCGTTATTGTGCCAACAGTAGAACGTGGGTTTTTGGCTTGTGTTCGCTGTTGAATTGCAACAGCTGGGGGCAATCCCGTTATGCTTTCAACTTCGGGGCGTGGCATTCTTTCCAAAAACTGCCGAGTGTATGCCGACATCGACTCGACGAAACGACGCTGTCCTTCTGCATAAAGTGTATCGAATGCAAGCGAGGATTTCCCGGAACCACTTACGCCGCTAATAACAGTCAACTTGTTGTGGGGAATTTCTACATCAATTGACTTCAAATTGTGTGTTGCTGCCTTCCGTACTACTATCTTATCTTGCATTTTCTTCTTTTACCCAAAATTTAAATTTATTGAACATATTAAATAGAAACAATATAATGCTTGTTGTTAGGAAAATAAAAAATTTCTTCTATTTTTTGCAAAAACGTCTTTCTTTCGGCTATTGCGAATGGATACAGTGAACATATCAATCGTTCCTGCAAAGTGTTTTTTGGCAAAACAATTCGGTTTAACTTTAATAAATCGGGATGTTTACGAAGAATGTGGGTTCTTTCGGCAGAGGAGATTTTCTTTTTGTAAGAATCCAGAACTTTTGCAATTTTTTGCCAATGGGCTTCGGCACTTACGGAAAGATTCGGCTCGTATTCGCTGCCAATTTTAGCCAAATCTTGGTATTTCTCTTTTAAATTTTCGATGATTTCATCAATCTTTTTCGAATTCGACTGGTCTTGTTCATTTTTGTAAACGAATTCTTTGAAATCATTTTCGGGTTGGAAAATTTTTTCGATTTCGATTTTTTCCGACAATTTGCTGAGCAAAATGTTTGGAACGAGTGTCAAAGAATGCCTTGGAACAACAGCAGGCAAGGGAACTTCGAACCATTCGAATAGCTCTTTAAGTTGTGTGTAATAACCCAGTTCGCTCGGACCGACAACAGTCGCAATGGTTGGAAGTATGTAATCTTGGCAAACAGGTCGCAGCAAAACGTTTGGCGAAAACTTTTCGGGCGATTGCTCGGCAAGTCTTTTGATTTCTTGTTCGGCAAAATATTCGTTGCCCACCTTGTAACATTCTTTCTTCGAATCCCATTCAATTTTGTTACGATATTGGTTATTGTGCAAAAATAGATTCACAACACTGTTTTTTGCTTGTATCGGATAGCCAAATGCGTCAATCAATGAATTCGCTGTGTCGATGATGGAATTCGAGTATCCAAAGTAATTTATTTCTTTGCTAACAATTTCGGCAAAAAAACCAAGTTTGCGGGCAACAGAAGAACGTACAAACAAAATGCCAAACTCGCCAAGAAGGTAGTTCATTAAATTTATGAAAGGGGTTGCCCAGTTGTTGTTAGCTTTGTAATTATCCTGTAACAATGATTTTATTTCGGGATTCGAGTTGAAATCGTTGGAAATAGTCAGAAGCAATTCCAAAACTGTAACAATCTGTTCATCAAAGGTGCGTTCGGAAATGGAGATTCTATCAGTTTTTGTGCATTCGGGACAACAGGAAAACAAATGTAAATTATAATTCGAATCGAAAGACCACGAGCGGGCGACTTCGTAACTATCGTGGTCATTGTCTTCGACCCAAAAGACAGGAACAAAGTTGAAATTTTCGTACTTTTCGGCAAGTTTCCGACACAACGAAATTGCCGAAAGTGATTTGTACAGTGTAAAAAGTGGTCCGCCAAGAAACCCTGGTTGCTGTCCCGTAACCACCACAAGAGTATTGTCGGCGTTCAATTTCGAAAGATTCTCCTTTTGTGCCGTGCCGAAAGGAATTGTTCCAAATGATTCAGTCAAAAAAAGAATTAAACTGCTTCGTTTATTGTAATTTTTAGCTCTTATTTCTAAAAATTTTTCGCCATTGTCGAAAATTTTGTTGTTAGGGAATCTTTCGGCAAAGAAATCAGGTTTATCGAAAAAATCGATAAACAATTTTGGGAAACAAAACCTAATATTTTCAAATTCAATTTTCTCCATAAGTTAAATAAAGACGAATTAAGTTCGAATGAATTTATTGAACATTTATGTTTTCTGCCCCTATGTTTCAATTATGTTATAGGAAAGCGTGCGTTATTCATTTCCCACCTGCAAATGCCGGTGGATGAATTGGGATGTTAGACAATGTAGGGGCACAGCATGCCGTGCCTATACGCAACTTGCTGAATTAGTAGGGGCAAAAATTTTTTGCTCATACATTTGTTTATAAAACCCTTCGTAGGGGCAGTTCATGAATTGCCCCTACAAGGTTGTATGGGTATTTGTCGCAAATGTATGGCCACGGCACGACCGTACCCCTACGAATTGTTTAGCTCAAATGTTTTTAAAATTCAATTTTATTCGTAGGGGTTCAAAATTTTGAACCCATATAAGGTAAGAGATGAGTGCACAGCTCCGCAGAAGTTTTAAACTTTATACGATGAAATGGCTTTTACGTAAAGTGCTCTTTCGAATTGGGAAGGATTTTCGACATTTTTTTGCGACATAACACCAATGATTTCGGAAAGGCTATTGTATTCGTGTTCCTGCAACCATTCGATTAGTTCTTTTTCCAGCTGCAACAAGTAGTAAATGCCATTTTTCAACAAAGCCGAACACAACATAGTTACGTTTGCACCAACAAGAAGCATTTTGATAACATCGTCGGAGGTGTGAATTCCACTCGTTGCGGCAAAATCGCAATTCAGCTGAGGCTTCAGGATAGCAATCCAGCGTAAAGGTAAACGATTTGCGTGCGAAGTGCTAAGATGGATACTCGAAACAACTTCCAAATTTTCTAAATCAATGTCAGGTTGGTAAAAACGATTGAAAAGAACTAAGCCTTTGGCTCCAAGCTCTACAACCCGTTTGGCAAAGTAGGCAAAATTGGAAAAATATGGGCTAAGCTTTACCGAAACAGGAATTGAAACATTGCCGACAACTTCGCGAATCACCTCGAGATACGTTTGTTCTATCGCTTCGCCCGAGATGTTGACATCGGTCGGAATGAAGTAAACATTAAGTTCTAAGGCATCAGCACCTGCCAATTCGATTTGCTTAGCAAATTTAATCCAACCGCCCAAGGATTTGCCATTCAAGCTTGCAATGATGGGAATATCGACATTTTCTTTTGCCTTGCGAATTAATTCAAGGTATTGTTCGGAAGCAAAGCGATATTCGTCGGGTTCAGGGAAATAGGTCAATGATTCAGCAAAAGAATAAGTTCCTTGCTGAATTTTTTCGAAAGTATCGAGCTGTTCGTGGATGATTTGTTCTTCGAACAACGAAGGTAGTACAACAGCCCCTGCACCTGCTTCGGCTAATTTTTTAATTCCATTCAAGGATTCAGTCAAAGGTGAAGCAGAAGCAACAAAAGGCGAACGCAATTTTAATCCCAAATAGTTAGTTGTTATATCCATAGTTTCCTCTCTTTATTATAAAATAAAAGAGCAACCCGCAAGGGGTTGCCCTAATGGTTTTATTCTTTTCCATTAAACTTCATTTCTGCAAAGTGTTTATACAAGTTGAATCTTTCTTCTACGTATTTTTGCGCAAGTTCTTCGAGAAAGTGAGCAACTTCGGGTTTCGATTGAGCAAGAACACGGAAGCGTGTTTCCGAACGCATATATTGAGAAACTGGCACCGAAGGTGCTTTCGAATCCAAAATTAATGGGTTTTGTCCTTGCTTTAAAAGTTCAGGGTTATAGCGATAGAGTAGCCATTGCCCGCTATCGACTGCAAGTTTGTGTTGTTGCAATGGTCTGGACATATCGATCCCATGAGCAATACAATGTGAATATGCAATGATAAGCGATGGACCTTCGTAGGATTCGGCTTCGATGAATGCTTTTAATGTATGCTCATCGCGAGCACCGAAGGCGACCGAAGCAACGTAAACATTCCGATACGACATTGCCATCCATCCCAAATCTTTTTTGAACGAAGGTCGTCCATTTGCTGCAAATTTTGCTACTGCACCGATTGGTGTTGCTTTGGACGATTGCCCTCCTGTGTTGGAATATACTTCTGTATCCAAAACCAAAAGATTCACATCGTAACCAGTTGCCAAGACGTGATCTAATCCACCATAACCAATATCGTAAGCCCAACCATCGCCTCCAATTACCCAAACACTCTTGCGAACAAGATAATCGGCAATTGTCAGAAGTTTTTGGGCTTCGGGTGAATTAATTTCTTTCAACTTCTCTGTTAATATTTTGATTCTTTGCCGTTGTTCGTAAATATCGGCTTCTGTTTTTTGTTTTGCGTTAATAATTTCGTCGACAAGCTGTTCGCCAACCTGCGAAGCAAGTTGTTTGAGAAGGTATGTAGCAATTTCTTTCTGTTTATCGATTGCCAAGCGGAAACCTAAACCAAATTCAGCATTGTCTTCGAATAATGAATTCGACCAAGCAGGACCGCGTCCGTTCTCATCTTTCGTGAATGGCAATGTTGGTAGGTTACCACCATAAATCGAAGAGCAACCCGTAGCGTTTGCAATGATCGTTCTGTCGCCAAAGAGTTGAGTAACGAGTTTAACGTAGGGAGTTTCGCCACAGCCGGCGCAAGCACCCGAAAATTCAAACAATGGACGCTGTATTTGTTGCTGTCGAATGTTCGTAATTTTAAGTTGACTTCGGGGAAAGTCGGGTATTTGTAAGAAAAATTCCCAATTCTTTGCTTCGCTTTCACGCAAAGGCAATTGGGGTTGCATATACAATGCTTTTTGCTTTGGATTTGTCTTGTTCTTTACGGGACAAACTTCGACGCAAACACCACAGCCAGTGCAATCTTCAGGTGCAACTTGTATTGTATATTTTAAACCTGCGAACTCTTTGTCGCGTGCATCTGTGGATTTAAATGTTGGTGGTGCGCCTTCTAAATATTTCGGGTCGTAGACTTTGATTCTAATCGTAGCGTGCGGGCAAACAAATGCACATTTACCACATTGGATACAAATTTTTTCGTCCCAAACGGGAATTTCCAAAGCAATGTTCCGCTTTTCGTACTGGGTTGTGCCAGTATCCCAGGTTCCATCGACAGGGAAAACACTAACCGGAAGTGTATCGCCCTTGAATTCTATCATTTTCGCAATTACAGTTTTCACGTAATCGGGTGCATAATCGGGAACAGGTTTCAACAAGTCACGTTTTGCAGTAATTTTTTGTGGAACTTCGAGTTCAAACAAGTTTTGGAGTGTGTTTTCGACAGCTTGAATATTTTGCTTTACAACTTCTTCGCCTTTTCGCATATAGGTGCGAACTATAGAATCTTTAATAGCCTGAATAGCTTCGTCTTTCGGCAAAATACCAGAAATTGCAAAGAAGCATACTTGCATAATTGTATTGATTCTTCGTCCCATTCCGCTTTCTTCGGCTACCTTCTGAGCATCGATGCAATAAACTTTTATCTTCTTTTCTAAAATTTGCTTTTGCACACTAAGTGGGAAGTAATCCCAGACTTTGTCTTTTTCGAAAGGGACGTTAATAAGGAATGTTCCGCCTTCAATTAGATTGTCGAGTATATGATATTTTTCAATAAATACAGTTTGATGGCAAGCAACAAAGTTGGCTTTGGATATTAAGTAAGGAGCCCGAATTGGTTCGGGACCAAATCGCAAGTGGGAAACAGTAAGCGTTCCTGCCTTCCGAGAATCGTAGACGTAGTATCCTTGGGCATACATATCGGTGTGTTCGCCAATGATTTTAACTGAATTCTTGTTGGCACTGACTGTACCATCGGAGCCCAAACCGTAGAACATTGCTCGAATTACTTTATCCGATTCAATTGAGAATTCGGGGTCGAAATCCAAACTTGTAAATGTAACATCATCGATAATACCAATGGTGAAGTGGTTTTTGGGATTGGGGTTAGCAAGATTGTCAAAAACAGCTTTCACCATTGCTGGAGTAAATTCCTTAGAAGAAAGACCATAGCGACCGCCGACTATCTTGGGAATCCGATTGAATTTCGGATTGTCAGAATTTAGATGCTCGTAGAATGCATTAATAACATCTTGATACAATGGCTCTCCAATTGCGCCTGGTTCTTTGGTTCTATCCAAAACAGCGATAGCTTTTACTGTTGGCGGTAGAGCTTCGATGAAGTGTTTAACACTGAAGGGTCGATACAATCTTACACGAACGACACCAACTTTTTCGCCATAATTGTTTACGAGGTATTTTGCTGTTTCTTGTGCAGTTTCGCCACCACTTGCCATAATGACGATAACTCGTTCAGCTTCGGGATGTCCGATGTAATCGAAAAGATGATATTGTCTGCCCGTGAGTGAGGCAAATTTATCCATTTGTTGTTGAACTATATCGGGGCAGGCTGCGTAGAATCGATTTATTGTTTCGCGGTTTTGGAAGAATATGTCGGGATTTTGTGCAGTGCCTCGCAGCACAGGTCGTTCGGGATTTAAAGCTCGCAAGCGATGTTGTTTAATTAATTCGTCGGGTAGCATTTCGCGCATAATTTCATCGGGCACGATTTCGATTTTGTTCTCTTCGTGGGATGTTCGGAAACCATCGAAGAAGTGAATGAAAGGAATGCGTGATGCGTGCGATGAAGCATAAGAAATTAAGCCTAAATCCATAACCTCCTGCACCGAACCCGAAGCCATCATCGCAAAACCGGTGGTTCTTGCAGCCATAACATCGCTATGGTCGCCAAAAATTGAAAGGGCGTGGGTAGCAACAGTTCTAGCACTTATATTGAAAACTGTTGGGGTCAGTTCGCCAGCAATTTTGAACATATTTGGAATTTTCAACAGCAAGCCTTGTGCTGCAGTAAATGTTGTTGTTAGTGCGCCAGCTTGCAAGGCACCGTGAACAGTCCCCGCGGCACCTGCTTCGCTTTGCATTTCGATAACAATGGGTGTTACTCCCCAGATGTTTTTATAACCTTTTGCTGCCCATTCGTCACACCATTCGCCCATATTCGACGATGGTGTTATTGGATAAATTGCTATAACTTCGTTGACTCGGTAAGCCACGTATGCGGCGGCTTCGTTCCCATCCATTACTGCAAATTTTTTCGAATCCATACGTTACCTTATATTTATTAGAAAAACAGATAAAATACAAAAATATTAATATAAATACAAAAAAAATCATTGAACAGATTTCAATGCTTCAAATGTTGCTGAAAATTTCACTTTTTGTTCATTTTTCTTTGTTGATTTTGCTTTTTGCCTTTTCTTCTGTATCCAAATTGTTTTTTCTTTTGTGGGGGCTTTTCTTTTCCTCCCCACTTGGCTTTTTTCGTTACCTGTTTCTGAGGGATTTTTAAATTTTCCTTTGGGGGTTCAATAAAATCAGTTTCAAGGTTAAGGGGTGCACCATCGAAGACAATTACAAATTCACCTTTGAAGCGGCTATTTTTAAACTTTTCGTAAAGTTCTTTGAATGTTCCGTAGTGGTGGGTTTCGAACGGCATAGTTAAATTGCAGCCAATGTATGCACGGCGGTCGGGCATAATTTGAGCCGCAGTTTCCAAAATTGGTGTAAGGCGATAGGGTGTCTCGAAAATTACGACCGTTCTATTTTCGGTACTTAATCTTTTCAATTGCAAAACTCGTTCTTCTTTCTTACGACTAAGAAATCCGGCGTAAAGAAATTGGTCAATCGGAAAACCACTCCGAACAAGTGCTGTCATCAGACTTGTTACCCCTGGAATTACTTTGATTGGTATATCGTTTTTTAAGCAAGTCTGGACTAATATGAGTCCCGGGTCGGCAAAGACAGGTGTGCCGCCATCGCAAATCAAAGCAATATCCTTCCCTTTTTCCAAAAGACTTACGATTTCGCTGGTTTTCTTTTGTTCGTTTTGCTCGTTTAGGATTTCCATTTTCTGCGAAAGATTGTATTTATGTAAAGTTCGAGCACCTACTTTTGGCTCTTCGCATATAACTATATCAACTTTCTTCAAAACCTTTAATGCTCGAAGAGTAATATCTTCGTCATTTCCAATTGGTGTGGAAACAATGTAAAGTGTCCCGTATTTTTCTTTTTCCTCTTGTTTGCTCATTTCTCTTTTGAATTTGATTCAAAAATTCTGGGGACACGATGAGTAATCCCCGTTAAAATTTCGTAAACAATTGTATTAGCCTTTTTGGCTAAATCGTATGCATTTATTGCAATACCATTTTGACTTCCAATGATAACTACATCGTCATCGGTGCGGACGTCATCACAACCGACGTCAACCATTATTTCATCCATACAAACGCCACCAACAGCACGATATAATTTGCCATTGATAATAAAATTAAGATTGTCGGAAAGACTACGAGGAATGCCATCGCCGTAGCCGATGGGTATAGTGGCTATTTGTGTGTTGTAGGGGGAAATGAAATGTCGGTCGTAGCCGACAGATTCGCCTTTACGGATTTTACGGACTGAAATGACTTTGGAATAAAGTTCCATAACGGGACGGAATTCAAGGTCACATTTTGCACCCGAAGGCAAGTAACCATACAGAAGCAAACCAGGTCGGACTGCGTCGAAAAATGATTCAGGGAAATACAAAATCCCTCCACTGTTGGCAATGTGTTTCAATGGAAAATCGACCCCATTTTCGTGGAATTCCCTGACAATCTTGGCAAATTCGTTCAATTGTTTTAAAGTAAATTCATAATCAGAAGTTGACGAAGAGAAATGGCTCATCAGTCCAACAATTTCAATCGATGGCAATTTCCGGGCATTTGAATAAAGTTCGAAAACAAAGTCGGCTGTTGCACCATCTCGGTGCATACCTGTATCGACGTAAAGGTGCAAACGCGCTGTTTTGCCCATTCGGCTTGCAACTTTGGAAATCTCTTTCGCAACTTTCAGTGTTTCGAATACACAATCTAAATCGTATTGAACGATTAGTTCCGAAACTTTGCTATTTTCTTGAACCATAACCAAAATTGGCACTTTTATGCCTGCCTTACGAAGTTCCATACCTTCGGATGCAAAGGCAACTGCAAGATAATCGACACCACATTCTTCCAACGCCCTGCTAACTTCGATTATTCCGTGTCCATAAGCATTTGCCTTTACGACTGCGATAATCTTCTTCGAACCAACAATCCGCCGAATCTGGTTGAAATTATGGACAAGGTTATCGAGTTTTATTTTTGCGTATGTATGTCTCATTTTTGTATTGTGCTTTGTTCAAACAGATTCAATAGTTTTATCTATTCTGCTAATTAAGTTTTCTATTTCACGGACAAGAACTTCTCGCTTCTTGTCCTTTTCATTTAATCGATTTTGTAATTCAGCAATTTGACCTTTTAAATTGTCTATCTCTTTTTTACGTTCATCGTAAAGAAGAAGTATTTTTTCTTTTTCTCGCTCCAAACCGACGATTTTCTCTTCCATTTCGGTTTTCTCTTTCAACAAGCGATACAACTTTCGTTCGAGTTCCACTTTATCGTTATTCAAAGCATTCATTAAATCCTTCAATTCCTTATTCAAATTTCGTAGCAAGTTTAAATCGTTTTGGCTCTTCTGAAATTCCTGTTTAAATACTTGAAGTTCGGAAATTGTTGCATTTGCTTGCAAAAGTTTACCTTGCAGCGAATTTAATTCTTGCAGTAATTGTTGGTTTTTGTTCTTTTCTTCTTCGAGTTCTGCATTTAAATTGTCTATTTGCGAAGAAAACTCATTGAACGAAACCCGATATGATTCAATTTCTTCAACAAACAATTTAAGGCTCTTTTCCTTTTCGTCAAGTTGGGTTTTAAGTTCATCATTCTCCTGTTTAAGTGAAATGTTTCCGCTTTCTAATCGATTTAGTTTGTCTTTCAATTGCTCGTATTCCGCAGGTTCGAAATTTGCAGATTCGAGTTGCTCTTCGAGTTCTTTGATTCTTTGTTCTAATTGTGCAATTGTATCGATTCTTTGTTGCAGTTCTGTCCGAAGGTTAAATAATTCTTTTTCCTTTTGGGAAAGTTCTCTTTCCAGTCCACCTACACGATTGCTGTGAAATTCAATTTCTTCGGTAAGAGCGACTATTTTCTTTCGTAGTTCTTGCTTTTCTTCTTCAAATTTTTGCTTGTAGTGGCCTAATTCGTCTTGGAGTTTTGCTACTTCTTGGCTCTTTTGGTTATATTCCGAAACAATGTTCGAAAACTTTTCGATTACTGCATTTGTATCGAATAAAGAAAGATTATAATCTTCACTTTCTTCGCTTTGAATTTGGCGAATTTTTTCGTAAAGCAATTCCAAAGGCTTGCTTCTTTCCCGAAGTGCAATAATATTTTTGTTTAAATTTTCTACTTCCTGAATGTATTTTTGAATCTCTCGTTCTTTTTCTATTTTTTCAATTACAGATTTTTCCAAATTCGATTGCAAACTTTCTATCGTTCGATTGCTCTCGTCCAATTGCTTGCGAAGGCTTTCGATAATTGCATCCTTTTCTTGGTTGCTTTGTGAATTGTCGGTTTCGAAACTCGAAATAGATTCGATTTGATTACTTAATTGCGAGATTTGTGAATTTAAAAATTCAATATCTTGGCGCAGTAAGGAAATTTCGGCTTTCTTTTCATTAATTGTTCGGTTAGCCTTTTCCAGTTGCTGGTAAAGAGTGGCATTCTCTTGTTGAAGTTGAACGAGTGCTTCGTTTTCGGAACTTTCTTTAAGTTCGGACACAAGAGTTTCTAAATCGCTTACTCTTTGCGTAAGACTTGCATTTTCATTTTTCAAATTATTGTTTTCATTTCGGAGTTGATTTATTTCATTTGCAATTCTTTGGTATTTTTCAACAAAACCACGAATAGCATTCCAAAGATTTTCGATTGCAATTTGAACCCTTTCGTTAGGTTCTACCGCATTTGGGTCGAACAGTTTTTCCATTTTTAAATCCTATTTATCAAAAACTCCTTAATTTACCACCAAGTTGCTTTTCGACTGACGCAACAATACGGCTAATCCACTCTTCAACTTCTTCTTCTGTCAAAGTGCGTTCATTGGAATTAAAAAACAAGGCGAAAGCCATACTCTTCTTGTTTTCTTCGATTTTATTCCCACGATAAATATCGAATAGTGTCAACTCCTTCAAGTATTCGCCACCAGAGTTGCGAATTACCTCTTCAATGTCTTTGTGTTGAATGGATTCATCGACAACAAATGCTAAATCCCTGCGAACTACTGGAAATTGCGAAACTTTCCTGTATTTTGCTTGTGTTGTGGTAATCTCTCCTTTATAGAATTGCTCCAAATTAACCAAAGCCAAAAGGACATCTTCATCGATATCGAAATGCCGCAAGATTTTCTTCGAAACATAACCAAATTCACCAATCTGCTTTCCTGAAATAACAATAGAAGCAGATTCGGGTGCGAAAAACTTGCTTTCCGCTCTTTCGAACTCGACCCTGAACCCAAAGTTGGCAAACGAATCCTCGATTATCCCCTTCAAATCGAAATAATCTACCTTTCGAATTGGCAATCCCCATTGCAAAGGAAATGCATTACCACACAACACAATCCCTAAAACTTCGGCTTCTTCGATTCCTTCGATGAATTCAGTCTTTTTCGCGGATTTTTTGAAAATTTTACCTATTTCGAAAGCACGAATGTCTTTGACCCCAACTCGGAGATTGTATCCGACGACATCGAGCAATGCGGGAACAATTGTTGCACGCATTACCGAAAGTTCAACACCCAAAGGATTGGCTAACTCGATAAATTCTCCGCTTTCGAAGATTTTGACCTTATTTGGGTCGGAAAGATTTGGAGTCAAAAGTTCAAAAAAGCCTCGTGCAACAAGGTATTGTTTTAACTCATTGCGGAAAGGTGGAACTGCAAGATGTTTGGCAATTGGTTCACCTTCGTATGCAATGTTGAATTTTGTGTCCTCGGGAATATTATCATATCCAACGAATCGGGTAATTTCTTCAATTAGGTCAATTTCTTGCGAAATGTCCACTCGATGCGAGGGAACTTCGAAAACTGCACTTTTGTCGTCTTCTTCAAAAGGACGGAATCTTAGTGATTTCAGAATATTTATAGCATCTTGTTTTTCGATTTCCTTGCCAATTATTTCGGAAGCACGAGCAAAACGAAGTTTCACTTGCTTCGAAGGAAGTCTATTCGGGTATTCATCGGCACGATTGTTAACGACAACACCCGAAGCAAGTTTTGAAATTAAATCCGTAGCCCTATCCAATGCAAATGTAACATTGTCGATATCGACTCCACGTTCGAATCGGTAGGATGATTCGCTCGAAATGCCAAGTTTTTTCGCAGTTCTGCGGATAGAACTTGGCAAAAAGTAAGCCGATTCCAAAAGAACATTGCGTGTGTTCGATGAAATTTCGCTATTTTCGCCACCCATAACTCCGCCGATTGCTACGGGCTTTTCCGCATCGCAAATCATAAGCATTGTTTTGTCAAGTTCTCGTTGCTTGCCATCCAATGTTACAAAGTTTTCGCCATCTTTGGCTGTACGGACAACGATTTTCTTGCCTCCGAGTCTGTCGTAATCGAATGCGTGCAAAGGCTGACCAAGTTCCATCATCACATAGTTTGTTACGTCAACAATTGCATTTATTGGCCGTAAGCCCATCATAATTAGTTTCGAAGTAAGCCATTTTGGGGATTTTTTAACACTTACCCCTTTTACAACCCGAGCGGTGTATCGGGGACAAAGTTCGGGATCCAATATTTCGACGGTTATCCAATTGGAAACATCATCGGCTTTGTCCTCTTGTATCTCAATTCGTGGTAAATGTAAATCACGGCGAAGGTATGCCGAAAGTTCTCGCGCAACACCAATGTGGCTAAAACAATCAGCTCGGTTTGGTGTAATCCCAAGTTCGAAAACAATGTCATCGAACCCATAGTAATTGGCAAAGTTTAGACCCAATGGGATATCATCTTCCAAAATCAAAATACCCGACGAGTCGCTACCAATTCCCAGCTCTGCTTCGCTACAAATCATACCTTCGGAGCTAATCTTTCCAAAGTTTCGTAGTTCGATTTTAAGCGAGGAATTTGGTAGAATAGCACCGGGCAATGCTACAACGACTCGGCTTCCTTCGATTGTGTTTGGTGCACCACATACTATTGTCTTATATTCACTACCAAAATCGACTTTGCATAGGAATAAGTTTCTCTGTTCATCGAAAATTTTGGCTTCGGCTATCTGTCCAATCAAAAAATTTTGGTATTGATTTTTAAAATTAATCATATCTTCAACTTCTAAGCCCAAATTTGTTAAAATTCGTGCTATTTCTTCGGGTGTTTCCTTCAACTCGATAAATTCTTTAAGCAATCCAAAAACTATTCTCATATAAGTTTATTAATTTTTGCAAGTTTAAGACAAGCAAATTAATTAATTCTCAATAAATTATTTGCTATTTTCTGTTTAATAATTGCAAAAACATGCAAACAAAATTGAAAAAAATAAAAAAAAATGTTTAATTTGTTAGTTGCTATATTGGTTAAATTTTGACTAAGATTATTAGTTATGATAAAAGTAAATTTGAATGGATTGAAATTTTGCTGTTTAGGGGACAGCTTATGATAAAAAACCTACTAATCTTGATACTTCTTTTAATTTCGAGTTCAGCTTTTTCGCAAAAGGAATTGTTTTTGGACTCTCCGTTTTCTAATCGTTGGACTTTTGGTATCAATGTTTCTGGTGGATTGAATTTTCATACCGCGAACATCAAAGGTGTGGACTTCCCAAATATCCCGAGTTGTTGCCCTCGGTACGAAACCGGCTTTGGAACTTATTACAATTTTGGTGTTGTCACAAATTTTGCTTTCAACCAAACGCTCGGTTTGCAACTTGCTGTGGGTTATTCTAATCTTTCGGCATTGCTGACCAAGATTGAACAAGAGTATGTTTCTACACCAAGCCAAGGTGGGGTCTGGGGTGAATTCGAACATTCTTTAAATGCCAAAATCAATTCGATTGGTGGCTCGCTCGTGTTTTCCTACAAGTTAAGCGAACAGCTGGTTTTCCTTGTTGGACCAAATGCCGAATTTCTCCTCAAAAAGGACTACGAACAAAAGGAGCAAATTGTTTCTCCTTCGTATGGCTATTTCGAAAATGAAAAATCCCGTGTGCGAAACCAAACAAGCGGAGAAATTCCAAATGCAGAATCTTTGCTTTTTGGTTTCAAAGTTGGAGCAAATTACATTTTGCCATTGAACGAAGATGCTACTTTTTGGTTAGTTCCAAACCTGTTTGTAAACCTCGGTGTTTCGCCAGTTGCGAAAAATCACTCTTGGAATTCTCATTTTGTAAGTGGTGGATTGTCGTTCGTATATGCACCACGAAAGGTAAAGGTAATTCCACCGCCACCACCTCCACCAATCAATCCACCACTGCCCGAACTACCTGCTCCACCAAAATCACCTTTGCTCGAAGCAACTATTACTGCTGTTTCAATTGATGATAAAGGCCGTGAATCGCCCGTTACAATTTTGAAAATCGAAGAATTCCTTTCGACAAAGATGCACCCAATTTTAAATTATGTTTTCTTCGATGAAAATTCTGCCGAAATCCCTTCTCGCTATGTTAGATTAAAGCCCGAAGAGACACGGAACTTTGTCGTCCGCAAACTTTATGGAATGGGAACTTTGGAAATTTATTACAATGTCTTAAATGTTGTCGGACGCCGTGTGGCACAATACCCACAAGCCGAGTTAAAACTTGTTGGCTGTAATTCGAATACAGGAGCCGAAGCAAATAATCTTGAACTTTCCCGAAGACGAGCAGAAGCAGTAAAGAATTATTTGGTTAATGTTTGGAACATTGCACCCGAAAGAATTACAATCGAGGCGAGAAATCTGCCCGAAAATCCTTCGAATCCAAACGACCCCGATGGAATTGCCGAAAATCGAAGGGTAGAAATTTTGGCTAACCTGCCCCAAATTTTTGAACCTCTGATAGTCGAAGACACTCTCCGAGAAGTTAACCCGCCGAAATTCCGTTTCAAACCCGAAGTTAAATCTGCTATTGGCGTCGAAAGATGGCAACTGATTACCTCGCAAAGTCACGGAATTGTGAAGATTTTCGAAGGAACAGGCGATGTGCCAAAAGTTATCGAATGGGATGTTGCTTCTGAACAACAAAATGTGCCAAAACTGGACGAGCCTTTGCAGTATAAACTTGTTGTTGTCGACAAAGACAACAAGGTTTGGGAATCGCAAACTTTGCAACTTCCGGTGGAGGTTATGACAATCGAAAAGAAGATTATCGAACAAGTTGCCGACAAGCAAATTGACCGTTTCAGCTTAATCCTCTTCGGCTTTGGTCAAACCGACATTACTGGCGATAACTTGAAAATTGCCGAAATTGCTAAAAAGCGAATTCAACCCACATCAACTGTTAAAATCGAAGGCTTTACCGATAGGATTGGCACAGAACAGATTAATTTGGATATTTCCTCTCGGCGCGCTTTGGCAACTGCAAAGATTTTAGGAGTCGACCCCAAGTTTGCTCGTGGGCTTGGTAAATCGAGATTACTATACAATAACGACCTACCCGAAGGAAGGTTCTACTGCCGAACTGTTAATATCGAAATTGTAACTCCTATTGAATAAAATTGTTATTATGTTATGATAAAAGGAGGTAAAATATGAATAAATTATCCCACCTCGGTTGGTTATTAATAATTTTCTTGTTTTCGCAAGTTTGTTTGCTTGCTCAAAGGCTGGAAATCGAGGAAATTTTTCCTGCAACTTACCCCGATATTACTGTTGAATTCCGGGCATTCGACAATAAAGACAAAGAAATCCGAAACTACTCGCTCAACGAGTTAGAGCTCTGGGAAAACGAGATTAAAAAAGCAATTAAAATGATTTTCTGTCCACCCGAAGGGCTTTCCAAGTTTTCATTAATTCTTACTATCGATATTTCGTTTTCGATGAGCGAGCCAAGCACTGTGCCCGGGAAAACCAAAATGGATATTGTTAAAGAGGCCGCCCGCAATGCAATAAAAGCCTTGCCAACGGATAGCACTCGTTGGGAAGCTGCTATTACTTTTTTCGATTACAGCAACGAGTTGATTCGCGATTTTACAAATAGCAAATGGTGGCTAAACAAAGGCTTGGATACCTTTTTGTTCAATCCTCGTGGTGGAACAGATTACAATGCTGCCTTTCTTTATGATGTCAATGTACCCCCAAGACCAGGTGCATTGCTTATCGCAAGAAAAGCAAAATACAAACCTGTTGTAATATTCCTTACAGATGGACGGCACGATGGACGTAGTTCGCCCCCTCCGAGCCGTGTAAATGTTTGGGTTGACCAAATACTTGATTCTGCTCAAAAATATGATGTTACAATCTATGCAATTACCTTAGGTTTTCCTGTACCCAAAGAACTTAATGATATTTGTAGTGGAACTCCCTATGGCAAAGCATACGAATCCGTCCCAAGCAGCGATGAATTGAATAGCTTATACTCGACGATTCTTTCGACAATTGGAACAATTGGCAAGCCCGCCCCTTGCAAACTTGTATTTACTTCCGATTGTAACGGGGGAAATATAAAATTAATTTACAAACCTACGAATGTTACCGATTCGGCAAACTATTCTGTACCTGTTTCATTTCTTCCTTCAATTGAGGCCGATAAAACTACAATTAATATTTTGAACAAGCCAAGTTCTTCGCCACATAAAGAAAAAATTACCCTAAAAGCCAAAAATAATTTTGTCGATTTCCTTGCCCCAGGAGCCAAATCTCCATTCAACAATGTTACCGTCACAGACTGGAGTGGCAAAACCTTGCCCTTCAAACTGAGCAAAGACTCATCGGTTACTGTCGAAGTAAACATTGTCCCGTTTAGCGATTCTTCTTTCCATAGTTTCCAATTCGACCTGACAACTTCTGCCTGTTCGGGTAATACATTTACGGTTAACACCGGTTGGATTTATCCTTTGGATGTGGATTGTGGTTCGGGCAAAGTTGGCGAAGCTAAAACCTTGACCCAAAAACGCATTTTCTGCAATAATTGGAATCAACCTCTCGCGATTTATTCAGTCCGAATTACTGACGGCGACCAAAATGACTTCAAATTGCAAGGTAAAACTACAAATATTACTGTGTCGCCACTCAGTTGCCTTGAATTCGATATTATATTCACTCCTTCGGAAGCAACTTCACGCGAAAGCAAGCTTGTTTTCGATACCGACCGAGGCCGCTTCGAATCCCGAATTTTTGGTACGGGAAGCGGGCAACCCGAAATTCTTTCCGTCCCAAATTTGGATTTCAAAACGCTTGATTGCAAGAGGCAATCGTTCGATACTACGATTTATATTCACAGCACAGGGGCGCTTCCTTTGGATATCTCCAAGTTTGAAATCACTGGTCCCAATGCAAGCGAGTTCTCTTTTGTCCCTTCGAATCCCGGCTCGGTTGTCGTCCAACCCGGCGATAGCTTTGCTGTTAGGATTCGTGTAAATCCTTCGAACAAAGGAACTCTGAATGCCAATTTGGTAATAACAAGCAATGCAAAAAACATTCCTTCGTTGACTATCCCCTTACAAGCTTTTGCTGCCGACAATAGTTTCACTCTCAATACCAATAGTTACGACTTTGGTTACGTTTGCCCAAATGAAGTAGTTCAAACAAGATTAAGTATACAAAACAGCGGCAATGTTCCAATTACTTTGAATATTTCGGGAAATCAGAATTATTCTGCTAATCCAAATAAACTCGCTTTGAACCCGAACGAATCGGCTGAAATTATAATTAATTTTTCATCATCGACCGAAGGTACATTCAATTACACGTTGGAAGTTACCGACCCATATTGCAATGCGAAGAAGACTATCCAATTGAAAGCAATTGTCGAAAGTCCTAAAATACAAAAGCAACCCATTGCTATCTTTGGCATTGTTGGACTTAATAAAGACACAACAATTGCAATCCGAAATATTTCTAATCGCAATCTTACAATTTCGTCAGCACAGTTCACCGACCCACAACTTTCGCTTGTCTCGCCTCCGTTACCGTGGACAATACCAGCAAACGCAAGCATACAAGTCAACATTCGCTTCTCGCCAACAACGGGGGGCAATCTTGTTGCATTTTTGAAAATGCAAGGCGAACCTTGTAGTTTCGACGATTCTTTGCTTTTCCAAAGTAACCCCGTAGCTTCCCGCGCCGAAATAGTAATAGAAGACCATAAAGGATTAATTGGCGAAATTGTTTCGATACCAATTCTCATCCGAAACGGTGTTATGCTCGACCAATCGGGGACAACAAAAGTCCGAACAACGCTAGCATACGACGCTTCTGTTTTGAAATTTGTTTCAACTCAGCCAGCTGTTTCTGTAATTCAAAATCTTAATGAAATCACTTTCGATAACATTCCATTCAATCCTGCAATTACTACTCTCCTTGTCGTAAACTTCGAAGTTTTAGAAAGCAATGCTGGTAAAATCAATTTAGAACTTAAAAACACATCTTCGGTCGATGGCTTTATCCTTTTCAAAGAAATTGCAGGTACATTCGAAATCATCTACTCATCGGCAGAAATTTCTGTTGGAGAAGTAACTGCAAACACAGGCGAAGAGTTTCTTTTGCCAATCTATTTGAAAAATGCTAAAAACATTACTTCGTTCCATAAAAGCATTTCAACCGAACTTACATTCAACTTCACTTTGATTGAACCCATTGCACCAACACAAAATGTGGTTACCGATATAAATACCTTTACTGGGAAATTGAGTCTTTCGAATTTGCCTATTACACCCGAACCCGACGGTTCAATTGCAAAACTTCGATTCCGTGCAAAATTGGGTACTCAATCGGCAACAGAAATAAAGATTTCGAATACAAAGACCGAAAAAGGGGTTGTCAAATTCAACGAAACCAGTGGCAAATTCGAAGTTGCGAACATTTGCCGAAGTGGCGGCGAACGCCTTTTCAACCCATTGGCGACTTTGTCGCTGAAAGTCAACCCAAATTTCGATAATTCTACAATCGACATTCGACTTCGCCCACAAGAATTCGGTCAGCATTTAATAAAAATTTACAATAGCATCGGCTTGGAATTATTCGAACTTGCAATTGATCTTAATTCATTCGGGGAAATGTCTTTTTCGATACCATTCGAAGGACAGAACAATGTTTACTTCATTGTTTTGAAAACACCGTCGGCTTCTGTATTCGAAAAATTGCTATGGATTAGGTAATTCTGAATTTCTAAAATTAACTGCTTTCGGTGGCATAGCCAAAACTGTGTCACAATTTTTTGTTATGTAAGGGCAAAAAATTTTTTGCTCCTACATTGTTTGATGGCAATGACAAAATAAATTATTCTCAAAAATTTTTTTAAAAATCTCTTGCATAATTCAAAAAAGTTTTATAATTTAATCTCGTAATCTTTGCAAATTGAAATGATTTTTTTTGGCAAAATATTCTGTTTCAATTTGCCGACGGAATTAGAAAGCCGAATTTGTGTCTTGTTTAACTCGCCCTTCGTAACCCTTTGCAATTCAATAACTTACGTGGGGGGGGAAGAGAAACTTCTTCCAATTCAATAAATTTAAGTCATTCGCTAATATGGTTATGTTCCAAATGCCGAGGAACACCTAAAAGGAAAAGATGCTGAATGTTCTTCTTTTCGTTTGTGTTGGTTTTTCGCTCTTTGAAAGTAACTTTTTAAAATGAAATTTGTTAATTAAAATTTAATAGGAGATAAAAAATGAAAAGAAATTTTTTAGCATTTTTTAAATATATTTCTATTAATTATGACAATGTTATATCTACCTTTTAATGCTTTTTCGCAAGGGAATTGTCCAGATTCTTCGGTTATTAATTGTTCTCAATGGGAAGGACCTTTCAAGGATACCTTAGAAATTACTGGATACCCAGGCTGTCCTATTGAAATTGAATCCAAATGGCCAATTTGCGAAGACACTGCCGGTAATGCAGTTGTCGAATATTATGTAATTTCATTTAAAGACCCCGAGCCGAGCGATGAATGCAATGATTTGCTCAATAATATGTGGATACCGTATGGAAACAGGGAGGACGGGGAACCAAATTGGAATTTTGTTGAATGGGTTTTCTTGCAACTTGGTTTTTCGTTGGTTAAGGAAAAGTTTTTGGAGGATTACAACAATGCATTACCTAGCCAAAAATATCTTTATGAATGTCCGAATTACAGAAGGAAGTATATAATTACTTGGAGAAGTTGTACGCAGGTAGGAGTTTACCGTTATAAAGCAAAGCTTGGTTACTTAGACTTCTGGATTTACCTTTGGGTACTTAAGCCCTGTCTCGATGCTGTATGTTGTAAGCAGGAATTTAGAATTTGCTGGGACAAAGAAAATAATCAGATGAACATCGAAGAATCTTGGGAACCATTGGTAATTGAATGTGACCCCAGCCCACCCGAAATACCTGGTGCCTTTATATCTAGTGGTTGTTTACCTTGGTGTGGAATTAATTATTGATTATTAAGAAAGGAGGGGCTTATGCATCCAATAAAATTAATATTAATTACAATAATTCTCCTATCGATTGGGGTAGGACTTAATTCTAAACAATCCGATAAAATTAAAATTAATTTTAAGCGCTTTGATGGAACAACGTTAGTATCTTGCGATAATGGTATTAGCTGGAAAAAAGCAGAGGTTAAACAAAATAATCGACTTACGTATCGTATTTTTTTAAAACGCTTCGATAATACACTTCTTCAATCCTACGATGGAGGTATTACGTGGGTAAGATTAACGAATCCAGTTTTACCTTCGTTCAATTCGAGGCAGCAGTTTAGTATTAATGGAAATCTCGACAATTCTATTAAGGCCCCTTTTCGAATATCATTATTTAATCCGTTTGGAAAATTAATTTTTGAAGATTTTATCGAAAAAGGTAATTTATCGAATATTGTTTCGTACCTAAATTCAAAAGGTCTCGCAGCAGGTTTATATGTTCTCTGCGTTGAAAAGTTTGGCATTGTTAAAACTTATAAAATTATCTTGAATTATTAATATTTTATTTGGGGTTACTTTATTGGTAACCCCCTTACGTATGTTTAATAATTTAAAGGTGAACAAATGAGAATAACAGCAACAATTTTACTAATGCTTGCTAATATAACATCTTGGTTGTTTGCTCAAGAAATACTTTGGGAAAAAAAGTATTATTTTGGCAAGGAATTGCGAGTAATAAATAAAATTAATACTGTTGATAAAAATCTCCTTTTGGTTGCAAGCACTTTTTACCCCAAAAGTAAATTTTTTCTAATGATTGATAAACTTGGAAATTTGCAATGGAAAAAGCTATTTAATCAAGAATCTTTTATTAGTCCCCAAATTATTGAAAATAAAGATGGCTCTTTTTCATATTTTGCGTTTAAAATGAAATCTACAGATATTTTACTTGGTCTGTGGTTCTTTCGTTATAATATTTCATCATTAGGCGATTCGTTGGATTTTTTTATTGATACAAACAATGTTTTAATTTGCGATAATATTCCTCGTTTTTGTGAATTTGACGAGCAAAGCCTTATTGTTACCATATTAAGATATCTCGAGAATAGTTTGAAAAGAGCAGGGTATATCCTTAAAATTGACAAAATGGATGGCCATACTATTTGGGAAAAACAGTTAACAGTTGAAGAAGACTCTCTTTACTTTTTGTTATCTACCCCCGCGAAAGTTAAAGATGGTTTTATTGTTCCTTCTCGGTATTCGCTTGACCATACTGTTTTTGTATTAATAAAAATCGATACCTCTGGCAACGAAATTTGGCGCCGTAGCATTGAATCAGACTTTGATAATAAGCTATATAATCCCTATATTATTCCTCTCGATACTTCGGATTATTATTTAATTAGCCAACATTTGACAAAATTTTTACCATCGATAATGAAAATAAAAGACCACGAGACGAAAGAATGGGAAATGTTGCTCCAATTCGATAACTACGATGATGTTGAAACAGAGTTCAATCCAGTTCTTTTAGAAGATAAGTCAATACTATTAGGTGGTTATATTGCAAAATTCAATAAAGGAGGTGTTATCATTGATTCTACTGTAAGAGGGTTTATTACAAAAATTTCGCCAAAAGGGGAGCGTCTCTGGGATTTTGTTTACGAAAAAGCGGGATATATATTTCATTATATAACACCAATTGGTAATAATAGATACCTTGGTTTGGCGCAATATAAGGATTCCCTAATAGTGTTTGAATTTCAGGAAAGTTCCTCGAACGTTGATGATAAAACTTCTCCAAATGAAAATTTATTTGAAACAAGTTTAGTTAAAGATTATCTAGATATTAATGTTTCCAATGATGTAAAAAATATTATTGTTTTTAATCAATTTGGGCAATGTATTACTAATATTGAGAATCCAAAGTTTTCTGTTGAACGACTTGACTTTAAGAATTTTGCTTGCGGCATTTACTTTGTTGTAATTAAACAAAATAGTAACTTCTGGGTAAGAAAAGTAGTATTAATAAAATAATAACTTTTTTCGCAAAGAGCAAAATTTATTAAAACAATTTGTATAAAAAAAGCAAAATGTTTTATTATGCAAACATTGAAGCATTGTACCTTCCCATACATTGGGAAACCTACAGCTTTGAGCTTATCCAACCAGCCTTCGTAACCCTTTGCAATTCAATAACTTACGTGGGGAGGGGAAGAAACTTCTTGCAATTCAATAGATTTAACTCATTCGTCGATATGGTTTTGTTCCAAATGCCGAGGACCACCTAAGAGGAAAAGATGCTGAATGTCCTTCTTTTCGTTTGTGTTGGTTTTTCGCTCTTTGAAAAAATTAGATTTAAAAAATATTTTTATCTTGTTTCATTT
>FWWM01004968.1_pt1 | contig 30077 bp, 26 predicted proteins | sample 2228351 | NCBI WGS metagenome assembly FWWM01 (sample SAMEA103939774, study PRJEB20133) | metagenome | reverse complement strand
AGAGCTCGCTAACCGGGGCACCCGCAACGACCGAGTAAACGAAGGCCCGCGACCCGGCCGGACGAAACGCCGCAACCACCCCGGCCTGGGGCAGGGCCACCTCAATTTGGCCGGCATCGGCCCGGCAGGTCAGCTCAGCGGCGGCGCCGGCAAACGGCAGCCGACCGGTCAGGACCGGTCGGCCGGCCCGGTAAAGCCCAAACGCCCCCCGGTCGGTCCCTTCGCAGGCCACCGTAAGCCGGCTCGGCCCGTTTGCCAGCTCCACGCTCCAGGTTGGGGCGGGTGCCGGCAGGTTGTTCTGGCGGCCGGGGTTGCCGATCAGCCGGGCGAGCCGGGTGGGCGAGAGCAACCGGACCAGGCTGAGCCAGGGAGTGCGCCAGAAGTGGGCGTCGGCGACCGCCGCCCAGGGGCGGGGCAGATTCGGGTCGACCGGCTCGGCCGTGATCCGGACATCCATCGACGCCGGGACCGCCGTCTCGATGGTCCGGACCTCCCCGAGACCCACCGGTCCGAACGCCCCAACCTCCCGGTTTCCGGCGAACACCCGAAAGACCAGGCCGTTCGCCTTCAAAACCCCGGGGTCGTACGGCCCGAGCAGATTCTCCGGCCAGCCGGCCCCCACGACGACCCGCAGCCCGGTCGCTTCGGGCGGACGACTGAACCTGAGCTCGGCCGGCGGGTAAACCCACCACCCCCAGCCGAGCACCTCGTCCTGGACGGCCAGCGGGTCCGAACCGGAAGGGTCGATGTAAACCGGATGGTCGTTATCGCCGAACGCCGGCCAGCCCGAGTAGCCTTCAACAAGCCGAACCGGCCCGAGGTCGCTCTGACGGCGCAGAATCGCCAGACCGGTTCCGGCCGCCACCACCAGAAGGCCCAGCAGGGCCAGCAGAAGCGGCCCCGCCAGGCGCCGGCTCAAAGCACCAGCCAGGCGAGGCCGATCCGGTCGACCAGCATTGCCAGGCACAGGCCCAGCAGGTACCAGTTGGAGTACCGGTAAAGCCGCCAGGCTACTGTCCGCGAAGGGTCATGACTGAGCCGGTAGGCAAGCCGCAGAAGCCCGGCGCCCAGCAGCAGGGCCGCCAGGGTGTAAACCGGCCCGAACGAACCGGTAAGAATCGGCAGGGCGGTAAAGACCGTGAGGATAACGGAGTAAATCCAGATCTGCCGCCGCGTCTCGGCGTCCCCGGCCGCCACGGGGAGCATCGGCACGCCGACCGCCTCGTAGTCCCGCTCCACCACCAGGGTCAGGGCCCAGGTGTGGGGTGGGGTCCACAGAAAGATGATGGCCGCCAGGTAGAGGGGGATCAGGTCGAGGCCGCCGGTCACCGCCGCCCACCCGACCAGGGGCGGGAACGACCCGGCCGCCCCGCCGATGACGATATTGTGAGGCGACCGGCGCTTAAGAATCAGGGTGTAGATCACGACGTAATAAAACGCACCGCCCAGGGCCAGGGCCGCGCTTAGCGGATTTACAAAGACCATAAAGACCACGGCCGAGATGGCCAGCAAAGACAGGCCGAAGACCAGAGCCGCCTCGGGAGGCAGCCGGCCGGCCGGCAGGGGCCGGCGGCGGGTCCGGACCATCACCCGGTCGATGTCCCGGTCGAAGTAATTGTTGAGCGAGTTCGCCCCGCCGGCGGCGCAGAACCCCCCAACCAGACCCCAGAACAGGATGTGGAGGGGCGGCAGGCCCCGGGCGGCCACGAGCATCCCGCTCACCATCGTGACCAGCAGCAGGGCCGTGATCCACGGCTTCGTCAGCATCAGGTAGTTAACCCAGCCCGGCGGCCGGCCCCTTCCGGCGGTCCCTTTCGCCGGCTCCACAGCCTCCGGCCAGCCGGGCTGCCAGACGAGCAGGCCCAAATAGAAGGTTGCCGCCCAGGTCGCGCCGGCCAGGGCCAGGTGCAGGCCCCGCAGGAATGGAGTCATCAGCAGTATGACGGCCAGACCCCCGACCAGAACCTGAGCCAGAAACAGCCCGGCCGTCACCAGGTAAACCTGCCGGGCCCGGCCCCCAAGCCTGAAAACCGCCGGGGCGGCGGCCAGCAGGTGGAGGCCGGCGACCAGCACCGCCACCCGGTGGATGAAATTAATCGCGGCCGGAAAGTCCGAAAGGATAAGCCCCGGGTCGCAAAGGGGCCAGGTGTTGCAGGCAAGCATCGCCCGGGCCCGGGTCACCCAGGCACCCAGCAGGATCGACAGGTAGGTTGCCCCGACCGTGCCCCAGACCAGCTTCCGGCCGGGCAGGTCGACCGGGTTGAGGTCGGTGCGGTGGACCTGGACCGCAATAAAGATCATGACGGCCAGAAGCAGCATCGCGTTGCCCAGGTGAAGGGCGGCGATAAGGGGGTGGAGCTCGGTGAGGACCGTCGCCCCGCCCAGGCCCGCCTGGATAACCAGAAGCACCAGGCTCAAAAGGATCGGCCGCCAGACCCACGGGTGGGCCCGGTAATAGCGATACCCAAGGCCGACCAGGGCGAGGATGATGACGATGAGGCCGGTCGACGCCAGCCGGTGGGAGTACTCGAGCCAGGTGGCCAGGTCCAGGGGCGGGATTATCGAGCCGTGGCAGAGGGGCCAGTCCGGGCAACCCAGACCCGACCCCGTTACCCGAACGATCCCCCCAACCACCCCCACCAGATAAGCCGCAACGACCCCGAGGATGCTCAGGGTTCGGACGGCGGGAACGCCGTGTTTGACCCGGACGGCAAACTCTTCGGCCATTCGAAGCTACACCTTCCCCGATTAAGCTGCAAGTTCGGTCATCACCCGGCGGGCGGCTTCCACCGTGAAATCGATGTCGGCCTCGGTGTGGGCCAGCGAGATAAACAGGGCCTCGAACTGGGAAGGGGGCAGAAAGACGCCCCGGCCGAGCATGCCGTGGAAGAACCTGGCGAACCGGCCGGTATCCGACCGGCGGGCGGTTTCGTAATCGACCACCTCGTCGGCCGTAAAGAATAGGGTCAGCATCGACCCGACCCGGTTAACCCGGGCCCGAATTCCGGCCGACCTGGCGGCCGCCTCGAACCCCTCGGCCAGCCGGTGGGCAAGGGTCTCGAGCCGCTCGTAGTTGCCGGGTTCGAGCAGCGCCCGGACCGTAGCCAGGCCGGCGGCCATCGCCAGCGGATTGCCCGAAAGGGTTCCGGCCTGATAAACCGGCCCCAGGGGCGCAACCAGGCTCATAATCTCCCGGCGACCGCCGTAGGCGCCGACGGGCAACCCCCCGCCCAGGACCTTGCCCAGGCAGGTGAGGTCGGGCGTTATTCCGTAAAGTTCCTGGGCCCCGCCCGGCGCCAGCCGGAACCCGGTTATAACCTCATCAAAAATCAGGAGGGCACCGGCTTCGGCCGTGAGCCGCCGGAGTCCCTCGAGAAAGCCGGGCTTCGGGGGGACAACCCCCATGTTTCCGGCGACCGGCTCCACGATGACGGCGGCAATCTCCCGGCCGTGCTCCTCAAAGATACGCTCAACCGTGGCCAGGTCGTTGTAAGGCGCGGAGAGGGTTTCCTGGGCGGCGGCCACGGTCACGCCGGCACTGTCCGGGGCGTTAAACGTAAGGACCCCTGACCCGGCCTTGACCAGCAGGCTGTCGACGTGGCCGTGGTAACAGCCGTCGAATTTGACGATTTTCGGCCGGCCGGTATATGCCCGGGCCAGGCGGATGGCCGACATGGCCGCCTCGGTGCCCGAATTGACAAAACGCACCAGCTCAATTGAGGGGAAAAGCTCGCAGACGAGCCGGGCCAGCTCGACTTCGGCCTCGGTCGGGGCGCCGAAACTGGTCCCGAGCTCGGCGGCGGCCTTCACCGCCCCCACCACCGCCGGATGGGCGTGGCCGAGAATCAGCGGACCCCACGAGCAGACATAGTCAATGTAGACGTTGCCGTCCACGTCCTCGACCCGGGAGCCGAAGCCCCGGCGTATGAACCGGGGCTGGCCCCCCACGGCCCGGAACGCCCGGACCGGGCTATTCACCCCGCCCGGAATGTACTTCTGGGCCTCGGTAAACAGGGCCGCCGACCGCTCACCCTTCATCGATCCGGCCCAACTCAGCCGCGCCGACCGGCGCCTCGGCCCCAACCTCGTCGAGGCCGAAGACATACCGAACCATCTCGGCGTAGTAGCCGGCCTCGGCGCTCGACTTCATCCGGGCAAACGGCTCGTGCAGCAGCTTGTTAATTATGGCGTCGGCCATGGCCCGAACGGCCGCCTGCTCCTGCTCGGAAAGACCATCCAGCCGGCGAAAGACCCGCTGAAGTTCGGCATCCCGGATCGCCTCGGCCCGGCGGCGCAGAGCCAGAATGGTGGGTAAGACCTGCCGGCCCCGCCACCACTCGGTAAAACTTTCGACCTCTTCGGCGATGATCGCCTCTACCCGGGCGACCTCCTGCTCCCGGCCCCGGCGGTTCGCGGCGCAGAGGGCCTGCAGGTCGTCGATATCGTAAACAACGGCGCCGGCCAGGCTCCGAACGGCCGGGTCGACGTTACGGGGGACCGCAATGTCAATAAAAACCAGGGGCCGGTCGGGCCGCCGGGCCAGGACCGAACCCACCAGCCGGGGCCGGATAAGGGGCCGGCCCGACCCCGCCGACATGACGGCGATATCGGCCGCTTCGAGGGCGGCCGAAAGTTTCCGCCAGGCCAGGGCCTGGCCGCCGAGTTCGGCGGCCAGGGCTGCGGCCCGGCTGAAGGTCCGGTTGACGACCAGGAGCCGGTCGGCCCCGGCCTCCCGCAGAGCCCGGCCCGTTGCCTCGCCCATTTTCCCGGCCCCGACCACAAGGACGGTCCGGCCGGCAAGGCTGCCGAGCACCTGCCGGGCCAGCGCCACGGCCACCGACCCGACCGACACCGGACTCCGGCCAATCTCCGTTTCGGCCCGGGCCCGCTTCCCGACGTGGACGGCGTGGCGGAAAAGGCCGTCCAGGATCGGGCCGGCGATGCCGGCGGCCCGGGCGGCCTCGAGGGCCTGGCGGACCTGGCCGAGAATCTGGTGCTCGCCCAGGACCATCGAATCCAGGCCGCTGGCCACCGCGAACAGGTGCCTGACGGCGTCGAGGTGCTCGAGGGTGTAAAGGTACGGTTCAAACTCGGCCGGAGAAATCCGGTGGAAATCGGCCAGGAAGCGGCGAATGTTGGCCGCCCCGGTTGACGGGTGGCCGACCAGGCCGTAGACCTCGGTCCGGTTACAGGTGGAAACGATAACCCCCTCCGCCACGTACCCCTTAAGGGCGGCGAGGCCTGAGCTGAGGGCCTCCGACGAGAAGGCAAGCCTCTCGCGGACCTCAACCGGGGCGGTTTTGTGATTAAGGCCGACAGCCAGAATAATCACGGGCCCTTATTGGCAAGCTTGGGCGGAAAACCCGCCCGGGTTCGGGTGAGCCGGCGCTACACCATATCTTAAAATCCGACCTGCGACGGTGTCAACCGCCGCCCACTTCCGGTAGACTTCCACCGCCAGGGCCGCCCAGCCCTTGGGAGGAACGTTTGTTTGTTTGACAGGCTGGTGGCGGCCGGGTATAATCGGGCCTGGTTCATGCTGGTGCGAGCAATGGCCCGGCCGGCGCTGTGGCTTGCTGTGGCCATCAGCCTGGCCGGAGCCTTCTCGGTCCCCCCACCGGCCCGGGCCGACGACCCGGTTCAGCACCGGGTCCAGCCCGGAGAGACCCTCTGGTCCATCGCCGGCCGGTACGGCGTGCCCATCGACGCGATTGCTGCCGCCAACGGCCTGGCCGACCCGAACCGGATCCGCGCCGGCGACTTCCTGCTTATCCCCACCAGTCCCTCCCCGGCCGCCCAGCCGCCCGCCGTCCTGCCCGCCGGTCCGTCTACCACCTACACCGTTCAGGCCGGGGACACGTTCTGGGGGATCAGCCGCCGCCTCGGGATTGCATTCGACGACCTGCTCGCCGCAAACCCCGGCGTTGACCCGAACCGCATCCGGGTCGGCCAGTTGCTGAACCTGCCGGCCGATCCGGCCCCGCCGCCCCAGCCGCCCGCCTTGCCGACGGACCAGCCTGCCCCCGATAGCGGCACCCTCGTCCGGGTCTATTACTACTGCCTGACCGGCCGGATGGCATCGGGCCAGGCCCCGTTCGAGGGGGCGGTGGCCGCCGACTGGAGCGTGTTCCCCCTGGGAACCCGGCTCCGCGTCGACGGCCTCGGCGAATTTACCGTGCTGGACCGCTTCGGAACCGACCTGGGTCAGCCCCGCCTCGACGTCTGGGTAAGCTCCTGCGCCGAAGCCCTCCGGCGCGGGGTGGAGACTCGACGCGTCTGGGTTATCGGGCCTTAACCCCTCAGCCCAGATTCAGCTCGGCGAGCAGGTCTTTCCCGGTAAGCCGGCTGTAGGCTTCCAGGTAGCGGCTTACCGTCCCGGCCACCACATCTTCGGGCAGGGGCGGGGCCGGGGGCTCCCGGTTCCAGCCCGACTGGGTGAGCCAGTCCCGGACGTACTGCTTGTCAAAACTCGGCTGGGACCTTCCGGGCTCGTACAGGGCCGCGTCCCAGAACCGGCTGCTGTCCGGGGTAAGCAGCTCGTCGATCACGGTGATTTGGCCGTCCACCAGGCCGAATTCGAACTTCGTGTCGGCGATGATAATCCCCCGGCTTTCGGCAATGGCCACCGCCCGGTTGTAAAGTCCCAGGCTCAGGTCCCGCAGCCGCCGGGCGAGGCCCTCACCCACCAGGCTCGCCATCCGCTCAAACGAGATGTTCTCGTCGTGGCCGGTCTCGGCCTTCGTGGCCGGCGTAAAAATCGGTTCGGGCAGCCGGTCGGCCTCGCGCAGGCCGGCCGGGAGCCGAATTCCGCAGACCTCGCCGGTCCGCCGATACTCATCCCAGGCCGAACCCGCCAGGTACCCCCGAACGACGCACTCGACATCGACCCGCTCGGCCCGGCGGACCACCATCGCCCGCCCCACCAGGTTCGGGTCCCCAAGCCCGGCCGCCTGCTGCCGGTCCAGGACGACCTGGACCAGGTGATTGGGCACCAGGTCCGCCGTTTGCTCAAACCAGAAGCGGGATAGCATCGTCAACACAACCCCCTTGAGGGGGATTGGCGTTGGCAGGACAACATCAAAGGCGGAGATCCGGTCGGTGGCAACCATCAGGAGGTGCCAGTCGTCGAGGATATAAGTGTCCCGCACCTTGCCCCGCCGGAAGAGGGGAAGGGGCAAGCTGGTCTCAGAAACCCGGGGTAGTGTCCTGAGGTCGATCACCGGCTGTTATCCTCCTTAGTCTTGAAGTATCTGGCTTCGACCTGCCGCAGGACCGCCAGGACGATGAGAACCAGGACGGTCCCGACGACGGTGATGGTGTACATGCCGGCGCCGGCCGCCAGCCCGAGGGCCGCCACGGCCCAGATGCCGGCCGCCGTGGTGAGCCCCCGGACCGTATCGCCGGTCCGCAGGAGCAGGCCGCCCCCGAGGAAACCGATGCCGGTCACCACCTGGGCGGCGATCCGGCCCGGGTCGCCCCGGCCGTTAATTTCGGCCACGTAGAAGCTGACCAGCATAAAAAGGCACGAACCTAAGGCCACCAGGATAAACGTCCGGAGTCCGGCCGGCCGACCGAGCCGCTCCCGCTCCAGCCCGACCACGGCCCCCACCACCAGGGCCAGCACGAGCCGCAGGGTCAACTCCGCCTCGTTCACTTCAGTCGATCCCCAGGCGTCGGTAAACCTCCCCGATATTCCGGACAAAGTAGGTCGGGTCGAAGACCCCGGCCAGGTCCCCCTCCGTCAGGTATCGGCCGACTTCAGGGTCGGAGCTTACAAGCTTGCGGAACGATTCACCCGTTTCCCAGGCCCGCATTGCCAGCCGCTGGACCAGCCGGTAGGCCTCTTCCCGGGAAAGCCCCTTATCGATGAGGGCGAGCATGAGCCGTTGCGAATAGAGCAGGCCCCCCGTCAGGTCCAGGTTCTGGGCCATCCGGTCGGGGTAGACCCGCAGGCCCCGCATCACCTGGGTGAACAGGTCGGTGGCGTAATCGAGCACGATAAACGCATCGGGGACGATGACCCGTTCGGTCGACGAGTGGCTGATATCCCGCTCGTGCCAGAGGGCAATATTTTCCAGGGCCGTCACGGCGTAGCCCCGCACGAGGCGGGCCAGGCCGCAGATGCGCTCGGTAAGCTCCGGGTTCCGCTTGTGGGGCATCGCCGACGAGCCGGTCTGGCCCGGCCGGAAGGGCTCCTCGGCCTCGCGGACCTCGGTTCGCTGGAGGTGGCGGACCTCGGTGGCAAATCGCTCCAGGCTCCCGGCCAGGACGGCCAGGGTGGCCATGACGGCGGCGTGCCGGTCCCGGCCGATAATCTGGGTCGAGGTTGTCGCCGGCTCCAGCCCGAGCCGCCGGCAGGCCCGGACCTCCAGCTCCGGGGGCACGTGGGCGTAGGTGCCGACCGCCCCCGAAATCTTGCCGACGGCGATTTCCGACCGGGCCGCCGCCAGCCGCCGCCGGTTCCGGCGGACCTCATCGACCCAGCCGGCAAGCTTGAAACCGAAAGTTATCGGCTCGGCGTGGACCCCGTGGGTCCGGCCCACCATCAGGGTGTCCCGGTGGGCCCGGGCCAGCCCGACCAGAACCTCTTCCAGGGCGGCCAGGTCCCGGTCGAGCAGGTCGAGGGCTTCGACAAACTGCAGGCTTAAGGCCGTATCCATCACGTCCGAGGAGGTGAGGCCGTAGTGGACCCAGCGGCCGGCCGGGCCCAGGTCCCGGGTGACCACCCGCAGGAACGCCGTCACGTCGTGGCGGGTCTCCTCGAAAGCGGCCTTCCATTCGTTAAGGTCAAACCGGGCCCGGCGGATCACTTCCAAGTCTTCGGCCGGGATCAGCCCGAGCTCATGCCAGGCCTCACAGACGGCAATCTCAACCTGGAGCCACTTCTGGAACTTGTATTCCTCGGACCAGATCCGGCCCATTTCAGGCCGGGTGTAGCGCTCGATCATGGGCTTCCCCTCACCGGACACTGAACATTATGTCGGGTCTCCGGAACGCGACTTAATTTTAGCACTGTTCGGGTGCCGGGCCGATGGCCGACGGCGGTCTAATTGCCCAAATCCGGCTTGCTAAGGGTATCCCCGGCGGGCACAAAAATCGGGGGCCCCGTGTCTGCCACCGGCGTCCAGGGCCCCCAGCACTCAGGGGGGAGCAGGGCGGCGATGCGCCCCATGATCTGCCGGGTCGCCCCTTCGATGGCTGCCCGCCGGTCAGACCGGTCAACGGTGAGGGCGAAGGGCCGGCCGATGTTGACCCGGATTTGCGGCCGCCGCCGGACTACCGAAGCCGGGCCCCTAACCTGACGGGTTCCGGTAATGCCGACCGGCAGGATCGGGACGCCGGCCCGCAGGGCGATAATCGCCGTCCCCGGCTGGGCCGGACCCATCGCCCCCGTCTTGCTCCGGGTTCCCTCGGGAAACATCCCGAGGATAAAGCCCCGCCGGAGAACCGTGAGGGCCTGCCGGAACGCCTGCCGGTCGGCCTCACCCCGGCGGACCGGAAAGGCGCAGTAGCCCCGAACGAGCCAGCCGGAGTACCAGCGGTCGAACAGCTCCTTTTTGGCCATAAATACGATCGGGCGGTGGGGAATCGAAGCCCCCAGCAGGGGCGGGTCGATGATGTTGTTGTGGTTTGCCACCAGGATAAGCGGTCCCCGGGCCGGGACGTTTTCGAGGCCAACCACCTCCCAATCGGCCAGGAGCCGCAGGGCCACGGCCATGGCCCGGTTGCACAGCAGGTAAAACCACCAGGTCTCAGCCATTCTGCCGGCAGATAACCTCGGCCAGCTTTTCCACCACCTCTTCGAGGCTCAGGCCGTCGGTGTCAAAGACCAGGCTATCGGGGGCCGGCCTGAGGGGTGCCACCGGCCGGGTCGAGTCGTACTCATCCCGGCGCCGGACCTCGGCCAGTACCGCTTCGTAGTCGGCGGCCTCGCCCCGGGCGAGTCGTTCCAGGTAGCGGCGGCGGGCCCGCTCCTCGGCCGATGCGGTCAGAAAGACCTTGACATCGGCGTCCGGCAGAACCACCGTCCCGATATCCCGGCCGGCCATCACCACCGGGCCGTCCTCGGCCAGCCGCCGCTGCCGCTCCACCAGGACCCGGCGCACCTCCGGCCGGGCCGAGACGGCCGAGACTATCTTCTCCACTTCGGGCGACCGCAAGTAGTCCGTTACGTCCTCCCCGCCAACAACGATTCGGGTTTCGCCGGTTTCCGGGTTCCAGCGCAAATCCAGGTCAAGATGCCGGGCCACCTCGGCCAGCCTCTCCCCATCCGCCGGGTCCACGCCCTGACGCAGGGCGAACAGGGCCACGGCCCGGTACATCAGGCCCGTGTCCACAAAGCGGTAGCCCAGGCGCCTGGCCAGCAGGCTGCCGACGGCGCTCTTTCCCGAAGCGACCGGACCGTCGATGGCAACCCGGCGGGCCTTGCAACGGCCAGTCATCCCCCACAATGATAGCAGTCCGGCTATAATTGCGGGGAATGGTCGAAGTCGGCGAGCAGGCACCGGATTTCACCCTGCCGAGCACGGCCGGGCCCATCCGCCTGAGCGACCTCTGGCAGGACCGCCGGGTTGTTCTGGCGTTCTACGTGGAAGACGGGACCCCCGGCTGCAGCCAGGAGCTGCGCCAGCTCATGGCCGAATACGAGACGGTCCGGGCGGCCGGAGCCGAGGTGGTCGCCGTCAGCGCCGACAGTCTCGAGTCCCACCGGGCATTCTGCCAGGCCCTGGGCGGTTGCCCGTTTCCGCTGGTGTCCGACCCCGAGCTGGTGGCGGCCCGGCTGTACGATGTGGTCGGGGAGGACGGAAAACGAAGCCGCCGGGCCGTCTTTGTCATCGACCGCGGCGGCCGCATTATTCACAAAATTCCCTGGTATCAGCCGGAGAGTACGGCGCAGTTCCTGGAGATATTTGAGGCCCTGGGAGTAACCTGAACCGGGCGAGGAAGGTCAGCCTTCGGCCCGGGCCAGGCTCTGCTCGTAGAACTCGGCCTGCTCCGGCGACATCCGCCGGGCCCGCTGCCGGACGGCCCGGGAGACCCTGAGGGCCGACTCTTCCCAGAGCCGCCGGATTGCGGCCAGGTCGTCCTCGGAAAGGATGTAATACCTGGCCGGGGCTTCGGCGGCCCCCGGAAGCTCCGCAGCTACCGGCCGGCCGTCGGTGGAGAACTCGAACCGCAGGTCCGGCCGGCTGAGGGCCTGAATCAGAAGCAATCGGGCCATCACCGCCGGCCTCAGGCCGTAGGCCCGGGCCAGACCGACCAGCTTCTCGTAGTTCGGCTCGTCCAGCCGGACCGGAATCAGCCGACCCGAAAGCCGCTTGCCCATGACGTCACCTCCCTGTGCCAACCAGGTCGGAGGCTTGTCCGGCGAGGGCCACGGGTCATAAAATCAGAAGTGGGACTTCGGCCTGGCCGAAGAATCGGAGCGGGAAACGGGATTCGAACCCGCGACCCCCTGCTTGGGAAGCAGGTGCTCTGCCAGCTGAGCTATTCCCGCCTGCCAATCGCAATTATATTGGGGAAGCCGAAACCATGTCAAGGGCTGGCCATCATTCGGACTTTGCGCTGACCCCGACCGGAACCGGCGACACCGGGGCGTTTTCGCGCCTGCTGGCCGTAATTGCCGTGACCGCAGCATTCATGGTCGTCGAACTGGTGGCCGGGTACCTCTCCGGCAGTCTTGCCCTCCTGGCCGACGCCGGCCACATGTTCTCGGACCTGGCCTCGTTGCTCCTTGCCCTGGCGGCCCAGTGGTACACGACCCGGCCGGCAACACCCCAGCGCTCCTACGGCCACTACCGGGCAGAAATCCTGGCCGCCCTGGCCAACGGGGTTGGCCTGGGTGTGGTTGCTATCATGGTGCTGTATGAGGCCTGGCAGCGCATTCACCAGCCGCGCGAGGTCACCGGTTTGGTTCTCGTCGTTGTCGGGGTGGCTGGCCTGCTTGTTAATTTGTTCGGGCTGGCAATTCTCAACAGCGGCCGGGCCACGAACCTCAACATCCGGGGCGCCTGGCTACACATCTTTGGGGATGCGCTGGGTTCGCTGGCGGTCCTGGTCGCGGCGGGACTCATCAGCCTGTTCGGCTGGTATATTGCCGACCCGGTGGCCGGCGCCGTTATTTCCGTCCTGATTCTGGTGTCGGCCGTCCGGCTGACCCGGGATGCCGTCGACGTCCTGATGGAGGCTGTGCCCCGGCACATCAGCCTGCTGGAGGTGCGCGATGCCCTGCGCCAGCAGCCGGGCGTCGAGGACGTCCACGACCTCCACATCTGGACCCTGGCCAGCGGGTTTATCGCCCTGAGCGCCCACATCGTCACCAGCCACGTCCGGGCTGAAGATATCCGGAACCTTCTCATCGACCTGCGCCGGCTCCTGCACGACAAGTACGGCATCTCCCACACGACCCTCCAGGTCGAGACGCCGGGCATTCCGGAGGAAGATACCCGGTTCTGCGAGGGCGACCCCCGTTGTCTGCCGTAAGGGGATATAAAATTGGCGTGGAACCAGAACCGGGAGGGGATGACGTTCATGGACCGCAAACGACTCGTTCGGGTGGCCCTTGGTGAGGAGCCGGCCGACCTGCTTCTGGTAAATGCCCGGGTCGTAAACGTCTTTACTGCCGAAGTAGAGCGGGCGGCGGTTGCGGTGGCCGACGGCCGGGTCGCCGGTATCGGCCGGTACGCCCGGGGCCGTGAGGTTATCGACGTCGGGGGCCGCTACGTCGTACCGGGCTTCATTGACGGTCACATCCACCTGGAGAGCACCCTGCTCGTGCCCCAGGAGTTCGCCCGGGCGGTGGTGCCGCGGGGCACCCTGGCGGTGGTAGCGGACCCCCACGAGGTCGCCAACGTCGGCGGCCTGCGGGCGGTTCGGTTTTTAATCGACCAGACCCGGGACCTGCCCATGGACTTCTTCTTTCAGATGCCGTCCTGCGTCCCGGCAAGCCCCCTTGAATCGCCGGGGGCGGAGGTGGGGCCGGCCGAGGTTGAGGCCGGGCTGGGCTGGCCCGAGGTCCTGGGTCTGGGCGAAATGATGAACTTCGTCGGCGTCCTGGCCGGGGCCGACGACCCCCACGCCAAGCTGGCGGCCGCCCGGGGCCGGGTTATCGACGGCCACGCCCCCGGCCTTACGGGCCGCCGCCTTAACGCCTACGTGGCGGCCGGACCCCGGTCGGACCACGAGACGACCCGCCGGGCCGAGGGCCGGGACAAGCTCCGGCGGGGGATGTTTCTGTTCATCCGGGAGGGCTCCTCGGCCAAGAACCTGGCCGAGCTTCTGCCCCTGGTAACCGACCGGACCTACCACCGGTGCGGGTTTGTCACCGACGACCGCTCCTGCCACGACATCATGGAGGAGGGTCACCTGGACCACGTCGTCAACCTGGCAATCCGGCGGGGGCTGAACCCGATTCGGGCCATCCAGCTGGCAAGCTTCACCACGGCCGGCTACTTCCGGCTCCAGGATATTGGGGCCATCGGCCCGGGCTACTGGGCAAACTTCTTCATTACCCCGGACCTTGCCGAAATCCGGGCCGATGAGGTGTTCTACCGGGGCCGGCTGGTGGCCCGGGGCGGCCAGGCCCGCTTTGAAACCGCCTTCCGGCCGGAGGAGTGGGTCCTGCACACGGTTAACCTGCCCGAGTTCCGGCCCGAAGACCTTCAGCTCGAGTTTTCGGGCGAAAAGTTTCCGGTCGTTGAAATTGTCCCCGACCAGATCGTGACCCGGCTGGTGGAGGTTCCGCCGCCCCGGCAGAACGGCCGGATTGTCGCCGACCCGGCGAAAGACCTGGCCAAACTGGTGGTCATCGAACGCCACCGCCGGACCGGCCGGGTTGGAATCGGGCTGGTCAAGGGCCTCGGCCTTAAGCGGGGCGCGCTGGCGTCCACCATCGGCCACGATGCCCACAACCTGATCGTCGCCGGGGTCTCCGACGCCGACATCCTGCTGGCCATCGATACGGTCCGGAAACTTCAGGGGGGTCTGGTGGTTGTGGCCGACGGCCAGGTGGTCGGAGAGGTCCCGCTGCCGGTTCTCGGGCTCCTCTCGCCGGAGCCGCTGCCGGTGGTACGGCACCAGCTTGAAGAGGCCGAGCGGAAGGCCCGGGAACTGGGCTGCCCCCACAGAGCGCCCTTTACGACCCTTTCGTTCCTGGGCCTCTCGGTTATTCCCGAGGTCCGGGTAACCGACCACGGGGTCGTTGACGCCCGGACCCTGCGGGTACTGGTGCCGGGCCGGACGGCCGGCGGCCGCTAAGGTCCCAAAACCGGGTATACTGGTAGCTGGGGGATTGTCCCGGCCGGCGTAGCTCAACCGGCAGAGCAGCCGCCTTGTAAGCGGCAGGTTGGGGGTTCGAGTCCCCCCGCCGGCTCCGTCAGACCGCGGCCATGAGCAGGCCGGGGAGAAGCCGGCAGCCGATCCGGTTCGCCGCCAGGTCCGGAGCCACCAGCATGTAAGCCCCCAGCCGGGCGGGTCCATCACCCGGCCCGAAGACGGCCAGGATGACCACTTCCAGGACCGGAGGCCCGGTTCCCTGAAAATCCGGGCGGGAACCACCGTGCAGGATGCGCCGGTATCCACCAGGCCTTCCACCGGGACAAAGGAGCCGACCCGGGGTCGCCGACGTTAGTGGGTACCTCGAAGGTGCCGATTAGCTGGGCCGGGTCAGCGGGGGCCGCTGATGATCGTGATGCCGCTGGACCGCAGGTGGGACACAATTGAGGCCCGGGCCGCGACCTGCCGGGCTATATTGCGAAACGCCTCGGCCACCGGCGAATCCGGGTGGCTGATAACCACCGGGCTTCCGGCATCGCCGGTCTCCCGCACACGCGGGTCGATGGGCACCGACCCCAGGAACGGGACATCAAGCTTCTCGGCCGCCCGCTCGGCCCCGCCGTGGCCGAAGATGTCCACCCGCTCGCCGCAGTGGGGGCAGTAGAAGAACGAGAAGTTCTCGATTATGCCCAGAATGGGCACGTTCAGCCGCCGGAACATCATCAGGGCCTTGCGGACGTCCAGCAGGGCGACATCCTGGGGCGTGGCGACCATGACAGCCCCGGTCAGGGGCAGGAGCTGGCAGACGGTCAGGGCCGCATCCCCGGTGCCGGGCGGCAGGTCGATAACCAGATAATCCAGCTCGCCCCACTCCACCTGGCTCAGGAACTGCCGGATCGCGTTATGGACCATCGGCCCCCGGTAAATCGCCGGCGTATCCTCGCCGGTGAAGAAGCCAATAGACATCACCGAGATGCCGTGGGCCTCCAGCGGCAGAATCTTGTTATCCAGGACCGGCACCGGTGCCGGGCTCGGCAGCCCGACAATCAGGGGAATATTCGGACCGGTAATATCCGCATCCAGCAGCCCAACCCGCGCCCCCTCCAGCCGGAGCGAGACCGCCAGATTCACCGCCACGGTCGACTTGCCAACGCCGCCCTTCCCGCTGGCCACCGGGATGATGTTTTTAACGCCGGGCAGCACGTCGCCGGGCGAGACCCCGGCCCGTCCCCGGACGTTGTAGGCCAGCTTAACCTGGACCTCTTCGACGCCGGGGATCTGCCGGACGGCGGCCTCGGCCCACTCCTGCATATCCCGCTTGACCGGGCACGCCGGGGTGGTCAGCTCCAGGGTAAACGAGACCTTCCCGCCCTCGATGGTCAGGTCCTTGACGAAGCCCAGGGAGACGATATCGGCCCGCAGGTCCGGGTCTTTCACCTTTGCGAGGGCGGCCAGAACCTGCTCGGTCGTGACTTTCGAACCCATGTAAGAACCTCCCCTGTTGGCCGCTGGGCATCCGCCCAGGTCCCGCTAGCAGTATAGGCCGAACGGAGTTGACGGGTCAATTATTCGTTCATCTGGGGCCCCGGCCGCTGAAAAGCCGCCAGGATTACGGCACGCCGCAGCCGATGAAAGGCCCGGGCCAGGTCGTCCGGGCCGGAGTCACGCCGTTTTTCGAGCCACCACTGTAACAGGCCGAGCTGGGCCCCGGCCAGGAAATTCGCAACCAGTTCGAGCGGCACCGAGCTTTCAGAGTCGGGGAATGCGGACCGCAGGCCGACTTCAATTTTCCGGGCGCTTGACTCGCGCATGCGCCGAAGAATCGCTGCGCTGTCTTTAGCATAGCCCTGCAAGAGAGGGGCCAGGAGCGCCCGGGCCTCTTCCAAGTGCCGGTAAGCCTCAACCATCGCCGCCGGGGGTTCCGCGGCCAGAAGTTCTTCCGGAGATGGCGGGCAGATGCCGAACCGGTCGACGACCTCTTCGTGACAGCTGATAAGCAGGTCCTCTTTGCTCCCGTAATGAAGGTAGAACGTGGCGCGGCCGACGCTGGCCCGGTCCACGATTTCCTGCACGGTGACCGCATCATAGCCCCGCTCATGTATCAGCCTGATGAAAGCCTCCCGGAGCAGCCGACGGGTGCGCTTTACTCTGCGGTCAGACTTTGACATCGTTAATTGAGGTGTCTTTGACGTTTATTGTACAATTCCCCAGTTCTGTTTACAAATGGACAAATCAGAACAACCGATTATTGACCTGCATTAACCAGAAATTCCAAACTTTATTCAGGGCGGTCTCAGTCAGATTATACCGGGAACGGAGGCGTCATGTCGGAAACCGGCAGAGGCCCGGAAGGCAGCCGTGACGTCGGGACCCCCGGCTGGGTCTGGGCGGTGGGTGCCCTGACCATCCTGCTGGTCCTACTCATAGTCGTCCTGACCATTGCCGGCGGCCACGGACCGGCCCGTCACCTGCCATAAATGAGTTTGAGACCGGGTCTGCGCAGGCTTCTACTCACCGCCCACCTTGTAGCTTCGGTGGGGTGGCTCGGGTCGGTCGGGGCCTTCCTGGCCGTGACGGCCGCGGCCCTCGCCGGCCGGGACCCACGCCTGCTCACCGCGGTCTACCTGCTCACCGACCCCATGGTCCGTTTTGCGATAGTTCCGCTTGCTCTGGGGTCGCTGGCAACCGGGGTCATCCAGGCGCTGGCCACGCCCTGGGGTCTTACCAGGTACTACTGGGTTCTTTTCAAGTTTATTCTGACGGTCCTTGCGGTCGGGATTCTGCTTCAGTACACCCGGACCGTCGCCGATTTCGCCAGCATAGCCGCGTTAGGCGAGCCTGTGAATCCCGTCGGCTTGTGGAGCTATCTTCTTCACGGGGGCGGCGGTCTGCTCGTGCTCCTGCTGAACACCGTGCTGGGCGTTTACAAGCCGCCGGGCCTGACCCCCTGGGCACACCGCTCCCGGGGCCGAACCGCGCCCTGACCTTGAGGCCCGCTTTTACCGCCAGGCCCGGCCCGAAAAGGTGGCAATGACCTGCCGGTAGGCGTCGAGGGCCGGCTTCGGGGTGCCGTCCGCCCTGACAAGGCCGTAGTGCCAGAACCGGGACCCGGCCGTCCGGTCGTCATAGAGGTCAAACCAGAAGACCCGGCCCACCCCCAGGTTCAAAAGGAAGGGGACCATTGCCCTTAAATATTCAGCCTGCTCGGATTCGCCGTCCAGGTCGCTCGGGTGCCCGACCTCGGTCACCCAGACCGGCCGGTCGGAAATCCCAAACCGCCCCAGGGTCGACCGCACATAAGCGTACCGGCGCTCGGCCTCGGAAGCGGGTCCGTACTGATGAAAATCGGCAATGTCAAAATAGCGAGCACCAGGGTACTGCGGGTCGGCCAGCACCTCCTCGAAGAAGCGCTCGTTAACCCGGCTCGGGGCACCCCCAACGGAAAGGCCCCCGAACACTACTCCGGCGTCCGGGTCGACCCGCTTGATAGCCTGGTAAGCCACGGCCAGGAGCTCGGCATACTGGTGGGCCGTCCCGGCCCAGAAGCCGACCAGGTCAGGCTCATTCCAGACCTGCCAGTACCGGACCCGGTCCCGGTAGCGGGAAACCGTTGCGGTGACATACGCCTCCCAATCCCGAATGTCGCGGGGCGCCCACCTCGTCCTCACCCCGCTCGGCAGATTTTCCGGGGCGCTCGAGGCCCATCCGGGCGTGTACGCCAGCGGCGCCAGGACCTCAAACCCGTGTCCCCGGGCCAGGTCGATAATCCGGTCCGCGGCCCGCCAATCAAACTGGCCTTTTCGGGGCTCGACCCGGGACCATTCGGTTCCCGCCACCCGTATCGAGCCGATGCCGGCCGCGGCTGCCAGCTCCATGGCCGCCGGAATTGCCGGGTCGTTAACGCCGGCGGCCATGCTCACGCCGAACGGGTTGCCGGCGGGTACCGCCGGTGTTACGGCTGCCGGCCGAGGCGGCTCAGGCCCAGGTGTTGCGTTCCGCCGGCCCAGTCCCCTATCCAGACACCCGGCGCAAAGGACAATTATTATCAGGACGCTGAGAGGGCGGCCGAAAGACCTCATGTTTGAATATACTCCCGGCAATTGTCAATAAATCGTCAGGCTCGGTGCAAGCGGAAAGCGCCCGGCACCCCACTTGACACGTAACGAACTGATGTGCTAAGTTCTGGTAGCTGAGATGGCTGCAAGACGCCGGAAGGAGAGACGAATGCCCGCCGACCTTTCGCCGCGCCAGCGGCGGGTCCTGGAATTTATCCGCGCCTACATCGCCGAGCACGGCTACCCGCCAACGATCCGCGAAATCTGCGAGGCTTGCAACATAAGCTCAACGTCGGTCGCCAACTACAACCTGCGCCGCCTGGCCGAGGCCGGCTACATCCGCCGGTCCAACCGCCTCTCCCGGGCCATCGAGCTCACGGCCGCGGCCGGGGGCAACCTGGTCCCATTCCGCCTGCGGCCGGCAACGGCGGCCGAAACCGTTCAGGTCCCCCTGCTCGGCCGGATTGCCGCCGGCCTGCCGATTCCGGTCCCCACCGAGGAGGCACCCCTGCCGCCCGACCCGGACACGGACGTAATCGCCGTTCCGGCCGAACTGGTCGGCAACCGCCAGAACGTCTACGCCCTCAGGGTTCAGGGCCAGTCCATGGTCGACGCCTTTATCGACGACGGCGACATCGTGCTGGTCCAGCATACCCCGACCGCCGAAAACGGGGAGATGGTTGTTGCCTGGCTGCCGGAACGCCGGGAGACTACCCTGAAGCGGTTCTACCTGGAGGGCGACCGGGTCCGGCTTCAGCCGGCAAACACCCAGATGGAGCCGATTATCCTGCCGGCCGACCAGGTTCAGATCCAGGGCCGGGTGATCGCCGTCCTGCGCAAGCTGGCCTAGGCCCGCCGGGCGGCCGCGGTCCGGGCCGTAAGCCAGAGTTCAAGCCCCAGCCACGGCTCCACCTGTCCGGTCTTGACCTGGCGGTCGAGGTCGAGCAGGTCGTTGAGGGCCTGTTCGGTCCGGACCGCTCCGAGCCGGTGGGCGAGGGGTAGAAGTTGCCGGGCCTGACCCGGGTATAGGCCGGTGGCCTGCTGAATTTCGGCCAAATCGGCCCGGACGGGCTGAGTCTGGAGCAGCCGCAGGGCCCGGAGCGACCACGCCAGGGCCCCGATGATATTCTGGGGGTTTTCCCCTTCCCGCCGGAGCTGCCGGAGCAGCCGGACCGCCCCGGCGCCGTTGCTTTCCACCACCAGCCCCAGCAGGTCGAAGGCCGAAACCGGTACCGTCTCCACCACCAGCCGCCGGACATCCTCCCGGGTTATCGGCTCCGGGCCGGCGTAGAGGGCAAGTTTTTCCAGTTCCAGGTCGATGAGCCGGCGGTCGTAGCCCACCCGCTCGACCAGCAGGTCAAGGGCGCCGGCCTCAAACTCAAGACCAACCTGGCGGGCCCGGCGCTGGGCCCAGCGCCTGACCGCCTCCGGTCCGGCCGGCATAAACCGGATTATGACCGCCTCGGCGCCGGCGGCCTCTCCCGTCAGAACGGTCCGCACCAGCCGGACCGGGTCGTCGAGGTCCTCCGCGGCCCGGCGGTTCAGCCGAAAGTCAGGGGCCAGTGCCTTAAGCTCGGTCAGAAGCCAGTTATTCTCGGGGGTCGGCTCCCGGTCAAGGCCGGGTTCCAGGAGGATAATAATCACCCGGGGGTCGGCCTGAAGCAGAACGGTGGCAAGCTCCCGGGCCCGGTTTCGGCCCCGTCCGCCGCCCCCCTGTCCCTCCTCGCCTTCGGCCCGCCGGCCCTTCGCCGTCGAGCCGACCAGCCGCCGCACCAGCGCAATCCGGCGGGCGGCAAACATGGGCAGGCTCAGCAGGTGGGGCGCGAGGTCGGCGGCCTTCAGGTCCCGCCCGTCCAGGCTTACAATTTCGTCCGTACCGGCCGCCCGCTGGAGCTCCCGGCCGAATACTTCCAGGGCATAATCGTCGCCGACCAGGATCCAGAGCCTCGCCATTCAGAAGCTCATTTCCCGGCAGTCCGGGGGCACGATGAGGCGGGGCTCGGTGACGGCCTGGACCTCTTCGGGCGTCCAGCCCGGGGCGACCTCCCGGAGCACCATCCCGTCCGGCGTGACCTCGATGACGGCCAGGTCGGTGATGACCAGATTTACGACCCGCCGCCCGGTAAGCGGGTAAGTACATTCCTTAAGGATTTTCGGCCGGCCCTGCCGGTCCCGGTGCTCCATCAGGGCGATGACCCGTTTCGCCCCGGTGACCAGGTCCATCGCCCCGCCGATGCTGCCGATGCCCCGCTCCGGGACCATCCAGTTCGCCAGGTCGCCCTTTTCCGAGACCTGCAGGCCGCCGAGGATGCAGACATCGATGTGGCCGCCCCGGATCATGGCGAAGGAGTCGGCCGAATGGAAGAAGCAGGCCCCGGGCAACATCGTCACGTACTGGCCGCCGGCGTTTATCAGGTCGGGGTCCCGTTCGGGGCCCTCGGCCAGGGGCCCGTAGCCGAGCATCCCGTTCTCGGCCTGGAGGATGATGCCGGGTTCAATGAAGTTTGAGACCAGGGTTGGTAAGCCGATCCCCAGGTTAACGTACATGCCGGGTCGGAGCTCCCGGGCGGCCCGGACGGCCATAAGCTCACGGCTAATCCCAGGTTTGGAAGATAGCTGGGTCATTGTAATCCCTCGGACAGATTACCAGCCTGTCGACATAGATGCCCGGCGTGACGATAGCTTCCGGGTCGAGCTCGCCGGGCTCAACGACCTCCTCGACCTCGGCCACCGTGACCCGGGCGGCGGTGGCCATGACCGGATTGAAGTTGCGGGCAGTCCGCCGGTAAATCAGGTTGCCGAGTTTATCGGCTTTGTACGCCTTGATCAGGGCGAAGTCGGCGTAAAGGGCCGTCTCCAGGATGTACTCGCGGCCGTTGAAGACCCGCTTTTCTTTGCCCTGCTCAACGACGGTGCCGACCCCGACGGGGGTATAGAAGGCGGCGATCCCGGCGCCGGCGGCCCGGATGCGCTCAACCATGGTCCCCTGGGGCGTAATTTCGACCTCGGCCAGACCCTCCCGGAAGAGGCGTTCGAAGTGGGTCATCCGCTCCCGAGAGGCCCGGACCGGGAACGACCCGATGAATTTCTTAATCTGGCCCGTCTCGGCCAGCAGGTCCAGGCTGTCCCCCAGGCCGATGTTATTGGCGATAATGGTCAGGTTCTTTACGCCCCGGTCCCGGAGGGCCCGGACCAGGTTGTGGGGGTGGCCGACGTGGCCGAAGCCCCCGACCATGACGACGGCCCCGTCGAAGACGTCAAAAAGGGCATCAAATGGCGTCGGGTAAATTTGCGGCGGCATCGACTTCGCCCCTCTTTGACCGTTCTGTCAGGCCAGGAAAAGCGGTGCCAGCAAGAACGCCACCGTAGTGATAATAGCAAAAAAGAGGGGACAGGTCGCGACTAACACTCCCCCGGTCGCTGCCGCGTTCCGGGGCTCGGTCTACCCTATTGACCTGACAGGCCGATCACGGCGTTGTAGGCGTTCAGCCGGCCGTGAGCCCAGTCGGTCCCGGTGCCGGCAATCTTATCGGCCCCTTTTTCAATCCGGGACCGGACACACGAGTTCGTTGCGCACTTGCCGGTGGACCAGACCAGGCCGGCGACCCCGGCCACGTGGGGACTGGCCATCGATGTACCGCTGCCGTAGGCGTACTTGACCCCGCTGCCCCAGATGCGGTTGCGGTGGTCCGGGGCGGTCGAAAGGATGCTCACGCCGGGGGCGGCCACGTCTACCCAGGAGCCCCAGTTTGAAAACGAGGCCTTATTGTCCTTCTGGTCGGTGGCGGCCACCGCAATCACCTTGTCGTAGAACGCCGGATAGGTGGGCGAGCTGGAGCCCGAGTTCCCGGCCGCTGCCGCCAGTACCACGCCCTTGTCCCAGGCGTAATTTACGGCGTTCTCCACCGTGCTCGACCCGGAGGAGCCGCCCAGGCTCAGGTTGATGACCTTTGCGCCGTTATTCGCCGCCCAGACGATGCCGTTTGCAATCCAGGACCAGGCGCCCCGCCCGTCGTCGCCCAACACCTTTACGTTGTAGAGGATGCAATTTGGGCACGTTCCGGCCACTCCCAGGCCGTTGTTGGTTACGGCCGCGGCGCTGCCGGCCACGTGGGTCCCGTGGCCGTATTTGTCATCCACCGTCCTGCTGGTGGTGAAGTTTACGTTTTTAACGATTTTGGCTTTGAGGTCCTCGTGGCTCTGGTCGATGCCGGTATCCAGAATGGCAATCGCCACACTGGATGTGCCCGTGATGACCGCCCAGGCTTCGGGAGCCTTGATCTTCGGATACTGCCACTGCTGGCCGTACCGGGGATCATTGGGTGTCCAGGTCTCCTGTATTGCCGAATAGAACCCATTGACCTCGGCGAAGGCCACGTTCGGGTTTCGCCGGTAGGCCTCCACCGCCGCCCGCTCCCGCCCCGGCGCTACCCTGACCACCTGCACGTCAATGCCCGGGATGGTTTCCCGGGGCTCGCCGCCGGCCTGCCGGTGGGCGGCCGCAACCTGGGTGCCCGGCGTCCCGGGCCTGAACTTGACCAGGACCTCACCCGGCACAAACTCGTCAGTGGCCAGGGCCGGGCCCGTCCCCGCCTGGGGGACCAGCAGGGCCACCAAGAGGACCGCCAGGACCACTGCCCAGTAAACGGCCTTGGCCTTCAAAGTCGTTACCTCCTGTACGCCTCGGACCAAACCGGAGTCCGGAACGACCCCTTGAGTGCCGAGTTTGATTCTACCTAATGGTAGCACCTTTACCGTCGGCTGTCAAGGGCGGCGGACGGCGGCCTCGTAGCCTGCCACGCTGGGCATTTCCGGGGCTCGGCTAAAATCTAAGTTGAGACTTTGCGGCGACTCGCTTGCATCAATGTCCGACACCCAATCGGTCGTGGCCCGCACGCCTGATGCCAGTCGTCCCCTGAGGTGGCGCCGCTTCCCGGTCGGACCTGGCCAGCAGGCCGCCTGGGCTTACACGGCGGTTGCGGTTTCCCGGCGAACCCGCTTCCAGCGGGTGGAGATCCTCGACACCGTCGCTTTCGGCCGGGCCCTATTTCTGGACGGCCTGCCCCAGTCGGCCGAGGCCGACGAGTTTATCTACCACGAGGCCCTCGTCCACCCGGCCATGGTCTGCCACCCGGCACCCCGGTCGGTTTTCATCGGGGGCGGGGCCGACGGTGGGGCCCTGCGGGAAGCCCTCCGGTACCCGGGCCTCGAAAGGGTCCGGCTGGTTGATATCGACGGCGAGCTGGTTAAACTCTGCCAGCAGTACCTGCCCTACGCCCCGCCGGAGCTTTTCGCCGACCCCCGGGCCACGGTTACGTTCGGCGACGCCCACGACGCCCTGATGGCGGCTGAACCCGGCACCTTCGATGTGGTTATCCTGGACCTGACCGACCCGGGCACGCCCCTCAGCCGGCGGCTGTACACCCCGGAATTTTTTGGCGCCCTGGCTGCCCGGCTAAGGTCCCCGGGGGTCCTCGTCCTCCAGGCCGGCAGTCTGCGGCTCACCAACCTTCACGCCCACCTGGAAGTTGTTCGCGCCCTCCGGGGCGCGTTCCGGGTGGTGCGGTCGTACTGGGCCGATGTGCCGTTCTTCGGCGAGGTCTGGGGCTTCGCCTTCGCCTCAAACTACCTGGACCCGGCGTCCCTTTCGGCCGGTGAAGTTGACCGCCGGCTGGAGCAGCGGGGAGTAAGGGGCCTGCGCTTTTATGACGGCCAGACCCACACCCAGCTCTTTGCCCTGCCCAGGTATGTTCGGGCGGCGCTGGGCGAAGCCTAACCGGTCAGCCGAAAGCTCTGAAGCATCCGCTCGAAAACGGGGAGCAGTTGCTGATAGTTCTCCCGGGTTGCCGAGAGCCGCACGAGAAACCAGCGGTCGTCGGCCGTGAACAGCACGACGTTATCGGTCATGTCCCGATTGCGGGCGGTGGACCGGTAGGAGACAACAACCCGCCGGGCCGAGCGGTTTGCCACCGTAGTGGTGTCCTCGGACTCGATCCGGGCGGCGGCCAGGGAGGACCGGATCTGCCCGATAAACTGCTCATAGAAGGAGTCAAAACTGGTATTCGGGTCCGACCAGAACCGGACCTCGACCAGGTCGTCGGAGAGGGTTGGGGCCGAGAAGACCACACCCTCGAACGCCTGGAACATTTCGTCCCGAAGCCAGTTGGCCGGGTACTGAATGGTGAACTCAAAGTCCGGGTTTTCGTATGTTTGCCAGGAAGTAACCTGGGCCGGGTTCGGGCGGGGAACCGGCCGGACCTTGATTTCGTTCCGCTGCCAGCGGGTCTGGGTCTGGTCGGAAAGGGCCAGGCGAAGCACGGCCAGGGTGAGCTCCCCGCCGGCCTTGGCCCGATTCAGCAGGTCGTCGGCCGTGGCAAGGTCCACAATGGGCTCGCCGTTCACCTCGACAATAATATCGAAGGGTTCAAGCCCCGCCTGTTCGGCCGGGCTGCCCGGATAAACCCCGGTAATTAAGACCCGGGCGGTGCGGGGCAGGTTAAGCTGGGAAATGATGTCGTCCTGGAGCTCGACCATGCGGATGCCAATCCAGCGGGTTGTCCCGTCCGCAACGGGAAGCCCACCGCCCAGCGCGGCCTGAATCTGGTCGCGGGCGCCGATGGCAACCACCAGGGGCACGCCGATGCACAGCAGAACAAATGCAATGCCGGCCACGCCGGCCACAATTAGCCTTTCCCGGTCTGACATGCCGCTACCCGACTTTAACATAAACTGGTGGGGGCTGTAAATTGTCCGGAACCGCCGCAAGCGGCCCGTTTTCCGCCGGCCCCGGGGTCTGGCGGCTCATTATCGACCCGCCCCGACCGGGACCCTGGAACATGGCCTTTGATGAGGCCCTGCTGGAGGCGGTCCGGGCCGGGGAATCGCCGCCCACCGTCCGGTTCTACGGGTGGGACCCGCCCTGCCTCTCGCTGGGGGCATTCCAGCCCGTCAGCACGGTGGACCGGGCGGCCTGCGCCGACCTGGGCATTGACCTGGTGCGGCGGCCGACCGGCGGGGCCGCCGTGCTCCACGACCGAGAGGTCACCTATGCGGTGGTCCTGCCGCCGGGGGTTGCCGGCCGTCGGCCCCGGGAAATTTACCTGGGCCTCTGCCTGGGGCTTCTGCGGGGCCTCGACCGGCTCGGGGTGCGGGCCGGGTTTGCCCCCGCCGGCTCTTTCCGGCATCCGTCCGGCCCCTCGTGTTTTGCCCGGGCGTCGGATTACGAGGTGCTTGTGGACGGCCGCAAGGTAGTGGGCAGCGCCCAGGTCTGGCGGTCCGGGACCCTGCTGCAGCACGGGGCCGTCCTGCTGGCGGCCGACCGGGATGTCTGGGCCCGGGTGATGGGCCAGCCGGATGCGGCCGCCGGCCTCGTCGGGCTCGGCGAGCTGAGGCCGGGGCTGACTTTTGAACGGGTGGCGGCGGCGCTGGCGGCGGGGTTTGAAGAGCAATTCGAAATCAAACTGGTTGAGGGTTGCTGGAGCCGGTCGGAGGTTGAGCGTGCGGGCAGGCTCGCCCGGGAAAAATACGGTCGGGCGGAGTGGACCGCCCGGGTCTGAGGGGATGCTAGAATATATAGCGGACACTTGCCCCCGTAGCTCAGCTGGATAGAGCGGCGGCGTCCTAAGCCGCGCGTCGGGTGTTCGAGTCACCCCGGGGGCGCAATGCCGGAAAGACCCGGATAAGCCGGTGGGGCTTATCCGGGCGTCATTTTTTGGGCCGGATCCGGTTCAGGGTTCCCGCCTCTGAAAAGCCCGGAGGCGAATCCATCCGGGCGGGACCAGAATGGGCCTCAGGCCCCGGGGCCGAACACGTCCGGGTAGCGCCGAATCTGGGCGGCCACGTCCTCCCCCCACCGGATGGTGATAACCCGCCACCCCCGAGCAACCAGCTCCCGCCGGAGGTTGAGGTCCCTGGCCTGCTGGTCGGGCTGGTCGTGGGGCGGGCCGTCGCAAAAGACCAGCACATTCGGCCCGTAGAAGAAATCCGCGATACAGTGGGGTTCGGCCAGGCTGTGCTGGGCGTCATCCGGGAGCCGGTAGCCGCCCTGCTCCAGAGCATCGAGAAACGCCAGCTCAAACGTGGACCCCGCCCGGGACCGCAGCCAGGCCAGGTGCTCGGGCCGGCTCCGACCTTCGACCCGGGGCAGCACCCGGCCCCGGGCCAGCCGCCAGAGCAGCCCGACCACGGACCGCCGGTCAAGCAGGCGGGATTCAAGCTGGTTGGCATAGCTGAGCAAACACTCGTAGCAGGCCCGGGAGCACTCCGGCCGCAGGTCGGTGCCGGCCTCATCATAGTGACAGACCCGCAGGGCTTCCCGGGCGGCCAGGGCAAGCGCCCCGGGTTCCTCGACGAGGCGGCGTAAAACCCCCACGCCCCCTTCGGCCGCCTCGTAAAAGAGCAACGCCCGGTGCTCGCCGTCGCCGACCCGTTCCACGGCCAGCTCGGTCTCCTCGAGCTGGAACGCCTGCTCAAGGCCCCGCTTAAGCGCATACTGCAGGCTCGCCTCAAGGACCGGGTTTGCCCGCAGCTCCGGGTCAAGCAGCCGGATGAGCATCAGGTTCTGGGCCTCCTGGACGGCCAGATTCACCCGCACCGGGGGCGACGCTCCCGCGGCCGGCGGGCCAACCTCGGTCGGAAGCTCACCGGTATCGAGGTTCACCAGGAAGCCGTCCGGGCGACCCACCCAGCCCCGGTTTATCAGCATCACCGTGGCGGCCGGGGCGTAGGTGAGCCTGAGGATGGGCCCGCCGTCCACCACGGCATCGGCTTCTACCACCCGGTAGCCCGATTCGGCCGGGGCGAACCGGTAGACGGTTTCAACCCGGTAGCCCCGCCGGATTCGTTCCTCCTCGTTGCAGGTGATGCGGTCGCGGCGGCTCAGCCGCACATTCGGCATCTCTAGCAGCCAGAGTAGCTGGCTGTTTACCCCGTCGAAGACGATGCCGCAGACCGGGCAGAGTTCCCGGTCGTTGTCGGCAAACGCCCCGCAGCTCCGGCAGACCCGGCGCATAATAACCCGGGCCGTAAGACCGCCGGGCGGGACCTGAAACCGGGTGACCTGCCACTTCGTCCCCTCATGGTAGACGATGTTATGGGGCGCAAACTCCCGGATGGCCAGAAACCGGGGCCTCGGGATGAACTCGCCCTGCTCGGTCCTGGGCACCCAGGCCCGGACCGGCAGCGCCGGGAAGTTGTAGCCGGGCAAAAAGCCCTCGGTGGCCAGGTAGCGGTAGGGATAGAAGTCGCTTTCCTCCCTGGCCACGTCGATCTGGAGTAGCAGGTTGCGCTGGCGTATCGCCTCGTCCTGCTGGCGGCGGGCCTCCTGCTGCTGTTCGGCCGTCCGGGCCCGGGAAAGAAGGTTATACGCCTCATCTAACTGCTGGGTGGCGGTCCGGTAAAGCTCCCGCCAGCGGTCAAAGGCCCGGTCAAAGGCCTCGGCCGCCCCGTCGAGGACCCGGTCGACCCACCCGTCGTCGAACCAGCCGGCCCCGGCCAGCACCTCCCGGTCGGCGGCCAGGATCCGGTCGACCCGCTCCCGGAGCTGGCCCCGGGCCGTGGGGCCGAGCTTTAACTGGGCCCGGGCCAGGTCCCGCAGGGGCAGGTCGGGAAAGCGCTCGGTATCGACCACCTGCTCGATGGATGTGCCCAGGGGCAGGCCGACCTGGGCGAGCCACTCGGCCTGGATATGGGCCCGAAGCAGGGCCTCGTTGGCCAGCTCGAGCCGGGGTGCCCGGACCGCCCCGGTCACCATCTCGTCCCGGTGGGTAAAGAAATACTGGTCGTGGTTGTTCCAGGCGCCGCAGTAGGTCACAATAAGGCCCGGCTGGCCCTGACGGCCGGCCCGGCCGCTGCGCTGGGCATAGTTGGCCGGGGTTGGGGGCACATTCCGCAGGTGGACAATGTCCAGGTCGGCAATATCAATCCCGAGCTCCATGGTCGGCGAGCAGACCAGGTACGGCAGGCGGCGGCCGACGGCCGGGTCGACCTCGCCGGCAGCCAGACGGAACCGGCGCTCCCGCCGTTCCCGCTCCCCCTGCGCAACCACCTGGGCCGTATGCTCCCGGGCCTCCAGGGCCCCGAGTTCCCGAGCGGCTTGCTCGTAGAACCGCCGGAAGAACGGATTGGGTCTCACCCGGGTGTCCCGGTCGAGGGGCCGGCGGGTGTAGACCGGGTCCGGCGGGGGCGGAGTGCCGTCCCCCGGCCGCCAGACCAGGCAGGCGGCATCCAGCCGGTAGCGCCGGTGGCCGTTGACCGGCTGAAGCTCACACAGGAACCCGTAGCCGACCAGCACCCGCAAGAGCGCCTCGATAAATCCGTCGAATTCCCCGGGGCCCAGCCCCAGCTCCCGCCGGAGGTAACGGCCGAGGGCCGTCCGGGCCGTCAGCCGGTAGCCCGAAAGCCCACTCCGGACCCCTGGACCCGGCCGCACCAGACTCGCCGCCGGCCGGAGCCCTTCCCCGGCCGGGTCAAGGCCCCAAAACTCGTTAAGATACTGCTCGGCCCGGCGGCCAAGCTGGCGCTGGTACTCCTCTTCCAGGACCCGGACCTGAATCGCCAGCCGCTTGCGGAAGTGGTCCAGGACGGTCCGGACGATGCGCAGCCGGTCGGCGGGCGGCCGTTCGGCCAGTCCCGGCACCCCGGCCCAAACGTCGTCCCGGCCGCAGCACTCGTCCAGCCCCCGGTACTCGATGCGGAGCAGGCCGACATCTTCGAGGTTCGGCTGGATGACCCGCCAGCCCCGCCGCAGGTCTACGTAAAGCCGGTATTCTGTAAGCTCCCGGAACGCGTCCCAGACCTCCCCGGCCATCGGGGCGTTCGGGTCGAGGGCGGGGTTCCGGGCGATGTCCCGAAGCTCAAGGCCCATCCGGGGCACCACCGCGGCCGCCACCGTATCGAACCGGACTTCCCCCTGCTCCCGGAGGGCGGCGTAGAGGGCGGACCGCAGGACGGCCACGTGAACAAAGTCGTTAAAATGCCCGGCCTGCAATGACGCATCCTGGCGGTTATCGGTGAACGTAAGAAGCTTGTCCCGGACCCCTAACCGGGGGGCGTGGCGGAGCAGGGCCGCGGCCAGCACCGTGGTGGCCGATGAGCGGCCCTCGCTGGAGAGGTACGAGAGCTTGGTGAACTCGGCCTCCCGCTCGGTGTAGTACTCGCCGCAGACCGGGCAGAGCCAGAACCGGCGGGCCTGGTACCAGGCCCGCACGGCGCCCGGGGCCTCGCTCCAGAACATCGTCCCGTCGGGCCGGACCCACACCTCCACCGGGACCCGGTCCCGCCAGGAAGGGAGGAGCCGGCCGGTGGCCGGGTCCCGCCAGTCGTCGGGGATGAGGTCATCGGGCGGGCCCAGGTCGGCCGGCACCACCATCAGATAGCCGCCCTCGAGGTCCTCTTCCGTCAGGTCGGCCCCGACCGGGTAAGGCTCGAACCGTTCTTCCCGCCGGACCACGTGGTAAAAATCCTGGCCGCAGACCCGGCAGAACCGGAGGGGATAAAACGGCCGCTCTGCGACGAGCTCCCCCTCGAACGAGAACGCCCGGCTCTCCGCCGGCTCCAGGGTGGCGTAGACGGCCCGGCCCTGGCCGATAAACTGGTGAAGCTTGAAGGCAAACAGGCCGAGGCCGGCCGCCCGGTTTAGAACTTCTTCAAGCCGCCGGCGGCAGACTTCGGCCGGCTCCCCGGTCAGCTCCGCCAGCTCGGCGGCGACCTCCCCCAGGGGCTGGGCTGCCCGCCGGGCCAGCCGGCCGT
>FWWM01003569.1_pt1 | contig 30104 bp, 18 predicted proteins | sample 2228351 | NCBI WGS metagenome assembly FWWM01 (sample SAMEA103939774, study PRJEB20133) | metagenome | reverse complement strand
AGCACTTCGGGGGGGTTGGCGGGGCGGAAGCGGGAGATTGGGCCGAACCCAGGGCCCAAACCGTGATAGCCAATGGGTACGGCTTGGATGACCTGCGCCAACAAAAGGCCGAGGCCGCGAAGTTGGGCCTGCTCGCCTCTGACACAGCGACGGGCCAGCAGCGCGCACTTGCTCGATTCTGGAAGGTGCCGGATGCCTCTACGTTCATGCAGCGCGCCGCAGCCGGACATAACCTTGCTGTGCTGCACCAAGACGGGCGGCAAGAGAACCTCGACGTGCGCGGCAAGTCGGCTGCTGAGCTGACAGCCTTGGCCGCAGAGCTACGCGCGGCCGGGGCACGCGTGCTGGCACCTCATGCCACCCAGGAGACCGGGTATTGGCATCCCGAAGTGGTCACCGACGAGTCGGGCCAGGCCGTGGTCGCCCTCACGCTGCCCCCGCGTTCCACAGGCTGGAGGCTGCGCGCACGCGGCATCACGGTCGATACGCTCGCAGGCGAGGCAGCAGCGGAGCTGCAAGTGCGCAAGGCGCTGTTCGGCGAGCTGAAGCTGCCGCTGGCGTTCACAGCGGGAGACGAGGCGGAGGTTGAGGTGCTCATCCACAACGACATTGTAGATCAGGGCACTATCAAGGCGACGTTGCGCGCCACCATCGGCGGCCGCTCTGTCCAGGAGGACCGGGAGTTGCCGGTGAACGCGCGCGGCGTGCACGAGACCCGTTTCAAACTAGCGCTTGGCTGGCCGGAGGGGGTGCCACCCCAAGCCGCACAAGAGATTGAGCTGGAGCTGCGAGTGGCGCACGGCGAAGAGACCGACGTCACCTCGCGCGCCGTGCCGTTGTTGCCCTATGGCATGCCCGTGTTCGCCACGGCCAGTGGCGTGGCCAGTGCCGATGCCACGGTCTTCTTGGCACCGCCGGACATGCCGCTGGAGTCTCCCAGTCTGGAGATTTTCGTCGGCCCGACTGTGGAACGCAGCCTGTTGGACGTGCTCTTCGGTCCCATACCGTGGTGCCAGGCTGAGCATGCACGCCTCGCCTCGGCGATCGATACCGCCACGAGCGATCTGATGGCGGCCGTGGCATTGCAAGCCCTGCTGGCAGACACGACCGCAGACGATCCGCAGGTGCGGGCACTCGATGAGCGCGTGCGCGCCGGCATCGCCTTGCTCGGCTCGGCGCAAAGAGACGATGGGGGCTGGAGCTGGAGCGGTAGCGGCGGCACGACCGACCGCTATACCACGGCGCGTGCCTTTTGGGCGCTGACACTCGCCAGAAAGGCCGGTTACACGGTGGCCGACGGCACCTACGATTCGGCCGCCCAGTACCTGGCCGGGCAGGTGGCGGCCAGTGCCGAGAGCGACTTCGACAGCAAGTCGGTTCTGTTGCACGCGCTCGCCTCTGCGGGCCGGGGAGACTTCGCGTTGGCCAATCGCCTGCACCGCAACCGCCCCTCTCTGTCCAACGCCGCGCTTGCCTACCTGGCGGCGGCGCTGGTGTACATGGAAAGACCACAAATGGCCGGAGAGATCTTGGAGCTGCTCCTCGCCCGCAACCTGAAAGCGGCCCCGGCAGAGACAGAGCAGCCGGGCCTGGCCTCCTGGACGCATGCCCAGGTTGAGGTCATGGCCATTGCACTTTTGGCACAACAAGAAGTGGCCCCCCAACATGCCCGGACCCGCGAGCTGGTCGAAAGCCTGCTCGCCGCACGCGTGGGACCGCGCTGGTCGCCAGACAAGGCCACCGGCCCCGCCACCCTCGCCCTGGCACGCTGGTTCGGCCGCAATCGCCAGGCACACGAGCAATACCGGCTCACGGTGTTCGTCAACGATCGACAGGCCGCAGTGCTGGACGTGGGCCCCAAGTCGCCCACGCATACCATTCAGGTGCCTGCCGAGCTGCTCAAGGAAGGCCCCCAGCGAATCCTATTCGCCCTCGAAGGCCGCGGCCGATTCGCCTATCAATGCGTGTTAAGCGGCTTTGTTCCCGCCGACAAGCTGGCAAGCCACAAGGCCAACTGGCAGGTGCGCCGCACCTACGAGCCTGCTCCACGCGAGCTGGACGGCCGCGAGATCCCGCGCGGGTTCGATATCGTCCAGGGCAACTACACGCACTTCCGCAATCCGCTCACGCAACTGCCGGTCGGCCAGCGCGGCCACGTGGTGCTGGAACTGTGGCGCACAGTGCATGCCGCCACGCCCGATGAACAGCTTGATTACCTCGTGCTCACCGAGCCGTTGCCTGCCGGCGTCTCGGTCATCGAAAGTTCGATCGCCGGCGGCTTTGAAAGGTACGAGATCCAGCCCGGTGCCATCATCTTCTATATCGGCAGCAGGCGCTATGTGGACACGATCCAGTTCGACGTGCACGGGTACATGCCCGGCACCTATCGAGCCGCGCCCACGTTTGTGCGCAACGCCTACCGGCCGGAACAGCTCGCCGTTGCCGAGGCCCGGGCGCTCACTGTACTGCCGCAGGGCGCCGCGAGCGGTGACGAATACCGTCTCACGCCGCGCGAATTGTTCGAGCTGGGCCGCCGCTACTTCGAGCGGCGCCAGTACGATGCCGCCGGCCGCTACCTCTCGGAACTCACGGTTAACTGGCAGCTCCAGCCGGATCCCCACCGAGAGGCGGTGCAGATGCTGCTTGATGTCTACTTGCAGCTCGGACCGGCGCGCTCCGTGGTCGAGCAGTTCGAGCTGTTGCGCGAGAAATGGCCCAGCGTGGAGATCCCGTTCGACAAGATCGTGAAGATCGGCGCGGCATACGACGAGATCGGCGAGTACGAGCGGAGCTATCTGGTGTTCCGGGCCACGATCGAGGGCAGCTTCCTGCGCGAGACTGCCGTGCCGGGGTTCTTGCAGAACAGGGGAGAGTTCTTGCGCAGCGTAGGCGTGATGCGGCGGCTGCTCGCCGAGTATCCGCCCGAGCCGTACGCGGCCGCCGCACAGTATGCCCTGGCTCAGAACGTTTACGCCTATGCCCCCCAGGCCTCCGCGGATCCCAAGCTGCGCGAGCAGAAGATCGGCCGCGTGGAACTCGTGAGGCTGGCCCTAGGCATGCTGGAAGAGTTCCTCACCGTCTACCCAGAAGATCCGGCGGCCGACCAGGCCTCTTTCTCGCTGGCCAACGCGCTGCTCGAACTCAAGGCTTACCGGCAGGCGATTGAACGTGCCCAACAGTTCGCGGCACGTTATCCGAACAGCGAGTACCTGGATAGTTTCTGGTTCGTGATCGGCTACAGCCACTTCGCCCTGGGCGAGGCCGAGGCGGCCCTGGAGATGTGCCGCCAGGTGGCAGACACGCTGCGGGTCGACCCCCGCACCGGCCGCGAGACCGAGACGCGCAACAAGTGGCAGGCTGTGTACATGCTCGGCCAGATCTACCACAGCCTGGGCCAGGCCGTGCAAGCGATCGCTGAATACGGCCGCGTCGCTGACCGCTTTGACGATGCACGCAAGGCGATCGAGTACTTTACCCGCAAAGATCTGGCCCTGCCCGAAGTGACCACCGTGCTGCCTGGACAGCCGGCAGAGGTCGAGCTGCGGTTCCGTAATGTCGCCCGCTGCGACGCGATGGTGTATCGCATCGATCTGCTCAAATTCGGGCTGTTGAAGCGGAACCTGGAGCATGTGACGCAGATCAACCTGGCGGGCATCCGGCCCTATCATGAAGCGCAGATCGAGCTGGGAGACGGCGAGGACTACCGCGACCGCACGTTGGCCCTACAGCTTCCGTTGCGAGAGGAGGGCGCATACCTGGTCGTCTGCCGCGGAGACAATCTGCACGCGAGCGGCCTGGTGCTGGTCACTCCGCTGGCCATCGAAGTGCAGGAGGAGGCATCCTCGGGCGAGGTGAGGGCTACCATCAAGGATGCGTTGGCGGGCCGGTACGTGCCAAACGTGCAGGTGAAGGTCATCGGCAGCGCGAACGACGAGTTCGTCTCGGGCGAGACCGACTTGCGCGGCGTATTTGCGGCCCAATCGATTATCGGCACCAGCACGGTGATCGCGCGTGCCCAAGGCGACCGCTACGCGTTCTACCGCGGCCGGCTATACCTGGGGCCGCAACCGCAGGCCGCCCAGCAACAGCAGCAGGAACCCCCCATGCCGCAAGAAGAAAAGGCGGACCTGCTCAAGAATTTGAACGAAAGCAACACTCTCATCCAGACGCAGCAGCAGGAGCAGCTCAAGCAGATTTACAACAAGAGAAAGTCCGGCGTGGAGGTGCAAGAGGCGTTTTAATCCCCGGAGTTCCAAAGACGCGCTGCGCTACAACCCGCGATCTGACATCTGAGATTCGAGATCTCAGATGCACTTCAGACACGATGCAAATCCCCCGGAGCGGGCCCCTTTTTGCCAAATGCGGCACGTATGCTCAGGATACTGGCCTGCGTGAAACGGCAACTCGCGCAGGCGGACGTGTTCGAGCAAAACCGCGCACTGATGGGCTTTGGTGTTGGCGTGCTGTGCGCCGGTTCCAACTGTGCGTTGCCCCCATTCCAGCCAGGGGAGGCCACAAGGTCGATGCGGGGCGCGGTAACACAAGGTGGCACCGCTGTCGAGATGTACAGTCCGGTTCGGACAGCGAGGGGGGGCTTCGGTCGCCCTGAGGCACGGTCCCGCCAACGCCGAGCGGCCCTCCGCTAGCAAACAGGGTGTCGCGGTTTCACTTCAAACAACTCCGCTAGCGGATACGTGAGCGCAGTTTGAGGCGATCCCTATGCTCGGCCGCTCCGCGCCTCTATTTCTAGCGCCTCCTCAGCAGGCGCTGTGCCTCATCCACGGCTTGCCCAAGTTGGTCGACCTCCTCCAGCGTGTTGTAGAGGTAGAAGCTTGCCCGCGTGCTGGCCGTGATACCCAACCGCTTGTGCAGCGGCATGGCGCAATGATGCCCGGCGCGCACGGCAATCCCTCGCCTGTCGAGCAGATGGGCCACATCGTGTGCATGCATCCGCTCGACCACAAAGCTGACGATGCCCCCCTTATGCTCCGGTGTGGGGCCGAGCAGCCGCACACCGGAGATTCCACCCAGCACAGTATGTGCACGCTCGACCAGCAGCCGCTCGTGGCGGAAGACGGCGTCCAGACCCACGCGCAGCAGATAATCGATGGCCACGCCCAGCCCGATGGCAGGCACAATCGGCGGCGTACCCGCCTCGAAGCGAGCCGGAATGTCAGCCGGCTCAAACCCCTCGAGCCGCACGCGGCGGATCATGCTCCCGCCCCCCAGAAAGGGGGGCATCTGCTCCAGCACTTCTCGCCGCGCATACAGCACGCCCACGCCCGACGGGCCGAGCATCTTGTGTCCGCTGAAGGCCAGAAAGTCTACGTCCAGCGCCTGCACGTCCGTGACGGCATGTGGCACGCTCTGGGCCGCATCGACAAGCACGCGAGCACCAACCTCGCGAGCCGCCTTGACGAGGACCCGCAACGGATGCATCGTGCCAAGAACGTTCGTCACGGCCGCAACAGCCACTAGCTTTGTGCGGTCGGTGAGCAGTCTAGGTAAGGCATCCAAGTCCAGCATGCCGTCGTCTTGCAGGGGAAGGTAGCGCACCACGACACCGCGCCGTGCGGCAAGCTGCTGCCAGGGCACAATATTAGAGTGATGCTCGGCTTCGGTGAGCAGGATTTCGTCCCCTGCGGAGAGGAAGGCATCGCCCCAGCTTCGGGCCACGAGGTTGATGCTTTCGGTCGTACCGCGGGTGAAGACGATTTCTTCCGGGGCGCGGGCATTGATGAAGCGGCCGACCTTGGCGCGGGCTTCTTCATACAGATCCGTGCTCTGATCGCTCAGCCAGTGGATGCCCCGGTGGACGTTGGCGTACTGCCGTTCGTACACGCCCACCATGGCCTGGATCACCTGCCTGGGGTGTTGGGTGGTGGCGGCATTATCTAGGTAGACGAGCGGCACGCCGCTGCGGACTGTGGTGTGCAGGATGGGGAAATCTTCCCGCAAAGACCAGGGATCGAGCGGTTCAGAGGGGGCGGCGTTCATGGGCGACTGGGCGGCCGGCCGTGCTGATCGTCTGTTGGGGGCGTTGCTGGGGGCAGGTGTGCGTTGGTGCTAGGTGCGTGCGCCGGGCCATGTTGGTCATGATCTGCGGTCGAGGGAGCGGCAGCCGGCTGAGAAATGGGCGAAAAAAGGGCGATTTTCATCACACGCCAGGGGAGTAGGCAGCATTTCTGGCGATTAGGCGTTAGGCGCACTCCTAGTAGGGAGAGCATCTCCTCGGCAGAGAGGTTCTGGGCATCGGCGACCGTGCTGCCATTGATCCGCTGCATCAGCATCGAGGCGCTGGCGAGCGAGATGCAGCAACCATCGCCATCGAACCAGGCTTCGCGGATGCGGCCGTGCTCGTCGATGGCCAGGTCGATATGGACGAAGTCGCCGCACAGCGGGTTATCGTCCTCATGGGCATGCGTGGCGTGGGGGCAGCGGCCGCGGTGGAAGGGCGATTCGAAGTGGTCCAGGATGTGTTCCTGGTAGATGTCGTCTTCGTCAGGGGCCAATGGGGGCCGGCTCCGGGTTAGCGGCAGGATCGAGTTGTATAGGATCATGGTGGCATGGCTCGCGGCGGCCGGTCAAGGTGAACGGAATCGTGGCGATAGCGCAAGCGAACTGGCGGTAGCCCGCAGCGGCGCGTCTGTGCGGTCCGTCTGCTGTGCTCAAGTGATGCCTGCGCGCGGAAAGCGAAGACCGGTGGTCGGCTGTCGCCGGTCGATCGACTAGCGGCTAGAAATCGCGTGGCGGGGATTCGGCCGGGGCCACGTTGCGGAAGAACTCGAGCAGCTCGGGGGCCACGCCGTCGATCTGGTACAGCTCGAGGGCCTCGGCAAGCTGGTCCACGGCCTCGCGGTGGCGGCCCAGATAGCCGTAGTGGTATCCCAACAAGAAGTGCCCTTCCGGCCGAAGGGGGTGCTGGCGTACGAAATGTTCCAGGCTCCGCAGCGCGCGGTCGAACGCAGCCGGCTCAGGCACATAGTCTTGCCAGTTGCCCGCCACGGCCCCCCACTCTTCACGAGGGAGCGTCCACAGAGCGCGATGCAGGGCATCGGACGCGGCAGCGTGGTCTTTCAGCAGCACGAAGGCACGCAGCAGGTGGGCATAGCCATCCGCCGGATCCTGCATGACAAGCTGGTCGAGCTGTGCGAGGGCGCCCGGGTAATCGCCAGCACGGGCGGCTGAAACAGCACGCTCCATGATCGCCGCCGCATCGCCGTACGAAACTGCGGGATCGGGTGCAGGAGGCGCGCCCAGCTCTTCGGCTGCGGGCGGCGGATAGATGGGGCGATACACGTAGCCGTTCTTCCCAAGGGGCACGATTTCGTGGCCTAGCGGCTGCCACCACGGCCAGACCACGACTGCCGGAAAGAGCGTGGCCGGGCCGAACGGCGCATCGACCAGGATCCACGGCTGAGCCGGGGGAGCAGGTCTTACGTCCACGAGTCGCTCGGCCCAGGAGGAATCTTGGCCCGGTTCTTGGTCCTTGCGCACGCGGCCCTGTGCATCTTCTGCTGCTGCGGCATCAGCCGTGCGGAGGAGCACCACAAGGGCCGCTGCCCAGGCAGCCGTGCGGCCAAAGTGCGCTACGGAGCATTGGTTCATGCGACGCACCTCACGTTCTGTTCTTGCGCCGGGAGACGCGTGCTACTCCGCCTGGCACTCCGCAAGGATTCTGCGGTACTCTTGTCGCGCAGCTTCGAAGGCCCGCTCGGCCTCGGCTCGCTCCGACTCGCGGATCTGCGGCGCCTTCTGCTTCCAGCACACGTCCACGGCGTCCAGGCACCACTGGGCGCTGCGCCGGCTGGCGCGGATGGGCTTGCCGTCAAGCTCGACAAAGATGGGGTTCGTGTGGGCTGCGGGAAAGATGCGCACAGCAATCCAACTGCTCTGCGTGGGCGTGTAGTCGAACGTTACGTCCACCACACGGCCATCTGCCTCGATCGTTCGGGACTCGACGGCCCGGCCATTGACGATCAACTCGACTGGCACGGTGCGCGTATTTTCGATGCGTGCCCGCTCGACGTGCCAATAGGGGCGCTCGCGCAGCGGACGCTGCCGAATGTCTTCGCGCGGCTCCGGCTCGAGAAACGCAGCGGCTTGCACCGTCACGCGCAGCCGCTCGCCGGCCCTGATGGCCAGCACGCTGGGACGGTTCTTGTCCCCCGGCTCGCCGACGCCTAGCCCGTTGGCCTGGAAGTTGATCAAGTGCGCCTTCCCGTCACTGCAATAGCTGCGCCCATCACGCAGGCCGAAGGCGTAGTCGTCGTAGCTCAAGCGGCCGTCCGGCCCGGGAGTCATCTTCACGTACGCGCGGCCCAATCCCACACGCTCCCCATAGATGCAAGGGAAGTCGGTCTCACCGCTGATGCGCGTCGTAAAGCCGCAGTTCAGCGTGTGGTACCAGATGTTCAATTCCCACACAATCGGAGTGTCCACGGCGCTGATGAAGTCGCAGACGCCATGCACCACATCGACGATGTACTCGTTGGCACCGATGCCGTTGAACGGCGGCATGCTATACGAGGGCAAGCTATCCTCCCGCACCTCCAACCCCCAGCCGCTGTGCGAAAACCCCACCACGCCGCCCTGCTCCTTGCCCCATTTGAGGATGGGCAGGTCCCAGCTTGGCCATTCTTCGATACGCGACGTCCCAGGGTAATCGTCTTCGCTCAACCGCAATAGGCACAAGTGCCCAGCATGCGAGCTAGGAAAGCCCGACACCTCCACGTCGTAGCGCATCAGGTACGTGGGCTGAGACAGCGGGCTCGTCTGGCCCTCGAAGAACTGCTTCTGGTAGTACCAGCACGGCCCCCAAGATAGCACGCACCCAACGTTGAGGTCTTCTCCCAGGATGTGTCGCAGCATGTCTTCAGGCGTTACGCCCTCGCTGGGAGCCTCGTAATGAGCACAACCCGCGGCATGCACGTGGTGGTCTCCTGAGTACCATCCGAAGTCTGCTACCTTGATCCAACGCTTGAGCTGAAATGTCTCCTTGTGCTGGCTGGCCTCGGGTACCTGGACCTCTCGCTTGAGTACGAGGTACTCGGGCCCGCGCCCGTACGTTACCTGGTAGCTGCCTGGCGGCAGATACACGCTCTCTCCGCTGTGCCGGTACACCTGGTCGTGGAAGAAGAAGTCGGGCGCCAGCCGCCGAGCACGCGAGGGATAAACCCGACCGCGCGCGTCGCTGATCACAAACCAGCCGGTCGTAGGCGTGTCCGGGTCGTCGAGCACCTCCAATACCACCTCCACTGCCGGCTGGCAGGTGAACAGGATGTTCACCTCGTTGCGGAACCCTAGGTCTTGCGTCCCCTGCCCAACGTCGAACAGCAGCTTCGCCTCGCGCTGCCCAGCATCTCGGCTATACAACTCAATCGTGCGATACTCCAGCGCGAGGCCAGACAGCTCTGGCACCAGCGGCTGTTTGTCGTACAGCCCAACGTCCAGCCAGCGATCTTGCACTTCTTGAGGCCGGATCTGCGTGCGTGCCTGCGGCGCGCCGCTCGAGCGGGCATACAGCGGCTCAGCATTGGGACTGGTGCAGTTTAGCCTAGCCGTCACCCCCGCCTCGTTGTGCACCTTGACGAGGAACACGCGCCAGCCCTGCTGAATGAGTTCCTTCGCCGCCGGGCCAGCGGCCACCTTGACGCGGCTCTCGGGGTTGATGTCCCCCCCCACCAGGCAGAGGGGATCCAGCGCCTCTTGCACCAGCGCAACGAACTCTTCTGGATCCTCGCAATCGAGCGCCCGCTGAAATGCCTGTTGGTGCTCGCCGCTCAACGGGGCCCCCATCTGCTCCAGGGCCTGTGCCACCCGCACCACCTGGGCCCGCAGCGCCTGGGCCGACACGCCTTTGACCATCGGTAGTGCGGACGGCTCGTCGGCGTGCCCCCAACCTCCAAAATGTGCCAGCCAAACTACCGCACCCATGCCCACCATCCAAACCAGCCGCCTGCCTGCACAACGCATGGCCATCTCCTTCGTGCTAGGGTTGGGATGTACGCCGGCCGGCAGATTCGTTACAACAGGAACGGCCGGGAACCATCATCATGCGCTTTAGCGCCACGGGCGGCAAGCAGTTTTGGCGAGCGCGGCGTTCGCCCGCTGGCCCATGTGGCCTGCGAACCGGCCCAGCCGCACGGCTGTCTGCCCTGATGGAGTGCCGGCCTGCCGATTGCCCCACTATCGACCCCAATGAGTTCCCATACAACAACAGCCCAGTTACCGGCGGCCGAACTGCCCAAGCAGTACCAGCATCAGGATCCGGAGGCTCGCTGGTACCGTTTTTGGGAGAAGAAGGGCTACTTCCACAGTGATCCGGATCCCAGCCGCACGCCCTATACGATCGTCATCCCTCCGCCCAACGTTACGGGGGCATTGCACCTGGGGCATGCGCTCAACAACACGCTGCAAGATATCCTGATCCGCTTCAGGCGGATGCAGGGCTACAATGTGCTTTGGGTGCCGGGCACAGACCACGCCGGTATCGCGACGCAGGCGGTGGTGGAGCGGCGCCTATTGCAAGAAGAGGGCCTATCTCGGCACGACCTGGGGCGGGAGCGGCTCGTGGCCCGCATCTGGGAGTGGAAAGCCGAGTACGAGCAGCGGATCCTCACGCAGCTCAAGCGGATGGGCTGTAGTTGCGACTGGCGCCGCACGCGGTTCACGCTGGATCCTATTTGCGCACGAGCCGTGCGGCACACGTTCTTTCGACTATTTCGCGACGGGCTGATCTACCGCGGCAAGCGGCTAGTGAACTGGGACACCTTCTTGCAAACCGCCGTCAGCGACGACGAGGTGTTCCATGAGACGATCGCGGGCCATTTCTGGCACTTGCGCTACCCGGTGATCGATCCCGGGCCGGGGGAGCCGGCATACGTGACCGTGGCCACGACCCGGCCCGAAACCATGCTCGGCGATACGGCCGTGGCCGTGCACCCGGACCCGGCCGGGGCACTTGAACGCGCCGCAGCAGAACTACGCAGCCGCCTGGCCCAGGCGGCCGAGAAGGAACGGGCCGGACTGGAGGCCGAGTTGGCCGGCATCGAAGCGCGCCGCCGGGATGTGCTGCCTGAGCTGTTAGCACTGCGAGACATGGCCCGTGCCGGCCGGCAGGTGCGCCTGCCGCTGCTCGACCGCCCCATCCCACTGATTCTCGACGAGTGGGCCAAGCCCGAACTCGGCAGCGGCTGCGTGAAGATCACCCCCGCACACGACCCCAACGACTACGAGGTAGGCGTGCGCCATCGCCTGCCCATGATCAACGTATTGAACCCCGACGGTACGCTCAATGCCGCCGCCGGACCGTACCAGGGCCTCTCCATTGCTGAAGCCCGGGAGCGCGTGGTGGAAGACCTGCGGCGGCTGGGGCTGCTGGCCGCTGTCGAGGAGCGCGAGATCGATCTGGCACACTCCGATCGGTCTAAAACCCCCATCGAACCCTATCTGGCCGACCAGTGGTTCGTGCGCATGGAACAGCTCGCCCAGTCTGCCATCGACGCCGTGACCAGCGGCCGCGTGCAGATCGTGCCGGCCCGTTACGCGCAGGGCTATATCGACTGGCTCAGCGAGAAGCGAGATTGGCCCGTGAGCCGCCAGCTCTGGTGGGGCCATCAGATTCCCATCTGGTATTGCCGCACCGCCAGCGAGGCGGAGCTGCAACGAGCCTTCGCCAGCCGCCCAGACATTGCCTGGCAGCGGGACGAGGAGAACGGGCAATGGCTCATCTGCTCGCGCGACGAAGACCTTGCACCCGATGCCTTGCCGGGGCATGCGCTTCTTCGGGAGCAGGACGTGCTCGACACCTGGTTCAGCTCGGCGCTCTGGCCTCATTCCACGCTTGGCTGGCCCGAGGCCACCCCGGAACTGAAGTACTATTACCCGACCAGCACGCTGATCACAAGCAGAGACATCATCACCCTCTGGGTGGCCCGCATGGTGCTCACGGGCCTGTACAACGTGGGCGAAGTGCCCTTCAGAGAGGTCTACATCCACCCCAAGATTCTGGACAACTATGGCGAGGGCATGTCCAAGTCGAAAGGCAACGGGGTGGACCCTCTGGACGTGATGGAGAAGTTCGGGGGCGATGCGCTGCGCTTCGGCCTGGCCTACCTGACCACCGAGACGCAAGATGTGCGCATGGCCGTGGACTTCGAATGCCCCCATTGCGGCCAGTTGATGGAACAGACGCGCGAGAACCGCATGCTGCCCCGGCTACGCTGCCCCAAGTGCCGGGGCGAGTTCCGTACCCAGTGGGCTGAACGAGACGAGGACCTTGCGCTCCCCCGGGGACCGGTCGTAAGTGAGCGGTTCGAGATGGCCCGCAACTTCTGCAACAAGCTCTGGAACGCAGCACGCTTTGCCCTGCTGAACCTGGGCGGCTATACCGCTGGTGCGGTGGCCGAGTCGGAATTGTTGCTAGAAGACCGCTGGGTGCTCAGCCGCCTGGCCACCGTGTGCCGGTCGGTGACCGCCGCGCTGGAGCAATACCGCTACTCCGAGGCGATGCGGCAGCTCTATGCCTTCGCCTGGGATGAGTTCTGCAGCTTCTACCTGGAGATGATCAAAGGACGCCTCCAGGACGCTACGCAGCGCCCCATGGCCCAGCGAGTTTTGGCGTACGCCCTGGACGTGCTGGTGCGCCTGCTGCATCCCGCAGCCCCCTTTATTACCGAAGAGATCTGGCAGCGGCTGAACCAGGCGGCGCCCGAACGCGGCCTGGAGACGCCGCAGCCGGCGGCCGAGAGCGTGATGATCGCTGCATGGCCCCATCTGCCAGCACATCTTGTCGATACCGAGATCGAACGTCAATTCAGCCGCTTTCAGGAGGTGTTGGCGGCCTTGCGCGAGATTCGCGCCCGGCAAAACATCGCCCCTCGCGCCACGCTCAAGTTCACGTTGCGCTGCGATCCAGTCCTGACCAACCTGCTTGCACCCATGGCACCCTATTTCTCGCGATTGGCCGGCGCCCAGTTGGCAAGCTGCGGCCCGGATGTGCAGCCGCCACAAACATACGCGCTGGTCCGGCTGTCGACCTGCGAGGTGTATGCCGACCTGGAGGGTTTGATCGATGTGGCTGCTGAGCGCCTTCGGCACAGCAAAGAGCGAGAGAGGCTGCTCGGCCTGATCGCGGGCAAGCAGCAGAAGCTGGCCAACCAGGGTTTTGTGTCCCGGGCGCCGGCCGCAGTGGTAGAACAAGAACGCCAAGCGCTCGCAGAACTCCAGATTCGCCTGGCCGCGGTGGAGCAGGCCCTGGCAGGGCTGCCGCAGCAGTAGGCAAAGCTCTGCCAGCGCACAACCGCTCTGAAAGGCGTTCACCTGGTACCTTGTGAGGCGTTTTTGCAGCGCGGCGCCCAGGCAGCGTCTCGGCATGTGCGGTTGCCGAGAGTGTGGTATGTGCCTCGGCGCCGGCTGGAATACCCCAACGCAGCGGGGGCCACCGCGCTGCAATTCCGCAACAGGGCTCGGCCGGCCCAGCGCGCCCTTACGGTTCGAGCGGCAGGCCCAACGTTTCGGTAAAGCGGTCGAACATGTTCGCCGTGCACACTACGAAGACGATCTCGGCCGTTTCGTGGTCCGAGAAGTGCTCGCGCAGACGAACCACGTCTGCATCGGCAATCCGATGGGGCGAGGCCGTGAGCTTGGCCCCAAACCGGAGGGCCTGCGCCAGGCCGGCGTTGGATTGGCCATCTGGCGCATCGAGCGACCAGATCTCTTCCTCCGTGCAACCCAGCGCCAACAGCCGCGCTCGCGCGCGGTCAAGCGCGTACCACGCCCGGTTGTGCCGCGCCGAGACCCACGCCAGTTGCGCCTTGATCAGCGGCGGCAGCCGCCCTTCGCTGGCGACCGCCTCGATGCACGCCGCTTGCCCAAGGCCCATTTGCGGAAAATACGCCAATGCGCGGACCCATGCCGGAACTCGCTCTGCCTGCTGCTCCGCACCCAGCAGCGGCCGCACCTCCTCGTCGCTCAAAATCGCCACGCGCGGCGAGCGGCTCCGGCACGAGGCCAGAGCCGCCTCCACCGTGTCTCGCGGCTCTAGTGGCGGCCGTGTAGCGCTCGCCTCGGGTGCCGCCAGGCTGCGGCAGTCCGCAAACCGCTCGTCCGTCGGGGTGAGAAAGCGGATCGGCTCGCCGCGAAAGCTCTCGTCCTGCGGTATCCCCAACCCGTCTGTCCAACGATTGATTGAGTTGAACAGAGAGATCCACAGCACCAGCTCGACAATTTCTTTATCGGAGAATAGCCCGCGGAGCGCCTGCACGTCCCCATCGGCCACAGTATGCGGCTCGAGCGTCAGCTTGCGCGCCAGGGCATACGCCCCCCGCTCGCGTGGCGAGAACACGTTCCAATCGCTGTCCAGCAGCCCAAGGCGATTGTCGCTCAGTCCCGCCACGGCCAGCTTGTGCTCCTGGTGTCCCAGGCAATAGTGGCAGTTGTTACCGCGGCTGACAATCCAGAAGCATTCGGTAACTAGGACATAGTCGAGCGCCGCCGCAGGATCCCGGCCCCAGCGCGCGCTCTGCCAGGAGGCAGGTAGATAGTAGGCCCGCATCCGCCCATTATTCACCGTTGGCCGCCCGGCCTGCTCTCCCGCCTCTTCAGGGGGAAGTGGCAAGCGCGGCTGGCGGTGCTTGAGCGTCTCAAGTGCCTCTTTCAGCTCAGCACGCGTGCGCGGAATGGGCTTCGGTTCGGCATTGGGAACCTCCTCGCCCTGCGCCAGCGGCACCGCGGCGAAAACAGCGAAGAACAGCCACACGTACCGTGTCATAGAACGACTCCTGTCTGCTGACGGTTATTGACGAAAGATGCTGACCACTGGGCTGGTGCCCACGATGTAGGTAACAACGATTTCCCGCTCGCTGCGCTCGCGATCTGCCACCACCAGGCGCACTGGAACGTGGAGATTGGCTCCGTCGTCCCGTTCATCTTCCAGGATGTCGAATCGCACGAGCAGCTTGCCTGCCTCCCAATCCTCGTCTCCCACGACAATTGGCGGGCTGCGCTCAGCAAGGTCGCCCGGCTTGCCGCCAGCGTTCCAATGGTTCAATGCGATCCGGAGCGATTCGCGCGCAAGTGTGGGGTTGGTCGGCGAATAGGACCGGCCTCCACAGCCGGCCGTCGCGAGCAACAGCGCCAGGCATATCGTCCAGGAGGCAGGCGATGTACGCGTCTCTTCTTTCGAACTCACCATGTCTGTGGCTCCCCGCGTGTCAAAAATCGCGGATTGGCTCGCGGCCCCGGCGCGTCCCCAGCGCACGCCACACCAAAACGTCTATCGAGTCCGTGACAAAGCGCACGCCGCCATCGCACAGGGCAAGCTGCACGCCGCCAGGATGCCGGCTGTTCGCTGTGGTCATGATCCGGCCCGGCGGATACATGCACGACCTCTGGTTCGGTGCGGCCACATGGAAATAAACCGTCGTCGAGTGATAAGACTGCAACCACGGCGCTCCCACGTTGGAATAGCCCTGGCGCGTCAGATCGGCCGTATTGACCGCCAGGCAGTCCGCCAGTGCCTGATCCGGCGTGGCTGGGTAGGTACCAGGGCGGAACGTGTCGCTGTCTGGCGAAGAGACGCCGTTGTTGAAGTCCCCTGTCACCTTTTCGCAAAATGCTGCTGTGGTGCTCAGGCCGTCGAGGATGTCTGCAAACTTGATGGCACTCTCGAAGTAAAACACGCCGCTGGGCGGCGGCATGGTCGCGTTGGGCGTGTTCGCATTCTGCGGCGACCAGGGGTTCAGGTAGATGATCTCGCTGCCCTGGTTCACATAGTAGTTATTTGGTGCCCCGGCATTGGGCGGAATCAGGCTGTTCGCATCCGACGGGCAGCGAAACACGGCAATGCGCATCGCCAGGGCCGGCTGATTCAACGGATCGTTCCAGGGAAGGTCGGTGCGCACAAGGTCGCGGACACTCTGCTGTTCGATAAAGGGCAGCAGCCGCGCCTGGGCCGAAACGCCTAGCGCGCCCAGGCCGGTGGAGGTTGTCACGAGCATACCTGCCGGGGGACAGGCCCCGTACGTCTCGTGGTAATGATGGAGCGCCAACCCGAGCTGCTTGAGGTTGTTGCTGCACGCGGCGCGGCGGCTGGCCTCCCGCGCCGCCTGAACGGCGGGCATCAACAGCGCAACCAATGCCCCAATGATGGCGATCACCACCAGCAGCTCAACCAGCGTGAATCCGCGGCGTAAGGAATACATGGATGATCCTCCGCATGAAAAGTTGATGTTTACGGTAGAGACGGGCACAATGCAGGCTGCGGCCCGCGGCTGCTTGACGCGCGCACGCGCCGTCGCAGCCCGAAAGGCTGCCCGATATGCGCACTGCGTCAGTAGCGGCAGGCAAGTCGGCTAGGTAGGATCCGCCGGCTGGTGCCGTGAGCCGCAGCGCGGCGCACGTGGCACGAACCGACCGTCCCGGCCAGCGGCAAGTTCCGGTGAAGGCAAACGTCGGGGCTGCACCCAACGGACACACCAAGGGTGGCAGCTATCACGACGGCTGAATGGCCGCACGGAACGTTCTGCGCGGTACTACCCGCCGGAATCTGAAGGCAGGAAACCACGCCGGGCCACGTGGCCGACCGTAGGTGTTAAGAATTCGACACCACGGCCAGGCGCGGAGGGCGAAAGATGCGCGTGGCGGGAGGTTGTATGGGCCGGAATGATCGCCCAACGCAAGGATGAGACAGGGTGGGCGAGCCATGCACACAAGGCCCAGACCACCATGGCCAATTGTCAGTCCCTGGAGGCGCTTGGGGTACAGGTGCCGGCATGTGGCTGCGATCCTGCGAGCATTGAGGCCCGTTGCAGGGCGCACGCAAGGGCCGGCCGTGCAGCGCTGTTCGACCGCTGTCATCCGCTTGGGTCTCGTGCCCCATCGGCGCCAACCGCGAGCCGAGTGTCACATAATCTCCGCAGCCGGCTGCGGCGTACCTAGGTGCGAGGGCAAGCATTGCCACCGCAGCCGCCAGGGCCAGCACACGTCGCAGGCGGAGCAAGTAGAACATTTGCGTCGGGAGACGACGATAGGACTGAGCTTTGCCGAATGGCCGGCGAAAACAGTTGGAGTATAGGGAATGTGTTGCAAATGGTCAAGCAAAAAGTTGGAGGCAATGCGTACAACGCGTCCGCAGGCGCGCGACTCGCGGTACGTTCTCCGACCGACCCGGACTGCTCAAGCGCGTGCGCGGTGTTTTGGCCGCGCTGGCCGGTCCCGGCGCTTTGCCGGCGCGGCCTGCGCTGTACGGCTGAGAGCAGCTTTGGGCCTGTGCGTCGGGGGTGCGCCGCTTCTTCTGTGCTTGGCCGCTATGGCCAGGGCCATGCGAGGCGTGCTACCTGTGCCCGCTCGCCGGCTACGAACAGCCAACGGTCGGCGTGCTGCACAACACAGTAGGCCCAGCCTTCGATGGCCGGCGGCTCGGCAGCGACTTGGGCGCGGCGAACGTCTATGAGCCGTACGCAGCCGTCTGCACAGGCGACAGCCACCAGCGAAGGATGATGTGTCCAGCACACGTCTAGCGGCTCGCTGGAGAGGCGCACCAATCGAACCAAGCGGCGCCGCAGCGGCTGCCACAGGCGCACGGTACGATCGCGACCTATGGAGACGGCTTCCAAAAGCCGGTCCTCGCTGTGTTGTTCCGCGGCTGGCGCCACAGCCACGCCTGTAACCGCCGCCGTGTGGTTCGACAGCGCGTGTGCGGCCTCTTCCGCCCCAGGGTTCCAAAGCCGCAGGCTTTGGTCGGCGCTCGCAGAGACCAGACACACATTGGCGAGCCAGCTCACGGCCAACACATCGCGCACGTGGCCGCGGCACTCTTGCAACACCTGGCCCGATGAGGCGTCAAGTACGGCTAGTTCGCCACCGGCCCCGCCCACGGCAAGTTGATCCAACCGCGGATGCCAGGCGGCTCCGTAAAGCACATCGCTGTGGAACGCAAACCGACCCAGGCAGGTGCCCATAGGCCATGAAAACAGCTCGACCACGCCCTGCTCGCCTGGAGACCCGCCTACGATGGCCAGGCGCGCTTCGTCCGGAGCAAATTCCAGATCGTGCACATGCCGCGCACCCGTCTTCAGCTCGCCGGCAGGCTGCAAATCGGGCCAAGAAAGTAACTGCACGCCTGCATTGGAGCCCACGACCACAGTCTGGTCATCCGGAGCTATGGACGCGGCCGTAATCGGAGCGAGCGCCGGCTCGGCTGCGAGAGCGGGTCGATCGATGCAGCCGCCAATAGCCGCACACCAGGCTACCAGGACCCAGTGTGGACGCGGCCTGGAGGTTGCGGCGCGGCCCGTGGGCGATGGAGCCGGCAACTTGGGAACTGCTGGACGAACGGGCGGCGGCCGCAGGGCGAGCGGCGTGACGCGAGTCGTTGGCCGCACGTCGGGCCTCATGGGAACAACCCTACGGGCTAACGCGGGCCTGGCGGCGACGGGTCTGCCGACTCGGCGGGCGGTTGGCGTGGAGAGTCCGGTGGCTGGTCCGGCGGTGGCTGCGGGGCGGCAGCGCCGCGCAGCCTTTCAGCCTCGGCAAAATCTGCCTTGGCGGCCTCAGTATCGCCAAGCTGCTCGTAGGCCTTGCCGCGGTTCTCATGGTAGGTGGGATCGTTGGGCACTAGTTCAATCGCTCGCGAAAAATCGGCCACCGCGTCGGCAAATGCGCCGCGATGGTAGCGTACGCGGCCGCGAACGTTATAAGCGTGATCGCAAGTCTCATCGAGATCGATGGCGGCTTGTGCATCGGCCTCGGCCTGGGCCAACTCGTTCTTCCAGTAGTAGCAATTGGCGCGGTACGAGCGGTACAGGGCGATTTGGGGCGCGAGCAGGATCGCGTCGGTCAAGTCAGTAATCGCCGCGTCGTACTCGCCATGATTGCTGAAGGTTTTGCCGCGATTGTACCGGTACACCGCAGAGGCAGGGTCGCGCCGGATCGCCTCGGAGTAGGCATCGATGGCCGCCTCATACTGCCCCTGTGCGTCCAACAAGTTGCCGCGCATGTTATGAGCACGTGCCAGGGTCGGGTCGAGCCGTAGCGCCTGCTCGATGTCGTTCAACCCGAGTTGGATATCGTCGAGCCAATAATAGCAGGTGGCTCGGTTCGCATAATGGATCGCCTCATTCGGCTCCAACTCGATGGCCTTGGTGAAGTCGGCAATTGCCAGGTCGTAGTGCCGATGCGAGAGGTACACGTCGCCCCGATTTGCAAAATAGACTGCCTTGGCGGGAGCGAGGCGGATCGCCTCGCTGTAGTCGGCGATGGCGCGGTCGAAGTCGCCCAAGGCATCGTAGGTATTCGCGCGCATGTTCCACGCGCGCTCGCACTTCGGATCCAATTCGATGGCCCGCGTGGCGTCGGTAAGGGCATCGGTATACGCATAAAGCTTGTAGAGGCAGTTCGCTCGCCCTGCGTAATGCAGCGCGTGCTGGGGCTCGAGGCGAATGGCGTCGGAAAACGCCGCCTTGCCGCGCTCGTAGTCTCCCAGGTTGATGTACTCCTCGCCCGCGGTGGCAAAGTCCCTAGCCGCCTGGGCCGCATTCTGCCTTGCCTCGTGCACCGCGCCGCGAATGCGAAAGGCCAGCGCCGAATGCGCATCGAGTTTGATGGCTTGCTCCGCGTCGGCCATGGCCTTGTCGTAGTCTCCCTGGCGCAGATAGGCGTCAGCCCGAAAAGCATAGTAGTCAGGCTGGTCCGCCCGAAGCCGGATGGCCTCGGTAAAATCGGCCACAGCCAGGGGGTAGTCTCCCCGCTCCAGATGCACGCTGCCTCTCAAGAACAGCGTGTAGGGCTCGCTCTCGCTCTGCTCCAGCGAACGCGTGAAGTCGGCCAGCGCCTCGGCCAGGTTGCCCAGGCGGTAATTCGCATCTCCCCGATTGTGGTAGTAAGCGGCATTCGTCGGCTGTCGGCGAATGGCCTGCGTAAAGTCGCTGGCAGCGTTCCCATACTCCCGCCTCGAGAAGTAGCACAAACCACGCAGGTTGTAGGCCGTGGTAGAGTCCGCATCCAGGCCCAACGCCACGTTCAGATCGACGAGCGCCTGTTCGATCTGGCCAAGGCTCCGGTACACGTCTGCCCGGTTAACGTAATATGCGGCATCGCTGGGCGCAAGCCGAATTGCCTCGGTAAAGGCCGATAGCGCGGCTGCCGGATCGCCCTGCGATTGCAATACCAGGCCGCGCAGATTGGCCGCCGGCGCAAGTGCCGGGTTCAGCTCGAGCGCCCGCTCGATGTCGGCCAGTGCCAGCGCGTACTCCGTTTGCCGGTAAAACACCCTCGCACGCTCCACAAGCCATGCAGGCTCGAATGCGCGCCAACGCAGCGCAGAGTTGAGGTCGAGCAGCGCCGCTGTGAAATCTCCCTTGTCCCGATGTATGAGTCCCCGCACCAGAAACGCCAGCGGCTGTATGCGATCGATCTCCAGTGCTCGGCCCACTTCGGCCAATGCGGCTTCGGAGTCCCCCTTGAGGTAATACACCTCCGCAAGCTCGGCCCTCCAGGCCGCCTGGTGCGGACGCAATGCAAGGGCCATACTGAGACTCTCCACCGCTTGGCGATAATTCGCCCGCTCGCGATACGCCAGGCCCAAACCGTGATGCACCTCGGCCAACTCCGGTGCCAGCGACAGGGCGGCATGCAGATCGTTCGCCGCCGCATCCAGGCGGTCCAGCTTGCGGTAACACTCGGCACGCTCCACCAACCAGCGCGGCTCGGCCGCCTGCCCCGAGAGAGCCTTGGAGTAATCGTCCAATGCAGCATCCCACAGCACTCTCTCCCCCACATATCGTAATGCCGCGCAACGCACTCGCACGCAGGGCAAACTCCTCGGGCACACGTGGCTCCCGTAGGCGCAGCTCAGCAAATTCACTACGTGCCCGCTCGTACTCGTGCCGGCCCGCTCGTGCCCATGCCCGGCCAAGACGAGCACGATGCAACCCAGCGTTGCTATCCAGGGCCGCTTCAAAATCGGTCAAGGCCCGGTTGAAGTTCCCCTGTTGCAGCAGGGCCTCGCCCCGAAGCACGTGCAGCTCTGCCCCCAGCGTGCCAGTAGGGTCTAGCTCCAACGCCTTGGAAAACGCTGCCTCGGCGGCCGCCGCGTCTCCAGACGCGAGCCAAGACTTGCCGACCGCCAGAAGTTCAGCCGGATCCTTCGTGTCCGGCAATTTGCGCGTCTCCGGAAGCCTTGGCCGAGCAGCGCGGTGGGGACGTGCCTTCGGCTTGCGTTCCTTCTTGCGCGCCTTGGACGATTCTGCACCCTGGTCTTCTGCTGCTGCCGAGCTTTCCGAACCCGCGCCGGCGGTTCGAGGGTGGCCGCTTGACGCGGCCGAATCGGAGTCGGGGCGGTTCCACCACAAGGTCAGCCCTACCGCCGCCAATCCCAGCAAGCCAACCGCCCCGCCGGCAACGGCGGGCCTTGTGTACCTGCTCTCGACAGTCGAGGTCGAATCGTCGTCTGCCTGCGACTCCGCCACAGCAAAGTCGGCGACTTGCGGCCGCACGGCCGGCGGCTGCTCGTCTGCCAAGTTGCTGCGAGCCCCCTCACCGCCAGCCCAATGGCCCGCGTCCGGTTCGGAGGCGGCGGGGTCGCCGCCTAGAATCTCACCGCGCGGCGATGCTTCTGGCCTCGCCTCGCTTCGCGATGCCTCGCGGTGTGCTCCCGCAGCGTACGGCAGAAGGTCGGGTGTACCTTCGGGGCACGCCCGCGGCGCAGCAGCCGCAACAGAAAGCGGCTTGCTGGCGGAGATACCCGAGGAGGCGGGGTCAGGCGCTTGCGCCGGGTACGCGAGTGGACCAGAAAGTCGCCCGGCCTCTTCCGTGGCAGATGACAAGCCGACCTGTGTTAGCTCGCCTGGCAACCCTCTGTTTGTAGCGTGCGGCTCAGCCGCATGGCTGCTCGCAATCTCTTGAACGCCGGGTCCCTGATATGCAATTGGAAGCGAGGGGAGCGTCACTCCGCCAGCCACGGTTCGCGCAATCGGCCCCACGTCGGACGCAAGGCCGCTTGCCGGATCTTGCGGAATCTCAACCGCTACGGTGTGGGTAATCGCCGGCTCGGGCCGGACACTTTGCGGCGCAGGCGGTGTGCCAGTGTGAACGGGAGCAACCTCGTGCTGGCCACGTGTATTGCCGATGGACCTACCAGCAGCATCTGGGCCGTCGGCCGCAGCAGCAGCATCTGAGGCTGTTGCGCTGCAAACAACGCCCTGCGCAGGCATGCTGGCAGCGGCCGGCGGCATGGCATGCAGGGGCGGCAACGGCTGAGTGTCGGTCGACTCGATTTGTATGCGGCACGCATCGTCCACTTTCGAGAGTGCCCGAACAAACTCTGTGCAGGAGGCAAAGCGCGCGTGCGGATCCCTGGCCGTCGCCCTGGCAACGACGTCGCGTTCGGCAGCGGCCAGGCGGCTCAGGTTCAGCTTGCCATGGGCGTGGGCGTCCAGGATGCCGAAAGGCGAGGTGTCGTCGAACGGCAGGGCACCGGTTCGAAGTTCAACGTAGGCAACGGCAAGGCTGTACTGGTCTGCGGTGGGGCTGGACTTGCCAAGTCGCAGGCATTCGGGGGCTATGTACGCCGGCGAGCCGCCGACGCCTGTCGTGGTGCCTTCGGCAGAAAGCACACGGGCCAGGCCGAAATCGCATACTTGCACCGAGTCGCCCACCAGCAACAGATTCTGCGGCTTGACGTCGCCGTGCTGTATGGCGACCGGCCCCTCGCCCAGGTCGTGGTGGGGGGTATTGAGATAGTCGAGGCCCTCGGCCGCGTCTCTCATGTACCCGAGCAGCTCTTGCAGTGGAATGCCAGGCTCACCAGCCGCGCGGCACTCGGCCAGCCGCGCGGCAAGATCCTTCTCTCCCAGCGGCATCGCCACAATGAGTTCCGCGGGTACCAGCGATGCGAACTCAGCCGGTAGCGTGGCATCGGCTCGGCCGGCAGATGCGAAGTGCTTCCAGCACGCGTCGTCGAAAATGCGGCCGTCTTCGGTTGCGAGCCAGATGCCGATGATGGGTGTAAGGTGCACGTGCCGCACCTGCTTGACACGCAGCAGCGTGCGGAACTCTTTCATACCCGACTTGCGAAACAGGCTGATGAACTTCAACGCTGCCCACGTGCCGCCTGGCCCCGTGGCCTTCCATACTTCGCCAAACGAGCCACGGCCCAAACGTTCGACTAGCCTGAAGCCTGGTACCGGCTCGTCTCCCTTGCGTTGCATATGCGCCATTCCTGTTTCGAGGGGCGGAGGTGCACTCAAGTATACCGCCGCCCGGCGAATCTGGCTTGCCCTTGGGCGAGGGGCAGATAGTCTGGCTTGCCCTTGGACCAAGATGGCCCTCGTATTGACCGGCAACGGGGCTCACGAGCACGACGCTGCGGGCCGCCCCCTCTGGGATCAGGTTGAGAATGTGCCCCTGCTTGGGACGGGCCTCGCAGTAGGGGCGCGGAAGGGCGAGGTCGCTGCAGCGCATTGGCGGATGCTCGTTTGCCGCTGCTCAGCGCAACGAAGCGGTAACAAATTGCTTCTCTTTCGCGGCGGGGCCGACTAGAATCGGCGCTGGCGACCAGTGGGCTTCGGCCCCCAGACCTTGCACGGTGAGTGCTCGTTCGATCGTTTTCTATCCGGTGCTGGAGTCACGATTCATGCGGTGGCAGCCGAAGACTTGGCCGCGGCACAGGCGGCGCTTGCCAGGCCCTGCCCGTTTGGCTGTGCTGCTCGCCGGCGTGGTATTGGTGTGGTTGTTGGCGGCCGGCATTGTCCCTTCCCTTCCGCAGGCATGTGCGCAAGCCCCGGACCAGGCCGACGATAGCGACAGCGCAGAGGAGGGCGGAGATGAATCGGAAGAAGAGTCCCAGCCTCAGCAGCCTCCCAGGGCCTTCGCACTTGCTGCGCAGCGAGCTGAGGCGGCCGAGGCGCTTGACGATTTTAGGCGCTATCGGGAGCGAGGTACGTGGGAGCGTGCGTTCAAAGCGCTGGAGCAGATTGCCGATCCCACCAACACGGGGTTGATGGAGCGTGCCGACGGCTTTTACGTGCCGGCTAGGGTGATGGTGCGCAACCTGCTGGCCGAGCTGCCGCCTGAGGGGAAGGATGCGTATCGCTTGTTCCACGATTCCAGCGCCCGCGCCCTGCTGGCAGAGGCCGACGGGTTTCCGGCCGGTTCTGCCGGCGAGTTGGAACGCCTCTCCCGCCTGCTCGATCGGTACTTCATCACGGCTGCCGGCGGTGCGGCGGCTGATCGACTGGGAGACGCGTATTTCGAGCAGGGAGACCTGGCGCGTGCCGCCGAACTCTGGCAGCAGGTACTCGCGCACCATCCCGAAAGTCCGGTGCCGCGCGTGCGCCTGCTGGTGAAGGCGGCTACGGCGCTGGCGCGCCTGGGGCGGTGGAGCGAGTTCGAGGAGCTGCGCCGCCAGGTTCGGGAACGCCATGCGGGCGAGACAGTGCTGATTGCCGGCCGCGAGGTGCCGGCTCTTGAACACCTGGAGCGGCTCTCGGCGGAGCAGAGCGAGGAGTCGGCCGCTGGTGAGCTTCGCGTGCCTGACGATCTGCCCCTGCCCGAGTCGGCCGAACCGACCTGGCAGTTCCGCTTCTTTACGCAGGCAGACGCGCAGGCCCTCGCCAGTGTGGGCGCCAATTGGGGGTGGGGCGTGCGCTTCCCCGTGGTGGAGATGGTACCGCCGGTGGTGGTGGACGAAGTGCGGGTCTACATCAACCTCTTGGGCTATCACCTGGCACTCGATCGCGCTACGGGCAAGCTGCTGTGGCGGTCGCAGCGATTTCACGACCTGGTGCAGAAGCTCCAGCAGTCGCAGATGCATCAACCCGAGCAGTATCAGCTTGTCGATGGGGGCGACCGCTTGTGGTCTGTGTATCGAGACGTGAATCTGCTGGGCCAGCAGGGGCAGCCGTTCCGGTTGAGCTGCTGGGAGAAGGCGAGCGGCAAAGAGATCTGGCAGAGCCAGGCCATCGCCGAGCTGGCGAACTGGAGCTTGATGGGCCGGCCGTTCGTGTTGGGCGATCGCATCGTCACCACCGGAATCAAGAGCGACCAGCCCACAGAACTCTACGCCGTGGCCCTCAGGTCCGACGACGGCAAGCTTCTCTGGTCCACGCACCTGGGCACGTACCAGACCGATCCCTCCCAGGCCTGGTACCAGCGCGGCAGCCACCCGTATGTGGTTGCCCACAACAGCCGCGTGTATGTGGAAACAGGAGCGGGGGCGCTGCTCGAGTTGGATCCGGCGACAGGGGCCGTGAACTGGGCGCTGCCATATGAGTCGGAGGTCGCCACCACGCCATACGCCTGGGGCTGGTGGGGGTACAGCCCTGAACAGAAGCTGGTCACTTCGGCTGCGCCGCTATTGGCGGGCGGGAGACTGTATTTTAAGGGCATGCGGTCGCAACGTTTGTACGCGCTCGATCTTGGCGGGCCGCGTGTGTTATGGAAGCGTCCCGTGAATCAGTCCGGCATGCTGGTGGGTATCGACGAACAGCGCATCTACCTCGGGGGGGAGGATCTCACGGCTATCGACCTGGGCACGCAGCGCCTGGTGTGGGCCGCGAGATTGCCGCGGGGGACGTCTTGGGTTCGGCCTGTACTCACAGCCACGAGGCTGTATCAATTCACGTCGCGAGGTGTCTTCGAGTTAGACAAGCTTACGGGCGACAAGGTGCGGCTATTCCGTGGGGGAGATCTGGACTCATTGGGGGGTACCGTGTACGTGCAGGACGGGTTGCTGCTCACCGTCTCAAATCTGTCCGTTACGGCGTATCGACTTGGATCGTCCGAGACCGCTGGGGTGCCGGAGACCGCCGCCCGGCCGCATGCCCGGAGTGTGACGGCCCAGGACGGCGAGCCGCGGTCGGCGGCTCTTGCGGAGCAGTAGCATACATGTGCCTGCCCTCCGGTAGGCGAGGCACAATTGTGGAACCGGACGGCGCTGGGGAGGAGTTGCAATTCATGAAACTCGCACTGGCGATGGCAAGCACGGCATTGGCGTGCTTGGCTGTTTCAGCACAGGCACAGTACGGTTCGACCGCAGACCTGGCCAGTGGCATCACGGTCTATGGCACCGGCGAGCGGCGCACACGGCCCCACATGGTCGAAATCGACCTCCGCGCCAGCGCCAGTGCCGAGCTGACGGCGGACGCACTGGTGAAATACCGCGACGCCAAGCGCCGCACGCTGGAGGCGTTCGACAAGCTCCAGCTCGAAAAGCTCACCATCGAAGAGCAGGGCCTGACGCTCACGCCCGGCAGTATGAACGAGGTCATGCAGCGCATGTGGGGCGGCATGCCCCCCAATGCTGCAGCCAAGTCTCAGGTGCAAATCTCCAGCGTATTGCGGCTGCGCCTGGAGGGAATCCGGGACAAGCCGCCCGAAGAGGTCATGGAAACCCTGGGCAAGCTCCTCGACGTCGCCCAGGATTCCGGCGCATCGCTCGGCCCCTCGCAAGAAGAGATGAGCATGGCCTGGCGCTATGGCTATGCTCCGGCCACCACGATGGTGCGGTTCGTGGTCCGCGATCTGACCGCGCTGCGCGAAGAGGCCTACGAGTTGGCGGTGGCCGACGCACGCAGCCGCGCCGAGCGACTGGCACGGCTCAATGGGGTCAAGCTGGGGGCGGTGCTGAGCGTCCAGGAGATCGAAGTTTCTGGCGACGACGTAGGGTCTTATCAGCCGTACTACCCGAGCTACAATCCCCCCAGTGGAAGACGAGATGGCCCGCAGATCACCTCTGAGTCGTTCGCAGAGATCCCCTTCCGCGTTAAGCTGCTCGTGCGGTTCGCCATTGAACCCGAAAACCCGGCCACGGCACAGAATTAGCAACCCCAGACGGCCTAAACCCCCGGATGCAATCCGAACGCATTGCCGTACCAGGCCCAAGAATTGAAGAAAAGCTCAACATGCCTGCGCAACGTCACGGTTTGATGTGCATGGCCCATGCGATCCCGCCGATTGCGTGTTTGGCCACACTCGGCCTGGCGCTCTTCTGCGGCCGGCCGCCGGCGTTTGCCCAAGAGCCCAATGCGGGCGTTACGGTAACCGGCTGGGGTCAGGCCATGGCTCGGCCACAGTCTCTCGAGCTGCACGTCAAGGTCACAGGGAATGGCCAATTGGGGGTAGATGCCCTGGCACGGTTCGAGCAGTATCGCAAGGAATTGGCCGAGATCGTTGCTGCGTTTGCGTCGCAGCGCGCCAAAATGCATGCGGGCGGCATTGTGGTCACGCCCGGCGGGGATCCCAATGCGTACTGGCAGACGCTGACGCCGGGAGGCCAGCCTGCCGTGGGAGAACTCGCCGTGAGCAGCATTTGCCGGATCACAATCGCAGGGCTGGAGGATCTCTCCGAAAAACAGATCGTTGAGCTGGTGTCGAACCTGGTTGACAAGCTAAGGGACAGCGGTCTGACTCTGCTGCCGGCACAGAACGCGCAGGCGCTGGAAGCAGGGGTTGCCAACGATGTCTACGCTGCGCCGGCACTCGTGGGCTTTGTGCTGGAGGATGTGTCTGAGGCGCAAGCTGCCGCGCGCGAGTCGGCCTTCCGCAACGCGAGGGCCAGTGCCGAAGCCCTCTCGAAACTTGCCGGCATGCGCCTCGGCCCCGTGGTTGCCATGCAAGAAATCTCCAGCGGATTCGACCCCGCAGCGTACCCGGCGCAAATGGAGTTCGATTGGGACGACGAGCTGGACGTAGATGTGCCCGCAGTCGCAGATGGGGGATCCGAGTTGCGGCTGGTGTCGCGCACGTCGGGGCCAGTGCCCATTCGGGTTGGGCTCCAGGTGCGTTTTGCCCTGTTGTCCCCAGATAACGATGCGCCGCAGGCTGGCCAGGGCGCCGGCGAGGTACGTCCACGCGCGCAGGCCGCTGCGGCCGGTGCCGCTGCGGACCAACCGCGTGTCTCCACAGGGAGCGAGATGCCATGACCAGCACGGAGACCGGCGGCAGGTTCGGCAGGTTTTGCGCTGCTCGCCGGGCGTTCTTGCGAGCCCAGCTTGCCTTGGCCGCAGGCGCCTTGGGTGCGTGCCGTCTGGATCGCCTTTGGGCGGCAGAAGAAGTGCTGCCCAAGCACATCACGCCGGAGACGCTGCGTGCCGTGAACAAGGGCTTGGAATTCCTGGCACGCACCCAAGGTTCAGACGGTGGCTGGCACGAAGACCGTGGCGGAGAGGCCTACCCCGTCGCTTGTACGGCGCTGGCCGGCACGGCACTGTTGGCGCACGGAGATACGACGACGCGAGGTCCGTACGCCCCACAAATCCAGCAGACAGTAGAATTCTTATTGAGCTGCGTCACGCCGTCTGGCCTGATTACGGGGCCAAATCAGGAGCTTGGCCGTCCCATGCACGGCCATGGGTTTGCGCTGATGTTCCTGGCCCTGGTGTATGGCATGGAGACGCATCCTGGCCGCCGCAAGCGTATCAAGGAGGCGGTCGACGCAGCGGTATTGCTCACGGCGCGCGGGCAGAGCGGGGCTGGGGGCTGGACGTATATTCCGGGGGGTGGAGATGAGGGTTCGGTCACGGTGACGCAGGTGCAGGCCCTGCGGGCTGCACACAATGCGGGTTTCGATGTTCCCAAGGGCACCATCGAGGAGGCGGTGCGCTACATCGAGCGCTGCCAGACGCCCGAGGGGGGCATTTGCTACTCGCTAGGTTCGGGCGGCGGGCCGCGCTTGGCTATTAGTGCCGCTGCCGTGGCCACGCTGTACAACGCCGGCGAGTACGATGCTCCCGTGGCCGAGCGCTGCCTGGATTATGTCTGGAAGCAGTTCAAGGCCAACCCAGGCTGGAGCAAGGGCGGCTGGCACGATTTCTATACGCATCTCTACGCCTCGCAAGCCTACTACACTGCGGGAGACAAGTACTGGGACGAGTACTTCCCCGAGGCCCGCGATCAGCTTCTGAGCATGCAAGACAAGAGCGAGGGCTCCTGGCAAGGAGACGGTATCGGCAAGACCTACGGTACCGCGATCGCGCTCATCATCTTGCAGCTCCCATACAAATACCTGCCGATCTACCAACGTTAACCTCTCTGGTGAGGACTGCGCTTTGAGCGTACAGACCGCTGAACCCGATCTTGCCGCTTTGGCGCGGCTCAAGGATGCGCACGACAAGCTGCGCGAGCAGATTGCACACGTGGTTGTGGGCCAGGATGCCGTTATCGAGCAACTGATGATCGCCATTTTCGCGCGAGGGCACTGCATGCTGGAGGGTGTGCCAGGCCTGGCGAAGACCTTGATGGTCAGCACGCTGGCGGGCTGCCTCTCGTTGCAGTTCAGCCGTATTCAGTTCACGCCCGATCTGATGCCCAGCGACATTACGGGAACCGAGGTGCTGCAAGAAGATCGCACGACGGGGGCTCGCCGGCTGGAGTTCGTGCGCGGGCCGGTGTTTGCCAATGTCGTGCTGGCCGACGAGATCAACCGCACGCCGCCCAAGACGCAGGCGGCACTGCTGGAGGCCATGCAAGAGCGGCAGGTGTCGGCCGGCGGGCATCGCCACGCGCTGCCGGATCCCTTCTTTGTGCTGGCCACGCAGAACCCGATCGAGCAAGAGGGGACCTATCCTCTGCCGGAGGCTCAGCTCGACCGGTTTCTGTTCAAGGTGTTCGTGGGGTATCCCAGCCCGCACGAGGAGCGGCAGATTTACCGCCTGACGACCAGTGGAGACATGCCGCACGTGGACCAGGTGTTATCTGGAGCCGAGATCCCGCCGCTTCAGCAGCTTGTGCGGCGGGTGCCGGTGTCTGATCATTGTCTCGATTATGCCATGTCTCTGGTACGCCACACGCGCCCTCACGAGCCGCACACGCTGCCCTACGTTTCCAAGTGGATCGCCTGGGGCGCGGGGCCGCGTGCGGGTCAGGCGCTGATTCTGGCAGCCAAGGCCCGCGCCGCGCTGGCCGGCCGAACCAGCGTGGCCATGGAGGATCTGCGCGCCCTGGCACATCCCGTGCTTCGACATCGGCTGGTGCTCACCTACACCGCGCAAGCCGAGGGACAGACTCCAGACACCATCATCACCAAGTTGCTCAACGACGTTCCCGAACGTTCCGGAATCGCTGCCGTCGATGGACAAGTTGCCCAAGTATTCCGATCCTGAGGT